>ERZ856578.891-NODE-891-length-60521-cov-18.365231_pt1 | contig 60521 bp, 29 predicted proteins | sample MGYA00514384_ERZ856578 | MGnify/ENA primary metagenome ERZ856578 (study PRJEB29103, sample SAMN06111958) | human gut metagenome | biome: human gut; feature: ankylosing spondylitis patient; material: healthy_person | host: Homo sapiens | place: China:Hangzhou...
TGATGACCGGATTTCAGGCAGAGGAGAACTTGACCGGGCGAGCCCAAAAAAATGTGCGAAAAATTCTGGACGTTATCTAAACAATCGGCCGGAAAAGGCTCTCGGGTGAAAGACGGTACAGGGAATGCTTTGCTAAAGGACTTCGCAACTCCGACAAAGAGTCTGCACCTAGAATGAAAATTTATCAATTACCTCTACGTAATGCCGCTTGAAGCTTCTTGCTCTTAGATTGAAAATTTGTCTGGGAGTGTGTCCATTGAACGCTATTCACAGTCCATTTCTTCGTTCAATAAGAAGGGGGGACATGACTTATCCTTGAAAAGTACGGTAGCAAAAGTAATTATTTCGGCATGAATACACGCATCTGCCAAAGGAAGGACGTGATGGTGCAACATGGAACATGCAACACCTTGCACACGGAGGGAATCTTTTTGTTGCGCGGGGCGGTCTGCTTGCCGGGTTTTCTCTGATGTGACAACCGTTCCGCCTACAGCAAGGGCATGGGCAATGACCCACGGATCGGCCCTGAGTACTTCGAGGGTGACTTCATCAATGGTTCCGTATCCTTCGGCCATGACTCGACTGATTTGGTCATAGGCGGCGTTCTGATTGACAAGCGCTTCCTTGTTCGCCTGCATCCAGACGGCTAATCTATCATCCCCTGCTATCAATTCCTCATATACCATACTAGGAATGGAAATGACTTTCGCTTTTGCAAGCATTACCAGCCAATTCCAAAAGCTTGGCTGTTTATCCAGAGGAAGATGCAGTCTGCTTGTCTCTATGAAAAATGAGGAATCAAGGATATATATCATCCGGCAACCTTCTCAAAACGGCTAACAGAATTCGACAACCTTCTCAAAACGGCTAACAGACATATTGACTGTCCGTGCAGCATCCTGAAGCGTTATCGAACCGTTATCGGCAGCCCGCAACAACGTTTCCAATGTTTTCTTTCCAAGGTTATAGCTTGCCAGTCCGTTGGGATTTGGCCCGCCCCCAGAGTCTTTGATCTTTTTTTTGTTATGCTCCCATCTGGCACGGTAGAAAGCTACGAGCTCCCTGTAATCATCTTCATAGATAAGCCCAAGATCGTACAAACGGCGTGCGATGACCTCTTCACTAACGTGGAGGTTCCGAGCCATCCGTCTGATAAATTGCTCTAAGTCGCCATCCTGACCATTCCAAGCCTGGCGGATAGACCGTTCTGGCACAAGAAGTTCAGCGGCGACACTATTGCAAAACTGTTCAATAGACTTGTGTAGTCGTTGAAGCTCAAAAGCATTCTGATTGGACACGCCACTGAAACCGAGGAAGATATGCGCTAGTTCGTGCGCCAGCGTGAAAGGTCTAGCGACTTTTGTGTCGTAACTATTGATGACAATAAGTGGAGCGAACTGCTCCGCAATGGCAATACCGCGGAATTCGTCCGGCTCCACTCTGCTGTGATAATTACCAAGATCGCCCATGAGCACGACATACACGCCCGCATTTTGCGCCTTTTCACGCAGGTCATGGAACGCATCGTCAGCAATGTGTGTGTGCCTCCACAGGTTCGATGCCCAGCGTGCGTCGGATGGCGTCAACAACGGCAGGCACTCCATCTTCCATGTTGCAAGAATTCACAAAGGGCAGGGCTTCAGTCTGCTCTTCTTTGGCGATGGCGCACAACTCGCGGTGCAGCTGGAATATACGTCGTTTGAGTGCCGCAAACTCCGGGCTTTCGACTGGGGTGTTGGGAATGGTGCGATAGTCCGCCAATGGAGCCACCTCTGTAGGCGGTTCTGCGAGAAAAAAGGTCACAAAGGGTCTGCGGTAGGCGTTGGCAAGCGCTTTTAATTGGGAAATGGAGGGAGAAGTCCGGCCGTCCTCCCAGGATGCCAGACGGTCTTCGGGCGTGACGGAGGTTTGATTTTTGGGCCGACGCAGCGCAGTGATTTTCGCCCTGGCAGCGGCATCCTTCAAACTGAGGCCCGCTGCACATCGTGCCCAGCGCAGCAATGCGGGATTGATGGGTACTTGCTGTTTCATAGAAACATCCTCCTAGAGGAACGTTTGTCTGGTCTGGTAAACTAAAGGCGCAAGGCACTCAAGCTCCTTCGCAGATTTTTCAGTGCATGGCCATGTCCGGCCAGGTGTGCGGCTTCTTTTCCCCAAAAGAGGTCAACGACTGTAGCTCTCTGACGCATGGTTCGGCGCTGCGCACAGGGACAGTATTTAGGAGGAGTCTGATATTGAAGGAAGTGTCTTCATCCAGCGTGAAATACTGTGTGTTGCCGATGCCAAGGGCGGCGTGATACCCAACCTTGTTGAGACCGAGCAGTAACTTACTTTTTATAATGTCAGATCTCGCTCGCTCAGTCCAGCCATTCAGATAAGTTTACTGATGTATGTGAGTTTTCATTCCAAGTGCAAGGTTTGAGGGCACCACTCTAATACGGTTCAGCAATTTAAGGAACCAAGTCAGCGAGTCAAGTCCGGATTAGTGTGTAAAGTTGCCTTTCGGGGGACAACGGGCGATGGCCGCCAGGCGGCCATCACCCGTTGCTGCTCGTTCGCGATTTCGATCAGCGTCTTTATGACTTCCGGTGTCATAAACTCCTTAAAAGTTTTGGGACTGAAAAGAGCTCTGCCCGATTGTCTCTGATGGCTTTCTTCAATCAGGACTGCGCCCATGGTCCTTACCAGAGACTCTTCATTGGGGAATATGCCGATCACGCTGGAGCGGCGCTTTCATTCCCTGTTGAGCCTCTCAATATGATTGGATGTTCTGCAGAACCGCCTGAGTCCCGCCGGCAGAGCCATCACAGTCATGGCACTCTCAAATCCTTCATCCAGGCAGAGCATGGCTGACTCTGCGATATCTTTGTAGTCAGAGAGAATCTGGTCCCGCTTTTTTCTGGCCTCTCCGATTGTTCTGCAGTTGAACATTTCCGTCAGCTCTGAGCTCAGTCCGGCCTGGTACTTCGCCGGAGCTTTCGCGGTAATGTTTCCTGCAAAGTGGAACTGACACCGCTGCCAGGGAAGAGTCGGGAATACTCTGCCGGCTGCGGCGACAATCCCTCCATGCGCATCAGAGATAATCATCCGCGGATCTGTCAGCCCCCGCTGTCTCAATCCTGACAAAAAATCGGTCCATGTCTCAGTGGATTCATTGGGATATGCTTTAAATCCAACAACTTCCAGAAGTCCTCTGCTGTTGACGGCAAAGGCTGTCATAAGTGCCCTGGCCGTCACCCGGTGGTTCTCCCGCACCTTAAAGTACGTGGCATCGACAGTGAGGAATGGGTAGGAATCTGTCAGAGGACGGTTCCTGAATTCATCCACGTAAGCATCCAGGCTTTTGCAGATCTCAGAAACAGCCGATTTCGAAAATGACGTTCCGCACAGCTCTTCCGTTATACGGGCGATCTTCCGGGTGGAAACACCTTCCAGAACCATGGTTGTCATGGTCGTGAGAAGGGCCTGTTCACTGCGCGGATAGTTTTCAAAGAGCATCGTCCTGAATGGCTGATTCCGGTGTCTGGGTACGTTCAGAGTTAATCTGCCTATACGGGTCTTCAGCTCACGCGTGCGCACGCCGTTACGGCTGTCAGTGCGCTCCTCTGTGCGCTCATAGCGCTTTGCTCCGAGCTGTTCTGAGGACTCCCTTTCAAGCATGGCATTGAGCCCCTTTTGGAGCAGAAGACGGAGTCCTTCATTTTTAGCCCCTGTCGTAAATGCCCGTAGAATTTCATCGAATTCTAAGTTAAGAATGATCTGAGCCATGGTGTTCTCCTTTCGGTTTGGGTGGTTCTGCAATTCCAAACATACCGAAGGCGTTCCCATGGCTCAACTTTTTGCCACGGGAATTTACACCACTATATGGACTCTACCCGTGACTTGTATTGGAAGGGAGTGTACCGAATAAACAACCGGCCGAGGAAGGTTCTCGGGTGGAAAACGGCACAGGAATGCTTTGCCGAAGAACTCCGTAACTCCGCCTAGGATCTTGCACTTGGAGTGAAAATTCACCACTCCCATAAAAAGTATATATTTGTCCGTAATGGATACATCCAACACCTGACTCAGTAAAATCTTTCTTTTGTAAGCCACTTCCACGGATAAATATACCAATTTCTCCCAATGCCTTATACTCCACTCCATTGGGGCACAATTCCGCAATAAGTTCTTCAAGTCTGCTCATTTTCTGTATCCTTCATAATAATAGGACTGCTCGATTCCCTTGAAGATAACTTCACGGTCGGTGATTTTATCCGTCAAATGGGGCTGGACAAGCGCACGCAACTCCAAATCATTCACAGGGCTGCGCTCCATGGCCTGAAGATAGGCATCCCTGTCTATCCATTGCCAGTCTACCACCCTGCCCAAGTTCTTCTTCAGCATCATGTCCAGCCAGATCCGCGTGGCACGGCCGTTTCCTTCCCGGAAGGGATGGGCAATGTTCATCTCCACGTATTTGGCGATGATTTCTTCAAAGGTCGTTTCCGGCATTTTTTCGATAACAGCCAGAATTTCTTTCAGGTACAGGCAGTTGGCAAAGCGAAAGTTGCCCTTGGCGATATTGACGGTACGTATCTGCCCGGCAAAGTCGTACAGACCGTCAAAAAGCCAGGCATGTATTTGTTGCAGGCCTTTTGTCGTGCCCACTTCCATACGGTCAATGTCGCCGCTCTCGAACAGACGCTGCGCATTGGCAAGGCTGCGTTCATCAATATTCATGACGTCAGCCCTCTATTTCGGCAATGATTTTGTCAATTTCGGAGCGAAGTACAGCTTCACGCGCCACGATCTCTTCAATCTGTCTGTTGAGCTGGCGAATATCTATGACTTCGCGCCTGTCTTCCTGCTCCACATAGGTGCTAACAGAAAGATTATAGCCCTGCGCCTTGATTTCGGCGCTGGGGACGACTCTGGCAAAGTATTTTTCGTCCTTTCTGTTGATAAAGGCATCAAGAATCTTCCCGGTATTGGCGTCCGTCAGCTTGTTGGAATTGGTCGCCTTCACGCACTCGGCAGAAGCGTCAATGAACAGTACGGTATTATCCTTCTTGCCCTTTTTCAGCACCATGATACAGGTGGCAATGGGCGTCCCGAAAAAGAGGTTGTCCGGCAACTGAATGACGCAATCCACATAGTTATTGTCTACGAGGTACTTGCGGATCTTTCCTTCCTTGCCGCCCCGGTACATGACGCCGGGAAAACAGACAATGGCCGCCGTACCGTCAGCGGACAACCACGACAGGGCATGGAGAATAAAGGCGAGGTCGGCCTTGGATTTCGGCGCAAACACTCCGGTGGGAGCAAAACGAGGGTCATTGATGAGGACCGGATTATCTTCCCCAGCCCATTTGATGGAATACGGAGGATTGGAAACAATAGCCTGAAACGGATCATCATCCCAGTGTTGCGGATCGGTCAGCGTGTCACCAAGGGCGATGTCGAACTTGTCATACCCCACATCATGCAGGAACATATTGATGCGGCAAAGGTTATACGTCGTAATATTGATCTCCTGACCGAAAAATCCGTCACGCACGTTTTCCGTGCCGAGTATCTTGGCAAACTTCAACAGCAGGGAGCCGGAGCCGCAGGCCGGATCATAAACCTTGTTGACCGTTGTTTTGCCGACGGTGGTTATTCTGGCAAGAAGCTCCGAAACCTCCTGTGGCGTATAGTATTCCCCGCCGCTTTTACCTGCATTGGAAGCATACATGCCCATGAGGAATTCATAGGCATCGCCGAAAGCGTCAATGGTATTGTCCTGATAATTGCTGACGAGGTTCATGCCCTGAACGCCTTGCAGCAGTTTGACCAGCTTTTCATTGCGTTTGGCTACGGTATCGCCCAGTTTTTTACTGTTGACGTCCATATCGTCAAACAGACCTTTAAAATTGTCTTCGCTTTCCGAACCGGATGCGGATTCCTCTATATGCTTGAATGTCTTTTCCAGCGTTGCATTCAGATTGTCGTCCTGTGCGGCATTCCGGCAGACATTGGCAAAAAGTTCACTCGGCAGAATGAAAAAGCCCTTGGTGGAGACCATTTCCCGACGGGCTGTTTCCGCTTTCTCATCGGGCATATTTGCATAGTCGAAGCCGTCGAACCCAGCATCTGCCATCCTCTTGTTGAGATAGACCGTCAGATTTTCGGAAATATACCGGTAGAACAGCATCCCCAGGACATACTGCTTGAAGTCCCAGCCATCAACGCTTCCACGAAGGTCATTGGCTATGTTCCATATGGCGCGGTGAAGTTCCGCGCGTTCCTGCTCTTTTCTGTTGTCGGTCATCTTCAAAGGTCTCCTGATAGCGGGGAATGCGATTTCTCTGAAAATACTAAGAGGGAAGGCATTTTTCAATCGCTTTACAGTCTATTGAAAAACAGGGAGGCAATCCGCAAATTGCCCCCATATCGCTATCTTGGGAAGACTCCCTGTTGATAACATTATAACTCTTCGTCGGGGATGTCCGGCTGAACAAATCCACCGCCGCATCTGTCCGATTCTCGGTTGTAGGCAGAGGGCATAGAAGCCGCCACTTTCGTCAAAGCGGTGCGGGGTGTGTCTTTCTTCTTTTGTTTTTGTCGTCTGAACTCGCTCAGGTATTTGGCGAGTGTCGGGGCCTTCACCTCAATGCTTTTTTCGAGCAGGCGTTCGACAAGCTCCTGTACCTCGAAAAGAGATACCCACATGGATAAAAATATTTTTGATTCCGCGCGGTTATTCATGTAGGTATCAGAAATGTCATACCACATTTCTACCTACGGATATACCCATAAAATATTCGGATGCAAGCGGACGAAGCTGGACTTCGGGAAACCATACCGAAAAGAAAAAACAAAGAACGCCAAGACGTTATACATCTTGGCGTTCTTCATTGTACTCAAATTTGGCGTCCCCAGGCGGATTTGAACCGCCGTTGACGGCGTGAAAGGCCGGTGTCCTGGGCCGACTAGACGATGGGGACGTAATGCGTGGCTGGGCTACAAAGACTCGAACTTTGATTATCGGAGCCAGAATCCGGTGTCCTGCCAATTGAACGATAGCCCAATGCGCGTGGGTTAGTTGTCTACGCTAAGAGGCCCGTCCTGTCAACAGAAAACCGGCTAAAACTCTGAAAACCTTTCTTACAGCTCGATGGGCATGGGACCGTAGGCAGCCTCGTAACGCTGCTTAAAGTCCTCCCTGGTGAAGGAGTGCTCCTGCGTGCCCATCTGTTCGATGGCGTAGCTCGCTGACACGGAACCGAGTTTCGCGGCCTCGGGAACGGAAAGTCCCCTGCTCAGACCGAGGAGCAGTCCGGCACGGTGCGAGTCGCCCGCGCCGGTGGGATCGGCGACGCGGCTGCAGGGAGCAGCAGGTATCTGCACATCCGTACCGTCACGGCCGCGCACGCGGGAGCCCTTCTCGCCTTCGGTGGTGATGAGCCACTCGGTGTACCTGAACATGTCGGTATCACTGATGCCGAGCTTCTTGCAGGTCATGCCCAGCTCGTAGTCGTTGCAGACATAGGCCAGGGAACCCTGTACGCCCCGGATGAGCGCCTGATCGGTGAACACGGGCAGCTGCTGCCCGGGGTCAAAGATGAAGCGCACGCCCTTCTCTCTGTAGAGGTCAGGCAGACGGGCCATGTCGTCCATGTTACCTGGAGAGACGATGGCGAGATCACCGGAACAGATAAAGGGGAAGCTGTAGGAACAGGGTTCGGCCAGGGCGCCGGGGAAAAAGCCGGTGATCTGGTTGCCCTTAAGGTCTGTGGTAATGTAGCAGAGGGCCGTGAACTGATCGTTCACGATACGGATCCCCTCTGTCGCGACGCCCACTTCCTTCATATGGGCGAGGTAGCCGCCGAAGTCTTTGCCGGCAGCGGCCACGACCACAGGGTGTTCCCCGAGGAGGGCCAGCGTATAGGCAATGTTGCCGGCACAGCCGCCCCTGCGCTCGTTCATGCTGTCCACCATGAAGCTGATATTGAGCATATGCAGCTTGTCCATGAGGACGTGATCCTGGAAGTTCCCATGGAAGGTCATGATGCGGTCAAAAGCCAGGGAACCGGAAACGTAAATGGCCATGCGCTCCCCCGGCTAGTGCTTCTGGACCGCGGTGAGCAGATCGTTCACGGCGTCCTTCTTTTCCCAGGTGAACTCGGGAAGTTCGCGGCCGAAGTGACCGTAGCAGGAAGTCTTGGAGTAGATGGGGCGCTTGAGATCGAGGCGCTTCGTGATGAAGTACGGGCGCAGATCGAAGACGTCGCGTACGGCCTGAGTCAGAACCTCATCGGGATATTCGCCTGTGCCCTGGGAGGTGACAAGCACGCTCACGGGTTCGGCGACGCCGATGCTGTAAGCGATCTGGACTTCACAGACCTTTGCGAGGCCGGCAGCCACAACGTTCTTGGCAATGTAGCGGCCCATGTACGCTGCCGAGCGGTCAACCTTGGAGGGATCCTTGCCGGAGAAGGCGCCGCCACCGTGATGGCCGGTGCCGCCGTAGGTGTCCTGGATAATCTTGCGTCCGGTAAGGCCGCTGTCGCCCATGGGGCCGCCCACGACAAAACGTCCGGTGGTATTGATGAAGATGTCGCAGTTCTTTTCATCGAAGAAGCCGGAGGGTTCGAGCACGGGGCGGATGACCTGGCTCTTCACGGCCTCGATGATGTCGGCCTGGGACGCGCTCTCGGCATGCTGGGTGGACACGACCACGTTGTTGATGCGCACGGGGCGGCCGTCCTGATACTGGAAGGAGACCTGGGTCTTGCCGTCGGGGCGGAAGAAATCAACGATGCCTTCTTTGCGCACTTTGGCGAGACGCATGGAGAGCTGATGGGCCCAGTAGATGGGAGCAGGCATCAGCGTGGCGGTCTCGTCGCAGGCGTAGCCGAACATCATGCCCTGGTCGCCGGCACCCTGATCCTCGGGCTTCTCGCGGTTGACGCCCTGGGCGATGTCAGGGGACTGATGATCGATGGTGGAGATGACAGCGCAGGTGCGCCAGTCAAAGCCCATTTCGGAATTGTCGTAACCGATATTGCGGATGGTGCTGCGGACTACGGTTGGCAGATCAGCGTACCCCTTGGTGGTGATTTCACCGCAAATGAGCGCCATGCCCGTGGTCACGAGCGTTTCACAGGCCACATGCGCGTCAGGATCCTGCTCAAGAAGAGTGTCGAGGACGGCGTCGGAAATCTGGTCGGCGACTTTATCGGGATGACCTTCGGTGACGGACTCAGAGGTAAAATAATAGGTGCCTTTGGTCTGCATGATGCGTTTCCTCCATGGATACGCGCTGAAGTTTGTCTTCCGGCCGGCGCTCCCGCGGGAGGCCATGCCGCACTGGAAAAATCATTATATCCAGCTATATTGATATAAGTTCTCCGTCTGTATATCGCCGAACGCGCACCTTGTAAAGAAATTCCGACAAACAGGCCCACGCTTCGGGAAGATTTGATTTTCATCACATACGCTTTCCCTCCGCGGGCGGAATATGCGTCTGCCGGAAAGAGACCGGCTTACATTATTCTGGGAGAAGAAGAGTTATGCAAAGCAAACTGGCTGAGAGACTGCACCTGCGCTACGAGCCCGCCGCCATCCTTTTCAGCGACGAGAAACCCTCCGACGCGAGGACGTATCCCGATGGGCAGTGGGTCTGCGCCGCGGCCATGCTGAGCGCGGCCATGCGCGGCAGGACCTTTGCCGTCGGGCACAGTACGGGCGTCTGTCACGGCGGACGTCATGGGCTGTGCCTCAATGATAAGCGTACGGCGCGCGTTGACGGACATATGACCTGCGGTGTCCCCGGCGTGAAGGCCATGCCGGGCCGGGAGCCTCTCGGACTCAAAAAGACCGTGGAATTCGCCGCCGCGGACAGGGAAAATACGCCCTACAGAAATATCCCCGAGGAATACGTGATTTTCCGTCCTCTTTCCCTTGTGAAGGAAAACGAGACGCCGCGCATGGTCGTCATGTACGCGGACTGCGATCAGCTCTCCGCTCTGACGGCCATGGCCAACTTTGGCCGCGCGGGATTTGACAATGTCATTGTGCCAAGCGCTTCGGCCTGCGTGACCTTCTGCCTCCTGACCGAAGAGGAAAACAGAAGGGAATTCCCCAGAGCCATCATTTCCATGACCGATCTCTTCGCGAGGCGCTTCATCGATAACGATCTGCTCGCCTTCTCCATACCCTGGAAGCTGTACCAGGAGATGGAAGAGAACGTACGCAGCATGTCCGGCAATTTCCTGGACCGGCCAGCCTGGAAACACCTCGAAGGCCGCAAATCGCGCTTTTTTCCGGCGAGGGAGAACCCCGCTCCTTCCAGGAATCTGCTGGCCGGGGCTGAGCAGTAACGTTTTCCTCCGGGGAAATCCGGGGATGATTTCCGTGACACCCGGCAGCCAGAGCTCCGGCCCCTGCCCCTTTACCGGGGATGAACGCACGGCGAGCGCGGAGTCATCCCCGGAATAAGCGCTGCCCCGGAAGGGCGCGTCACTCCCCTGGGCAGTTCCACCGCACGGTTCCGTACTCAGGACGGACTGGGGACGGCCGGCCCGCTTCTTCTTCCACGAGGCAGCCCGTTTCTTCCGCACGGGCGGGTATCGTTTTTCAGAGGCTTTTTTCCGGCGCCGGTTCCCGGCGCAGTATGGAAAGAGGCCTCTTTTTTTGGTCCCATACAAAAAAATCCCGGGGACAGGGTCCCCGGGAAATAGCCGAGACGCCCTTGCGGGCAGCCTGGCCGTGGGGCTCGTGTGCCACCGCACTGCGCACATACGGTGACACACACAGAGGGAGCCTCCACAAAATTGAAGACTAACCTTTTTGGAAAAATAGGCAATGCTTTTTTTGCGGATTGTTAATTTTTCCCAAAAAATTTTTTCTGTCCGTCCCCGGCTCTCCGGCAGCAACTTTCCTGAAAGTCCTTGCCAAGGCCTTTTCCCCTGACTATAGTTTTCCCCGTGTGGCATATCGGCTGCCCTGAAGAATACATGCGGCCGTTACCTCCGGGGAAATGTCTGACAGCGCGGCTTCACCCGCGGACGGCGTCCCGCGTCCGCTGCCGGCATTTTTATTTTTTTTGTCAGCCCTCTCAAAACAACAGGGAGACACGATGGACGATCAGGAGATACAGGACGGCGCTCAGCCGTCTGTCTGTCTGGCGAAAGTCAGGCAGCGGCACGGCGCGGAAAGGCGCAAAAGCACGGCACCCGGCACTCTGGAAAAGATGAAGGAGCGCATTGAGGTCCGACGGGCCGCGGAAGAGAAAAAAAAGGAGAACCTTCTGCGCGATCAGGATGTATCCGTCTACCGCGTGAGAGTCTCCTCCTCTCTCTTCTGCTATGATTCCGGTATCCCTCTCAAGCCTGTGCCCGGAGCGGTGGAAAAAATCTGCGGCACACTCAACGGCATTGGCCGCCGGCTGCCTTCCATGGCCGGCAACGCGCGCTCCCAGAGCCTCTCAAATAACCGCTCCTACAGCACGGGGTTTGCCCGCCACGCGGCCCGCTTCATCATGGACAGCCGCTGCAACGCGTCTCTCCGCTGTCAGTAATCCCCTGCCCCCTCATTTTTCTCTGCCCGGTTCAGCCGGATCTTTCCGCCGTATCTCTGGCGGAAAGGATTCTGCGCGTCCGGGCTTTTTCTGTTTCCGGGAAATTTTTCCCTCCGGTGAAGTGCTTGACAGGGACTGGGGAAAACTATATTCGGTAATTCGCATATAGTGATTAATAACCAGGCGCGTTACAAGGCGCCGCATTTTTTCAATGGAGGACCCTGTACATGGTCAAGGAACTCGACCTTTCCCTGGATTACAAAGTAAAGGATCTGAATCTCGCAGACTTCGGACGCAAGGAAATGCAGCTTTCCGAGCGTGAAATGCCCGGCCTCATGGAATGCATCAGAAAGTACGGCCCGAGCAAGCCTCTTAAGGGACTGCGCATCACCGGTTCCCTGCATATGACCATCCAGACGGCCATGCTCATCAGGACGCTTTATGAGCTCGGTGCCGACATCCGCTGGGCTTCCTGCAACATCTTCTCCACCCAGGATCACGCCGCCGCGGCCATCGCCGCCGACGGGATGGCCAAAGTCTTCGCGTGGAAGGGTGAAAGCCTCGAGGACTACTGGTGGTGCACCGAAATGGCGCAGACCTGGCCGGATGGCAAAGGACCTGACCTCATCGTGGACGATGGCGGTGACGCCACCCTGCTCATTCACAAGGGCTGCGACTGCGAGGATGATCCCTCCCTGCTCGACAAGCCCGCTTCCTGCGAGGAAGAGGCCGTCATCCTGGCCCGCCTGAAGAACCGCTACGCAAAGGATCCCCACCACTGGCACAACGTAGCCGCCCATGTCCGCGGCGTTTCCGAGGAAACCACCACCGGCGTCCACAGGCTGTATCAGCTCGAAGCCGCCAAAAAACTGCTTTTCCCGGCCATCAACGTCAATGACTCCGTGACCAAGTCCAAATTCGACAACCTTTACGGCTGCCGCGAGTCCCTGGCCGACGGCATCAAGCGTGCCACTGACATCATGATTGCCGGCAAGGTCGTCATGATCTGCGGTTACGGCGATGTGGGCAAGGGCTGCGCCCAGTCCATGCGCGGCTTCGGCGCCCGCGTGCTCGTCTCCGAGGTCGACCCCATCTGCGCCCTGCAGGCCGCCATGGAAGGCTATGAAGTCTGCACCGTGCAGGACGCCCTGCCCATCGCTGATATCTATGTCACCTGCACCGGCGACATCAACGTCATCACCGGCGATGACATGGAACATATGAAGGACGAGGCCATTGTCTGCAACATCGGCCACTTCGACAGCGAAATCGACATGCACTACCTCACTTCCACCCCGGGCTGCGTGAAGACAAACATCAAGCCCCAGGTGAACAAGTGGAAGCTCCTCTCCGGCCGTTCCATCATCGTGCTCGCTGAGGGCCGCCTCGTGAACCTCGGCTGCGCCACCGGCCACGCCAGCTTTGTCATGTCCAACAGCTTCACCAACCAGGTGCTCGCCCAGATCCGTCTCGCCAGCGACAACACCCTTGAGAAGAAGGTCTACACCCTTCCCAAGGATCTCGATGAGGAAGTTGCCCGCCTGCACCTCGGCCGCATCGGCGCGAAACTGACCAAACTGACCAAGCAGCAGGCCGACTACCTCGGCATCAGCGTCGACGGCCCCTTCAAGCCCGATTACTACCGCTACTAAATAAAACTCAATTAATACAATAAGTTAAATATTAACCTGCACCACGGTGCACCAAGCATCAGGTGCAGAGGGTCCGCCGCACAGCCCCGGGGTTTCCCCGGGGCTTTTCTGTTTCTCCCGCTATACAGCGTGAAGCGTGTAATCAGCATTCTGAGCTTTAAACATGCCGTATATTATGGGGTTACCAGAACCAGAATAGAAGGTATTCATGGCAGAACCAGCCTTGACTTTTGGCTCAGTAACTCCTTTAGCCATAAGAGCTTTAGCTTTCGATGCACTATTCTGACCTGCAAAAGATCCACAGACGGTTTGCAAATCCTCTTTATAATTTTGAACATGGAATTTATATTCGCCTCCTGCACCAACAACAAAACGATTGCGCAGGTCTTTTGTACCAGCCTGCCCGTTGCAGAGCTCCCACCCAGTGGGGATATCCGCCGTCGTGCCGCTCCAGAGCGCGATCGTGCCCTTAGGTGCCCCCCAGGAGTAAATAGCCGGCGCCATATCTGCCGCCCCCCGGATAAGACCACTCACAAGCTCCTCCGGAGTGCCTTTTTCAGGCTTTGGAAGCCCGAGATAGTCTGAAAGGGTTGTTCCAGGTTTGGCGAGGCCCAGAGACAGCCCGTCGAGAGTCCCAGATAACAGAGACCTGGCACCAATGCCTATCTGACGGAGAGAACGGGAATACACATTGCTGTCTGCTCCATAGGCATCATCTGGAATCTTCACAGGCAAACCTAATCCACCCCCCAGCTGTCCCTGACGTTTTTTTCTCTCTGTCGTATTGCTTTTTTGAGAAGCTTTCGATAGGCTGCTTTCCAGGGGCATGCCTTCGACAGCAGAAAATTCCCTATCGCTGCGTACTAATAGGTCAGGGGACCCTGACCGCCTGACGAGAGATGGAGGAACGGGGGGTCCTCCCAAGGTCCATGCCCGGCCAAAAGATTCAGGATAAATACTTTTAAAGTAGCTATCTATGAATCTTTTTTGTGCTTGGTTAGCAAGATATCCGGTAGTACATACGATACCGCCATCTGGCCCCTTCATGAATGGGGCTACGAAACATGTGTCTGGATTGACAACCATTCCTATGGATTTTCTTCCAAGGTTTGGATTTTGCCTCCCAGGCTTCGGGATGGAGCGTCCCGACTTTTGCATTCTTGAGTCTACCCGTGTCCATACCATATTTCACATCTCTGAAGAACTTACTGCGGAGTGAGGAATTATAGCTGCTTCCGCCTCTTCCGGCGCAACAGATCCTCCAGCCATGAGGCCGAGGAGCCCTCCCGGCACCTTCCGCCACATCCCTGCCATCTACCACACCCACCTCGATTTCAGACGCTACTAGTCCTTCCTTTTTCCGCTGAACATCCCGCCCGCCTGCTTCTTCCGGAGCCGGCGGGCTTTTTCGTTTTTACAGGGGAAGCCCGCGGCCGGGAATCACATCCTTCATGACGATGGTCGAATTCAGCCTTAAGACACCCGGAAGACGGCTCAGCGTATCATCATAAAGCTCCTGATATTCCGTGATGCTTCTGGTCACCACGGTCACGATGTAGTCTGGCGTATTGAAGAGCCTCCGGCAGTCTGTAATCTGAGGCACCCTCTGCACGGCCTCCTCAAACCCTTCCACCAGCTGGGCCGTGCATTCCTTCAGCGTGACGAAAACTATCGCGGAAAACCCCAGCCCCACTGCCGCGGCATTGATTTCAGCCCTGTAGCCCGTGATGATACCCGCCTTTTCAAGAGCTTTCAGCCGGCGGTGGCACGGAGAGTCGCTCAGGCCGATCTTTTGGGCAAGATCGGAGACAGAAATTCTCCCGTTGTGCTGTAATTCAGCAAGAATTTTGCGATCTATCTCATCCATTTGCTAAAATCTCCTAAAGTACGTCCCAAAAGAATGAAAATTTGGAAGCACATTGCGGGACATACGGCATATTATGCCTCCCATCAAGCACAATGCGGATTTTTTCCGCGGAAGCGGAGGCATCATATGGATCTCACGGTAATTGGCGCGTTCTGGTGCGTTTCCTTTCTGCTCATCCTTTCGCCCGGTCCTGACTGGGCATTCTGCATCGCAGCCGGCCTGAAAGGCCGCCGCGTGGTGCCGGCTGTGGCCGGCCTCATGTCCGGACACACGGTTATGATGCTCACTGTCGCCTTCGGGGCAGGTCGGCTTCTCGCGGGCAGCCCGGCTCTCATGACGGCGCTCACCGCGGCTGGCGCCATTTATCTGCTTTGGCTCGGCGTAGGCATGTTTCGCCATCCCGGCCGCATCGCGCAGGGCAGCGGCGCCGGGGCAGATACCAGAAAGGGCTGGTGGCTCAGGGGCGCCTGCGTGAGCGGACTGAATCCCAAGGTCTTTCTGCTCTTCTTCGCCCTCCTGCCGCAGTTCGTACGGCCTTCCCTGCCGCTCTCACCAGAGACGCAGATGCTCGTCCTCGGAGCCGTCCATCTCGCCACCTGCACGCTGGTCTATCTTGGCGTCGGCTTCGGAGCAGAATTCCTGCTCAGGAGCCGCGCCTCGCTCGCTGTGCTGGCCGGGCGTGTTTCCGGTGTCGTCATGACCTTTGTGGGCGCTTCCCTGATCTATGAGCAGGCATCTCCCTGGGTACGGGGCTTCCTGGCCTGATTCGATTTTTGCGTGAGAAACAGGAGGCCTCCGGCGAAAGCCCGGGGGCCTTTTGTTTCTTCAGCCCCGGCAGGGGAAAAAGACGCGCAACGCGAATGTCACCTGAGCGAAGCTCTCCTGTCGAAAGGCTCTGTCAGAGTGCAGAACGTCAGAAAGAAAAAGAAATACGGCGATCTCCCCTGACGGGGGAGAAAAAGGAGAACGTCATGCGCGAAAAGACCATCAGGGAGGCTGAGGCATGCGACAGCCGCGGCTGGACCAGAATGACCAGAGCCGCCTTTACGGGAAATATCGGAGAAATGAAGGAACTGCTTGATGGCGGATGTGATGTCAACAGTCAGGACAATATGGGCATGACGCCGCTGCACTGGGCCAGGACGACAGAGATGATGTCATATCTTATCGACAGCGGCGCGAATCCTGAAATACGCGACAACTGCGGCATGTCCGTGCTTACGGCCACAGTCTTTTATGCCTGCGATGAGAGCATCACGGAACGCGTAAAACTTCTCCTGGATGCCGACGCTGACGTCGACGTCGAAGACGGAGAGGGACGCTCTCCCCTGCAGCTGGCCGTGGATCGCGGCCTCCCCGAGGTGGCCGCCCTGCTCGTCCATGCCGGCGCGGATCCCAATGCCAGGGACGTCTACGGCTGGACAGCCCTGCACCTTGCAGCCGGACGGGGAAACAAACGCGTGGCCGAAGCGCTCATGCAGGCCGGAGCCGACCCCAGTCTCCGGGATGACGAGGGAAAAACGCCCGCTGACCTCGCCGCAAACGCCCTTGTCAGAAAGGCCATCATGAACGGCAGCTGCCAGGCCTGAACAGATTTCCGTCCTCCTGTACTTGTCAGTGTCTTACCCCCCGGCCGGGAGAACAGATCCTGCCTGCTGTTCTCCCTCCTCTGAATTTCAGAACTCCTCCGTGCAGTGCGGGCCGGCTGCCCGCGCACCTAAACCGCCGGTGCTGGCTGCCGGCGGTTTTTACCTTTAGTATGTTAATCTCGCACGTATATCTGCAACGCCTCCTGGGATTGCCTTAGAAAAGTCCAGGCCAGTATGTAAATCACCCGCTGCGGCCCGTTCGCGATTTCGATCAGCGTCTTTATGACTTCCGGTGTCATGCACTCCCTGAAAATTTTGGGACTGAAAAGAGCCCGGCCTGATTGCTTCTGATGGCTTTCTTCAATCAGGACTGCTCACATTGTTCCCATCAATGGACTCCATCAGGCAAACTACCGATCAGGGGGGAACGGCGCTTTTGGCCGGATTATTTTTCGCCTGATTTTCTGTCCGGAGAGATGTCCCCTTCAATCTCACCTTATCTCCTTCATTTTATTGCTATCTCCATCATTTAATGCCAAAATGATTGAGATAGCTTCAGAATGAAGGAACCCCTTATGCACACCTTTGATGACAATAAAATACCTGATGAGCTTTTAACCCCCGAAATTCTTCAATTGCTCGCCTCAATTCACGAGCACAAAGGACGTCAGGATTTATTTTTGGAAGCAAAGACTGACGAATTACGCACGTTACTGGATGCGGCTATGATCCAAAGCACAGGGGCTTCCAACCGCATCGAAGGAATATTTACCAGCGACAAGCGCCTTAAAGAATTAGTCAGTCACAAGGCAGAACCGCGCAATCGTTCTGAACAGGAAATCGCCGGATACCGTGAGGTACTCCAAACTATACATGAAAGTTATGAGTACATTTTCTTTACCCCTAATGTAATTCTGCAGCTGCACAGAAATTTATACTCTTATTCCTCTGGTACTGTTGGCGGAAAATATAAAAATGCGGATAATATTATTGCAGAGACAGATGCATCAGGCCATCAGAGAACCCGGTTTATCCCGGTTCCGGCCTTTCAGACTGCAGAAGCGATGAATTCGCTGTGCTCCACCTTTTCCAGAGCATGGGAGCAGGGGAAATGGGATAAGCTTCTTCTCATCCCTATGTTTATTCTTGACTTTCTTTGTATTCATCCTTTCAATGACGGCAATGGGCGTATGAGCAGACTGCTTACATTACTTCTCCTTTATAAGGCTGGATATATCGTGGGGAAGTACATAAGTATTGAAATGTTGATTGAAAAAACAAAAGAAACATACTACGAAACTCTTCAGTTAAGTTCGTATGGGTGGCATGAAAACAAAAATATTTACGGACCTTTCATAAAATATTATCTGGGCATTATCGTAAAAGCATACAATGAATTCGAAACCAGAGTGAACTATTTAGTCACCAAAAAGATGTCGAAACCCGATCGAATCAAAGCTGTTATAAATCAAAAAATAGGTTCTATAACAAAAAAAGAAATTATGGAAAGCTGTCCTGATATCAGTAAAGTCACCGTAGAGCGGACCCTGACTCAGCTGGTAAAAAACGGGCTCATCATAAAAATCGGCGCAGGACCTTCCACCGCATATATCCGCAGGCAATAAAGCTGGGCAGCCAGATAATCTGTCATTCCCCAGTCACCTGGGCTGCCAGCGGACGTTCCTCAGCTCAGCCTTTGTCTGAGCGGCCCCCCTTCCCTCTGCATATCAGAGTTCAGAGAGCGGGATCACAGTACAGCGGCAGTTGAAGCCGTTAGGAAGGGAATTCCTGTCCCAGAATGGACTGTCCAGCGGGGAAGACTTTCCGGTGCAGGCAGGCATGCGCAGGCCGTGTCCTTTTTCCATAATGGCCAGGTACTGCCAGTACGAACGCGCCTTGCCACGGGAAAAGCCTCCATACAGATCCCGGCATGGCACACCATCTGTCTATCCATACTTCCAATGCGGCCGATTCTCCCCGGTCACCGATGCCTTCTCTTCTGGCAGCAAGCTCACTGCCGCAGCGCGTACGGGAGTGAGGTCGGGTGGCTTCAGCTCCCGGAGCAGGAAAGATAAAAAACGCAGGCGTCCGAGGTTATCCGGAGCGGCCTTTTTTGCGTCTGTGGACAGGGGAGCTGGGGCTTTCTTCCCTGCCTGACTTGTATCCCAGCTGGCCTAAATTTTTTCAGACGGATGCGACACGGTGTCATTCCCCCAGCCGTCGCCCGAAGGGAGACGTCCCAGGTGCGCGCTATGTGGGGTTCATAGCCGGTTAGCCGGTATCGCGTGAAAGTCGAGAAGGATGAATCCGCTAAGCCTGTAAACTCACGCATTGGGGGGGCCCACCATCCGTCCCGACAATCTGTTCTTTCTTAAACGCCCGGCAATTGCAGCTCTCTTTTCATTTTTTCAGCTTATTTTCCACAGGCCCGTCACGTAAAGCTCATTGCCGTCTCTCGTGGCAGGCTGCCTGTTTGTGCGGGAGACAGGCTCTGTCCGGCTGTCACTCCATCTCTTATATTAGATATGTCCTTATTTGTGGACGTTTTAAAACATACAAGCGCCGGCCATTTTCCTGAGGCGTCACTGATGCTTCCGCGAACAAGATCTGCGGGGTCTTTCTGTTTAGACTGCTCACATAGAAAGCTCCCCCCCCTGCCTCACCGGGGATCTTCTTCGCCCCGGACCACGGCAGAGCGCTCACCTGCTGCCAGTACCGCAGATCTCTTCCGGAGGAAGGTCTCTCCTGGTGAGCCCGGGGCCGCAGCAGGCTTTTTGCCGGTGAGACCTGCCATCAGCTGTCTCCTTCCTTTTCCAGTCTGGCTGTCCCCTATCCGGCAGCCTCCGTCAGGGGCCTGGGCACAAATCCCCGGCGTTCCCAGTGTCATGAACAGGCCTGGCAGCGCGGCGAGGCGGCTTTCAGAGGCATTCAGGCCTCCGGCGCTGCCTGCGCGGCCCTGACCCGTGAAAGGTCCGGACGCTCTGAGGGTTTCGGGAAAATGCCTGTGATGGCGTCACTATCCTGCGCCGGAACTTCTTCACTGTGAGCATCTCCTCCCCCAAACCGGCCAGGCCGGAAGTTCAGAAGTCCGTGCTGACCGCTTTCCCTGGGCCGCAGACATTCTGAAAGTGTTCCGCAGTGAATCCGGGCAGCCCCGAAGGGTTTCCTGCCGGAACTTTTCCATCCTGGTCCCGGAGAGTCACAGAGCCCGGTACATGGTGCCGGACAGTCCCGCGCGAGGTCCCGATCCGCCGGCTGCGGCCGGGGCAGCGTGAGGAGAACTGTGTTTTTTTATGAATTGAAATTGACATTCAATTTCAAAAAAGCTACTGACATTCATGCCCATGCTGGCGGAATCTGCCGCCGCAGCCGTCCTGTTTTGCGCGGCTGGCAGCTATCAGGGCGAAGAAGAGCGAATTTTTTGGGGAGACTTGTTTATGCCAGAACAGTTAGCGGAAAGCGGCGTTTCCAGTTCAGAAACCTTTGTCTCGATAGTCGATGTTGTGCAGAAACTGCACGCGGCGCAGCCGGATAAACCGGTTCTGCGTTTCCTGCCCGATGGCGATCCGGCTCATGAAATTGTGTGGGATTATACGCGGCTGACCACCCGCGCCAAAGCCGTGGCTGCGGCCATTGGGAGCACAGGCAAAGGCGACGGCTGCCCTGTTCTGCTCATGCTCCCGCCAGGACTGGAATTTATTTCGTCCTTCTTCGGCTGTCTGTACGCCAGGGCCATCGCGGTTCCCATGACGCCACCCGGACTCGCGCGCATGGCGCGCACGTTCTCAAGGCTTGCCCGCATCGTGAATGACTCCGGCGCGAAGATTATCATCACGGATACGCGCCTCATGAAAGCCGTTGAGGAACTGCGGGCGCGCATGGACATGCCTGAGGATATGTCCATCATTAATTTTGATGAGGTTGACGACAGGCTGGCAGCTGACTGGAAATATCTGCCGCTTTCTCCGGACACGCCCGGCTGGCTGCAGTACACGTCCGGCTCCACCAGCGATCCCAAGGGCGTCATTGTCACACACGGCAACATCATCGCCAACTGGCAGAGCATCTGCAGCGGCATGAAACTGCCTGACGGCGTGATTTTCATGAGCTGGCTTCCCCCGTTCCATGACATGGGCCTCGTTGGCGGCATCATCACGCCCATACTCTGCGGCGGCGAATGCATCACCATGCCGCCCATGGCCTTCCTGCGCAGTCCTTTTGCCTGGCTCAGGGCCTGTTCGCATTATCACGCCTATCTGACCGGTGCGCCGAATTTTGCCTATGATTCCTGCTGCGAGCGCATCACCGATGCCCAGCTGAAGGAACTTGATCTGAGCTCAGTCAGGGTCTGTTACTGCGGCTCCGAGCCCATACGCCTCAAGACCGTAAAGCGGTTCCTTGAGCGTTTCGCGGGAACGGGACTTTCCAGGGAAGTGTTTTATCCCTGCTACGGCCTTGCCGAGAACACCCTGTTCTCAAGCGGCACATGGATTGGCAGAGGCGAATATGCCGTCTGTCTTGACCGTGAACAGTACGCGGCCGGCAGAATCGTCACTGTCCCGGAGGATAATCCCAACGCGTGGCCTCTGGTCACCTGCGGCCGCGAGGTAAAAAACACCGAAATCCGCATTGTCAATCCGGATACCCGTCTGGCAGAGGGAGAGGACGAGATCGGCGAAATCTGGCTCAGGGGCGCGTGCGTGGCTGCCGGTTACTGGCACAAAAAGAAGGAAACAGAGGAAAGCCTCAAAGCCGTCCTCGCGGATACGGGCGAAGGTGGCTGGCTCCGCACGGGAGACCTTGGCTTCATGCACAGAGGGAGCCTCTACGTCTCCGGACGCCGCAAGGAAATGATCATTGTAAACGGGCGCAATTTCTTCCCCCAGGACATGGAGGAAAGCGTCACCCAGAACGTCTCCGGCCTTGAGAAAAACGGCGCCGCAGCCTTCGGCGTGGAAACCGGGAAAGGCGAAGGGCTTGTCGCGGTCTTCGAAACGAAGCTTCCTCCCGAAAAGAGAGAGGCTGCGCTCACGGCCATCCGCACCACGCTGACTGAGGAATTTGATGTGCTGCCTCACGCCGTTGTGCTCGTGAAGCGCCACGGCGTGCCCAAGACCACGAGCGGCAAAATCCAGCAGGCCGTGTGCCGGAAAATGTATCTTGCCGGGGAGCTCCCCGTGCTCGCCATGTGGCAGGAAAAGGAAAGCGCGGCCGGTGCCGAAAAATGGGGCATGACGCCGCCGCCTGAGGCCGAAGCAGGCGAAACGCTCCGGCAGAACTGGGAAGCCTGGCTCATGAGAGGCCTGGTTTCCCGGCTCGGTCTCGGAACGGACGCGGTCACGCCGCACACGCCCTTCAGTTCCATGGGCATGAACTCTTCTACCGCCGTGTCCCTGACAGGGGAACTGCAGCAGATTCTCGGGCGCCAGCTTTCCCCCACTCTCTTCTATGACTGCGCCGATGTCTCCGAACTGGCCGCGTTCCTCTCCGGGGAATCTGCCGGGAAAAACGGCGCAAAAGCAGCGAAATGCGAACCCATGGCCATCATCGGGCTCGCCTGCCGCCTTCCCGGCGCCGACTCGCCGGAAGCGCTCGCGAAGATGCTTTTCGCCGGAACGGACGCGATCTCCGGGCGCAGGATTGGCGGTAAAACCTGTTTCGGCGGTTTTGTAAAGGATCCAGCGGCGTTTGACGCAGCCCTCTTCGGCATCTCCCCCCGCGAGGCCGGGGAAATCGATCCCCAGCAGCGCATGCTTCTGGAGGTCTCCTGGGAAGCTCTTGAGCGGGCCGGCATCGCGCCGGACTCCCTGCGCAGCAGCATGACTGGCGTGTTTACGGGCATCAGCGGAACCGATTTTGAGAATCTCCGCCTCTCTTCCGCCGTTCCCCTCAACGCCTACGTGGGCACGGGCACGGCTCACAGCATAGCGGCCAACCGGCTCTCCTGGTTTTACGGACTCCGGGGACCGAGCATGGCCGTTGACAGCGCCTGCTCGTCCTCGCTTCTCGCCCTGCACACAGCCTGCCGCAGCCTCCAGAACGGCGAATGCGATCTGGCTCTTGTCTGCGGCGTAAATCTTCTCGCCTCCCCTGTAGGAAACGATGTCCTTGATGACGCGCATCTCATGGCGCCGGATGGCCGGTGCAAGACCTTTTCCGCTGACGCCAACGGCTACGTGCGCTCGGAAGGTTGCGTGGTGCTGGTTCTGAAGAAACTCGATGAGGCGGAACGGAACGGGGACAGGATCCTGGGAGTCGTGAGGGGATCCGCCGTCAACCAGGACGGCAGAACGAGCGGTCTTACGGCGCCGAGCCGTCACGCCCAGGCAGCCCTCCTGAAGAGCGCCCTCGACGCGGCCGGACTTTCTCCTTCGGACATTGACGCCATAGAGGCGCACGGCACGGGCACGGCTCTCGGCGATCCCATCGAGTTCGGAGCCATCAACGACGTGTACGCGGGAAGCCACACGGCAGGAAGCCCCCTGATCGTTTCCTCGGTCAAGACCAGTATCGGCCACCTTGAGGCCTGCGCCGGTCTCGCCGGCGTATGCCGCGCGCTTGTTTCGTTCGCCGCGGAATCCATTCCGCCCACGCTTCATTTCACGAAACTCAACCCGGCCATCGACGTAACCGCTGTTCCGTCCGCCATTCCGGTGAAAGCCGCGCCCTGGCCGCGGACGGAAGGACATCCCCGTCTGGCCGGTGTCAGCTCTTTCGGATTCGGCGGCACCAATGTGCACGTGATTCTCGGCGAGCCGCCCCTTCCGGCTGAACGTTCCGTGGACGCTTCAAAAGAGCTTTCCGTGTTCACGCTTTCCGCGGCGTCGGCTGATCAGCTCCAGAAGCTGGCCCTTTCCTGCGCTGGAAGGCTCAGGGACGCGGACGGGGAGCTTTTCACCGATCTCTGCCTGACCTCCTGTCTCGGACGGGCGGCCATGCCGTACCGCCTTGCCGTCTTTGACCGCCAGGCCATGCATTCCGCTCCGGGCTGCGCGCCTGACGGCTATTTCACCGGCCGCGTTCCGGAAGGGACTCCCGCCCGCAGGGTGGTTCTCGTGCTCACGGACGGCGTCCCCGCCGTCCCGGAAGCGGCTGTTTTCGCCTCGCGCGCCGGAGGAATCGCGGCGGGCGTTCCCGGACGCTTCCGGGAAGTTTCCGCCGCGCGCCGTCTCTGTATGATGGCGGCCCAGATGCTCGCCTGGAAGGATTTTACCGGTCAGCCTGCCGGCATTCTGTATACGCCCGTTATGGCTCCCGCGGCCGCGCTTGCCACAGGACTTATCGGTTTCGATGATGCCCTTGCCCTCGCGGCAGGCGAAAAAGTGACCCCGAAAATACACCATCCCGAAACGGCGGCCTACAGTATAGCGGATGGCGAAGCCCTCACGGACACGGCCCTTCTCAGGGGAGCGGCTGCAAAGACGCCAACGCCTGACAATAACGCGCTCTCTGTCCTCGCGAAGGAAAAATTCGGAGACGCGGAAATTCTGGTTCTCGCCGCCGGTGAGGACGGGGGGAAGCCCGGCATCCTCTATACCCACGACGCTTCGGGGCGCTCCATGGCCGGAAAGGTTCTCGCGGCGCTCTGGACCCGCGGCGCGGCCGTCTCCTGGCCGGCCGTGTACAGGCTGAGCCGGGGCAGGCGCGTTCTGCTTCCGACCTACCCCTTCAGGCGCACCCGCTACTGGTTCGCGGACAGGAGCGATGAGCCCGTACAGACCACGGTGCTTGCCGCGAGACGAGCGCCGAGCCCGGACATGACTGTGTCCGCGGCCGAAGTCATGAGGCCGGAAGGGAAAGATTCCTCCCCGTCCTTCAGCGGTGAAGAACTCCTTGATTTTCTGGAAAACGCGGCAGGAGAGATCCTGCGTCTGCCTGAGGGGCGCCTCGATCCGAAAACACCGCTCGTGCGGGCCGGATTCGATTCCCTCATGCTCATGGAGCTCGCCCAGCGCACGCGCCGGCGTCTCGGCCGCAGCCTGGCCCCGGCCCTCTTCCTCGAGGCGAAGGATCTTGCCGATCTGGCGGACCACATCGCCGTGGCTCCCGCGGACAGAACAAAAGAGGCTGTCATCGTCCCCGCGCCGCAGGACAGGTTTAAGCCCTTCCCGCTGACTGACGTACAGCACGCCTACTGGCTCGGCCGGGGAGAGGAAATGCCCCTTGGCGGCGTGAGCTGCTGCGCCTACGCCGAACTTGATTTCAGAAATCCCGATCTGACGAGACTTGAAAAAGCCCTGAACAAAACCATCGCGCGCCATGACATGCTGCGCTGCGTCTTCACCGATGACGGACGCCAGCGTGTTCTGGAAGAAGTGCCGCCCTGTCATATCGTTGTGGAGGATGTGTCCGGCCTCGGGGCTGAGGAAAAGAAGAAAGCACTGGAGGCAAAGACCAATGGGCTGTCACACGAGGTCCTGCCTCTCGACAGAGCCCCCGTTCTTGCCATCAGGGCCACCCGCCTTGATGCTGAAACGGTGCGCCTGCACATCAAGATGGACATGCTCATCGCGGACGCCTTCAGTTTCGGCATACTGCTGAAAGACATCGCCGGATGGTACGCTTTCCCTGAAATGGAGAAGCCCGCCCTGACGCTGTCCTTCCGCGACTGCGTGCTGGCAGAGGAAGCCGCCAGAAAGAGCCCGCGCTTCGAGGCGGACAGGGCCTACTGGATGGCCAGAATCCCCTCTCTTCCCGGAGGTCCCGAGCTGCCCCTCGCCGCCGATCCGCAGACCATGCACAGGCCCCGCTTCACGCGGCGCATGGCCGAGATGCCGGCTGAAAAATGGAGCAGGCTCAAGGATCTCGCCCGCGCCCGCGGCCTTACCCCGTCGGCCATGCTGCTTTCCGCCTTCAGCCTGGTTCTTTCCCGCTGGTGCGCGAAGCCCCGCTTCTGCCTTATGCTGACCACGTTCGACAGGGGACAGGGACACCCCGAAATCAGCGAAATCGTGGGCGATTTCACGAAACTTCTCCTCCTTGAGGTAAACCGCGAAAAGGGCGCGAGCTTCGCTGACCACGCGGAAGCGGTGAGTTCGCGGCTCAGGAGTGATCTCGGACACGGCCTCTTTTCCGCCATGGACGTCCTGCGGGAACTCAGCGGCGGCAGATCCACCTCCCATTCCGCCGTTGTCTTTACGAGCGCCCTGCCCCTTGGCAGCGAGGATCTCTTCAGCCCCTCCTATGACATGGACGTCCGCGCGGGCTATTCCGTCTCGCAGACGCCCCAGGTCTGGCTCGATCATCAGGTCTGCGAATACAGGGGAAAGCTCATCTACACCTGGGACTGCGTGGAAGCGCTTTTCCCGGATGGCATGATGGACGCCATGTTTGAAACCTACGGCGCGTTCCTTGAAAAACTTTCGGATCCTTCCTTCTGGGACAGGGCCGTGCCGCTCGCGGAGCTTCCCGCGGGACAGGAAGCCGCGCGCAGGGCCGCCAATGACACGGCCGTGGAACGCGTTCCTGAGACCATTCAGGCTGCCTTCCTGAGACAGGCCGGAGCGGACGGCTCCCTTCCCGCCGTCATGGCAGGGGATCGTGTTTTCTCCCGTTCGGAAATCGTGAATATAGCGAAAGGCATCGCTTCCGGTCTCGTGAAAGCCGGTTTCCGCGAAGGCGAAATCGCCGCTGTCATGATGGAAAAGAGCTGGGAGCAGATCGCCGCGGCCATGGCCATCCTTCTCGCGGGCGGAACGTACCTGCCCGCGGATCCGTCTCTGCCTGACAAACGCCTCATCTTCATGATGAAGGAGGCGGAAGTCCGTTTCTGCCTCGTCCGTCCCGGAGAAGAATCCCGCGCTGAACGGGTCGGCTGTTCCGCCGTTCCCGTCACGGAAGGCGCCGCGCGGAACGCGGACTCCGCCGAGCTTCCCGGACCCGTGGATCCCGATATGCCGGCTTATGTCATCTACACTTCCGGCTCCACAGGGACACCCAAGGGCGTGGTGATTCAGCACGCTGCCTGCGACAACACACTCGCCGATCTGAGGGAACGCTTCTCCCTCAGCGCCAGTGACCGCGTCCTCGCTCTGGCGAGCCTCTCCTTCGACCTTTCCGTCTTTGACGCCTTCGGCGTCACAGGCGCGGGCGGCGCCATTGTCATGCCCGCGCCTGACGAACTGCAGGATCCCGCGGCCTGGTGCCGTCTCATGAAAAAGCGCGGCGTCACTGTCTGGAACACGACGCCCGCGCTTATGCAGCTCCTTCTCGATTACCTCGATGAGCACGGGGAAGACATTCCGGAACAGCTGCGCCTCGCCATTCTGAGCGGCGACCGCATCCCGCTCTCCATGCCCGGGCGCATGCGCGCGGCCTGGCCCGGCATCACCGTCGCGGCCATGGGCGGCGCCACGGAAGCCTCCATCTGGTCCAACCTGCAGAAGGTCACGTCCGTTCCGGAAAGCTGGCACAGCATTCCCTACGGCAGGCCCCTCAGCAACCAGGGATACCTCGTGCTTGATGAAGACATGAGTCCCTGCCCGGACTGGGTCACAGGCGACCTCTATATCACGGGCCGGGGCCTCGCGCGGGGCTATCTCAATAATCCCGGCCTGACGGAGAAGTCCTTCTTCAGGCATCCGGTCACGGGAGAGCGCCTCTACCGCACGGGCGACCTCGGCCGCTACTGGCCGGACGGAACGCTTGAGTTCATGGGACGCAGCGACAGTCAGGTCAAGGTGAACGGCTTCCGCGTGGAGCTTGAGGAAATCGAAAGCGCCATGCGCCGCTGTCCCGGCGTGAAGAACGCCGCGACCGCAGTTGTGAGCGGCCGCGAGGGCAGCAGGCTGGTTGGTTTCGCAGCCATGGAAGGCGCGTATGAGACGCCGGCCGAGACGCCGGAAGAATACGCGGCCCGCAGCAGGGCCATGCGGGAGGCTGGAATTACCCTCATCGACGAAACCGATCGCCTCACCTTCAAACAGGCGGGGCATAACCTGCGGCAGGATCTCTCCAGCCTGCCACGGGTGAGCATGGGCTCAGACGGGGACAGGACAGGGGAACTCTTTTCGCGGCGCATCTCCTCCCGCCGCTTCCTGTCCGTCCCCGTCCCGGGCACTGCTTTCCCGGCGCTCATCCGCTCCCTCATGGGGTTAAGCGTGCCGGAATGGCCTACGGTCCGGCACCGTTACGGTTCCGCAGGCTGGACGTACGCTGTCCAGGCCTATGTCATCATCCGTCCCGGACGCGTGGAAGGTTTCCCGGACGGGGGCGCCTTCTACTATCATCCTCTTGAAAACGCGCTGGTCCGCCTTGGCCCGTGCCCTGAGGACGCGGCTGACGCGTTCCCCTCCCACAACAGGGAAATCTTTGAAAGCGGCGCCTTCGCCATCATCCTGGCCGCGGACATGGACGCCATCCGCCCGGTCTACGGAAACAGATCCGATGATTTCGTCCTCATCGAGGCCGGCCTCATGAGCCAGCTTCTGGAGGAGACGGCCATGCCCAATTCTCTCGGGCTCTGCCAGATCGGCGCTGTGGACTACGGGCGCTTCGCTGATGTCTTCCGCCTCGGGCCCTCTCACCGCTGCCTGCACTGCCTCATCGGCGGCGCGGTTGAGCGCGGGAAAAACTGGAAATTCACGGACGCCATGTACGAGTCCCTTGGAGAAAACGCGCCCGGATCCGGAACCGCGGATCCCGAAAAAATCCGCGGGCTCCTCTCACAGTGGCTTCCCGGATACATGGTGCCGCACACCATCCTGACCCTGCCGGCCATTCCGCTCACGTCCAACGGCAAGGTGGATCGCAGAAAACTGGTGTCCCTGGCCGAAGCCGGCGTTAAGGCTGCCGTCTTCACGCCGCCCGAGGGCGAGGGAGAGACGAAGCTCGCCGCTCTGGCTGAGAAGGTGCTCGGACGCGAAAACATCGGCGCCCTGGACAACTTCTTTGACCTCGGAGCCACATCCCTGCAGCTCGTGCTTTTCCAGCGCCGCGTCAGCGAAATGCTCGCAAAACCCGTGGCGATCACGGACATCTTCGCGCATCCAAACATCAGGGACCTCGCTGCCTTCCTCTTTGGGAAGACCGATTCCACGGATGAGGCCCTGACCGACGCGGGAGCAAGGGGCGCGCGCCGCAGGATGAAGCGCCGTGCCGCGCGCCGCGCAGCCGGATCTGATTCTACAGGACAGAATGTCGACAAACAGTAAATGGCAGCAGGCGCTGCCGGGTGGAATTCATGATTGATAAAAACGACGTACTTGAAAATGGCATCGCCATTGTCGGCATAAGCTGCCGCTTCCCCGGTGCCCGGAGCCTCAGGGAATACTGGGACAACCTCTGCAGGGGAAAGGTCAGCGTGACCTTTCCGGACAGGGAAACCCTCGCTGAAGCCGGCGTCAGCCGGGAGCTTCTGGAGGATCCCTCCTACGTGCGGGCCTTCTACGGCCTCAGCGATACGGAAATGTTTGACGCCGCGTTCTTCGGCTACGCCGGGAGCGAGGCGGAAAAAATAGATCCACAGCAGCGTATGTTTCTTGAATGCTGCTGGGAAGCTCTGGAAGACGCCGGTTATTCTCCCCTGCCCGGATCCGGGCTTGACAGAAAGAGCGTGGGCATGTTCGGCGGCTGCCGCATCAGCACCTATCTGAACCAGGTGTACCATGGCATGCGCCCGGGCGGCGGAGCGGAAGCCTTCCAGTGCCTTGTGGGCAATGACAAGGACTATCTGTGCACGCGCGTGTCCTACAAGCTCAACCTGCACGGACCCAGCATCAGCGTGCAGTCCGCCTGCTCGAGCTCGCTCGCGGCCCTGCATCTCGCCTGCGACAGCCTGCGTCAGGGAGCCTGCGACATGGCCCTCGCCGGCGGCGCGGCAGTGGACGTGCCCCAGGGACGCGGCTATCTCTGGCAGAAGGGCATGATATTCTCCCCGGACGGATACTGCCGCCCCTTTGACAAAAACGCCTCGGGCACGGTCTTTTCCGGCGGCGTCGGCGTTGTGGTTCTGAAACGTCTTGAGGACGCCCTGGCTGACCGAGACGACATCTACGCCGTTGTCATGGCCTCGGCCATTAACAACGACGGCGCGCGCCGCGTAGGCTACACGGCTCCCGGCGAATATGGCCAGACCGCGGTCATCGCAGAGGCCATTTCCCTCGCGGGCATTTCGCCGCGCGACATCGGCTACGTGGAAACGCACGGCACGGGCACGGCCATCGGCGATCCCATAGAGTTCGCAGCCCTGAAAAAGGTATTCGGCAGGTCCACGTCAGACAGGAACTTCTGCGCCCTCGGCGCGGTCAAGGCCAATATCGGCCACGCCGACGCAGCCGCGGGCATAGCCAGCCTCATCAAGGCGGCCATGGCCGTGAAGACGGGCGTCATCCCCCCGAACCCGCTTTTCACGGAGGCCAATCCCGCCATCAGCCTGCAGGACAGCCCCTTCTATATCAATACCGGGCTGACCGGCTGGAAGGACAGTTCCGCTCCCAGGGCGGCCGGCGTCAGCTCGTTCGGCATCGGCGGCTCAAACGCCCACGTTCTTCTTGTGGAGCCTCCGGCGCGCACGTCTTCCCGGATGCCGGTTTCCCAGCCGGATCTTTTTGTTCTGTCCTCGCGCAACGAGTCCATGCTGCGCGCCATGGCCGGACGCATGGCCGTCCGGCTGAAGGAAGGCGTTCCGCTCGCCGATTTCTGCTACACGGCCCGCGTCGGCCGGAGCTCTGACCGCTGCCGCATGGCTCTCATGCGCGGAAAGGAAGACGTTCTCGCGAAAGATCTCGAACGCTTCTCCAGGGGAGAAACGCCGGAAGGGCTCCTCCTCGCCGACAACGTGAAGAGCGCGGGACTGGAATCCTCATCAGCTCCGAAAACACCTGACAACGCGGCCCTCGCCTGGATAGCCGGCGAGCCGGGCGCGCTCAGCCTGGTGCAGAAGGAGGCCTTTGACAGGGGGGCTTCCCTGGTTCATCTGCCGGGAACGCCCTTCCAGAGGAAACGCTGCTGGCCCCGCAGGGAAGCCAGCGTGGAGAAGATGAGGGAAAAACTGCGGCATCCCGTGCTGAAGAGCCGTTTCGCCGCACCCGGCGGTCCCGTCTTCTATGAAGGCGTTCTGACGGGCGATGCCCTCGCGTCACTGCTCGATCACAAAGTACGCAGCACGGCCATCGCTCCGGCCAGCTTCTTTATCGAGCTCATGACCACGGCCGGCCGCAGGGAATCTGGCCGCGGCGCGGTCCTGACCGGGTTCCGCATCCTTTCGCCCCTTATGCTTGAAGACGGGAAAGACGTCTTCTTTGAACTCACGGCCTCGCCCGTCTCCGGACGGGATGATCTCAGGCTGGAACTTTTCGCTTCTGAGGAATCCGGAAGTGCCGGATCCTGGAAGCGTATCGCCCAGGCCACGGCCGAGGCGGGAAACGGGCTCCCCGCTTTTGACGCACCAGGAGCGGAAGCGTTCCCTGAAAGCGTTGATACAGGGGCCTATTATGACGCCATGCACGGGCTGGGCGTTGACTACGGTCCGTCTTTCAGGCTCATCAGAAAAATTACCAGGAATCAGGGCGGGACCTGCCTCGAAGTGCAGGGAACGGGAAACGGCTGGAACTGGCAGCCCGCCCTCCTGGACGCCTGCCTGCAGGGCGTCCTGGCCTGTGTCCCGGAGGAGAAGCGCGGAAAAGGACGCGTTTTCGTACCCTCCGGGGCGCAGGAAATCATTCTCGCTGAGAAACAGAGCGCGACAATGCGCGCGTATCTCGAAATCGCCGATCCGGACGCTCTTAAAAAAAGTGATGTGCGCCGGTTCAGCGTGAATGTCTCCATTACGGACAGCGCCGGCGCCCCGCTCGGGCAAATCCGGGGTCTCGCCGTCAGCGAACTGTCCGCGGAAGCCGGTGAGCAGGCGCGGCAGGATGCCCTCTCCAGCCGGCTTGAGTACCGTATCGGCTGGGCGGATGCGGACGTCCGCAGGGCCGTGCCTGCCGGGTCATGGCTCCTTCTCGGCGACAAAGGCACGGCCGCCGATACGGTTGAAAAAATTCTCCTGGCAGCCGGATGCGCGGTGGCACGCGCCGGCTTTGAAGAGCGGGCAGGTCTTCCTTCCCTCCTGTCCGCCCTTCCGGCCGGGAAAGGCGGCCGTCACGTTGTCCTCGCCTGGCCGCTCGGCGGAGGCGCTGACCTCGGCGAAATTATGGAGCGCGGCGTTCTGGCCGTTCTCGATATCGTCCAGTCCGAAATGAAAGGAGGCGGCCAGCTCGACATCGTCTGCCTTACCTCCGGGGCCTTCGGTCCGGCTGGTTCCGAAAGCGCGGGGGGTGAGCGTCACCCCGGGCAGGGCATGCTCTGGGGCATGGCTCCTGTCGTGAATATGGAGATGCAGGACATGAAGGCCCGCGTCATCGACGTGGACGCCGGCGCGGACGGAGAGATACTCGCCTCTGTCCTTGCGCAGGGAATGTCCGGAAATCTTCTCTCCATCAGGGGCGGACATGTCTGGGAACCCCGTCTCTCCGGCGCCAGAGAGCGGAGAGAAGAAAAACCCAGGGCTCTCGTCATGGAGGGGAAGGGGCTTGACGCCCTCGCCTGGGAGGAACTGACGCGCAGAGCCCCGGGCGAAGGAGAGGTGGAAGTGGCCGTAGAGGCCTCAAGCCTCAATTTCCGCGACGTCATGATGGCCATGGGCATCTATCCCGGCGCCGTGACGGCCATCGGAAGCGACGGCGCCGGCCGCGTCACGGCAGTCGGCAGCGGTGTCACGGGACTGCATCCCGGCGACAGGGTCGCTCTGGCCGCGTTCGGCTGCCTCAGGTCGCACGTCACGCTGCCCGCTCCCATGGTCTGCCGCATTCCCGACTCCCTCGGCATCGAGCAGGCGGCCGGGCTCCCTGTGGCCTATATCACGGCCTGGTACGGACTCATGGAGCTCGCTCACGTGAAAGCGGGCCAGACCGTGCTCATCCATGCCGCCTCTGGCGGCGTGGGACTCGCGGCCATGTCCATCTGCCGCAGGGCCGGGGCGCGGATTTTCGCCACGGCCGGCAATGACAGAAAGCGCGCCCTTGTCAGGGAACAGGGCGCGGAACTTGTCATGGACTCGCGGAGCGCGGGCTTCGCGGAAGAGGTAATGAAGGCGACCCAGGGCCGCGGCGCTGACGTGGTGCTGAACTCCCTGACCGGAGAGCTCCAGGAACTTTCCCTGAATCTCGTCCGCGACGGCGGCACATTTATCGAACTTGGCAAGAGCGGCGTGCGTCCGCTTGGGAATCTTGACAACAGCCTCGGCACCATGCGCTACTTCCCCGTGGATCTGGTTGTCCTCGGCGATACAGAGCCTGAGCTCATGGCCGGGATCTTCAGCCGTGTCATCAGGGACTGCGCGGAAGGGCGTCTTGACCTTCTCCCCGTGCGCTCCTTCGATATTGACGACTATAAAGCCGCCTTCCGCTTCATGCTCGCCACGCGGCACACCGGCAAAATCGTCCTCCGCTGGCCCGGAATCAGGGAACCCCTTACCGCGGACGGCTGCGAGCTCATCACGGGCGGCCTCGGTGATCTCGGCCTGAGTCTCGCGCGGGCCCGCGTCAGCGAAGGCTGCCGCGGACTGATTCTCGTCTCGCGCAGGGAACCCGGCGAAAGGGAAAAGAAGGCCATGCGCGAGCTCGAAGCCGCGGGCTGCTCCGTCCGCCATGTGAAAGCTGACGTCACGGACTATTCCGCCCTTCTCTCCTCCGTGAAAACGGCCCTGGACAAAACCGGCCCGCTTACCCGTATCTGGCATCTCGCTGGTGTTCTTGATGACGGCCCCCTTGCGGGACAGAACGCGGAGCGCTTCAGAAAGGTCATCGCCCCCAAGGCCCTTGGCGCGTGGAATCTGCACAGGCTTGACCAGGAGCTTAAGCTGAATCTGAAAAGCTTTGCTCTTTTTTCCTCGAGCGCTTCCTTCATGGGTCCGCGGACACAGGCATCCTACGCTGCCGCCAACGCCTTCCTTGATGAGCTGGCCCTCTGCCGCAGGCGCCTCGGGCTTCCTGCCCTCAGTGTCAATTTCGGAGCCTTCCGCGGAACGGGTATGGCCTGGAGGTCCGTAAAACCCGAAATCCTCAGCCGTATCGGCATCGGCTCGTTCACGCCCAAAGACGGTTTTGCCGTCATGGAAGACCTCCTCTCCCGCGGGGAATCCCGGGGAGCCGTGCTCGATATGGACTGGGCGAAATACGGCGCTGTTCTCGGAGAAGACCGCCTGCCCGGCATTATCCGCCATCTCTGCTCAGGTAGCCCGGAGGCGTCCTCCGAGGCGCCGTCTGCCGGTGAGGAGCGCCGGGATGAAGTCCCCGCCGCTTCCGGATCCGCTCTGCCCGCTTCGGCCGGCTCCGTGAAGGAGGCCGTCCTTTTAAAGGCCGCTTCCATCCTGAGAGTGGAACCCGGCTCCCTTGATCCTGACGCCAGCCTCATCGAAATGGGCATCGACAGTCTGCTGGCCCTCGACCTCTTCAACTTCCTCGAAGGGAAGTTCCAGGTCCGGCTCGACAGAAGCCTGCTTTTTGAGAGTCCCACGGTGAACGGTCTGGCCGCGCGGGTGAGCGAATGCCTCGGCGGAGCCGGAAAGGAGGAAGCCAGAGAAGACGCCTTCCCCGCCATTGTGCCCGATCCCGCCTCCATGAACGAGCCCTTCCCGCTCATGGGCATGCAGCAGGCCTACTGGGTGGGCCGCACCGGCGCGCTGGTGCTCGGCAATGTGTCCTGCCACGTTTATCTTGAAATGGCGTCTCCGGATCTCGACCCCGGGCGTATGGAAGAAGCCTGGAACCGTATTATCCGGCGGCACGGCATGCTCCGCTGCGTTATCCTCAATGACGGCAGACAGCGCATCCTGCCGGAGGTGCCCCGCTTCCGTGTCCCCGTCAACGATCTCAGCGGCATGACCGGAGCGCAGGCGGAATCCGCCATAAACGAAATCCGGGGAAGAATGGGCAGCGAGGTCCTGAGCGCCGGGGAATGGCCGCTCTACCGCTGTGAAATCTCAAAGATGCCAGACGGGAGCCGGCGCATGCATGTGAGTCTCGACCTGCTCGTGGCTGATCTCCACAGCATGAATCTGATGATGAGCGGCCTCGCCACGGCCTACCGCCATCCCGAACGCCCGGATCCCGAGCCCACGGCTCTCTCTTTCAGGGATTACGTGCTGGCCCAGGAAAAAATCAGGGAGCTTCCCGCGTACAGAAAAGACATGGAGTACTGGCTCGCCAGGATCGGTGACTTCGCCCCGGCTCCGGATCTTCCCCTGGCCGTCTCTCCCTCTGAGGTTAAGCAGCCGCACTTCGTGCGTCACGCCGCCCGTCTCGGGAAGGATACCTGGGCCGCGCTCAGGAAGCTCGCCCAGGAAAGAGGGATTACGCCATCCGGCCTGCTCCTCGCCTGCTACGTGGAAGTGCTCGCCCGCTGGAGCAGCCGCAGCCGCTTTACTGTCGACGTGACCATGTTTAACCGGCTGCCGATGCATCCCGACGTATCGAAGATTATCGGTGACTTCACGTCCGTCATCCTGCTCGACTGCGGATTCGACGGCGATCTGCCCTTCGTGAAACGCGCCGAAGCCCTGCAGAAGCGGCTCTGGGTGGACATGGATCACGGCCTCTACTCCGGCGTTGACGCGGCCCGCGAATGGAGCCGCCGTACCGGGCATCCGGGATCCGACATCATCCCCGTCGTCTTCACGAGCACGCTTGGCTTCGGCGATGAGCACGGCACCCATCCCGCTCTCTCCGCCTTCGGCACCATGGTGTACACCATCACGCAGACGCCCCAGGTCTGGATTGACCATCAGGTCCGCGAGGTGGATGACTGCCTTGACTTCAACTGGGACAGCGTGGATGAGCTCTTCCCCGCCGGACTCGTGGATGACATGTTCGGCGCCTACTGCCGCCTCCTGAAAATGCTGGCCGCGGGCGGACGCCTCTGGAACCACACGCGGCTGCCGCTCCTCCCCGAGGAACAGCAGGAACGCAGGATACTCGCCAACGCCACGGCGGTTCCTTCCGGAGTTCCCTCTGCGGCCACCCTGGACAGGCTCTTCGCCGAAACACTGGAACGCACCCCTGACGCCCCGGCCATCTTCCAGGAAAACCGTGTCCTTACCTACCGTGAGCTCGGCAGCGCGGCAGAGGGACTCACACAGAAGCTCCTGAAGGCCGGCGTCCGTGAGGGGAGCCTCTGCGCCGTCATCAGCTCCGGCGGCTGGCAGGAAGCCTGCGCGGCCATCGCCGTAACCAGCGCCGGCGCGGCCTACATGCCTCTCGACGCCGCCCTCCCCGAAAAGCGGCTGAAGCACCTCTTTGAATACTCGGGAGCGCGCCATGTGCTTCTGAAATCCGCCGACGCAGGCCTGCCCCTGCCGGAAAACGTCACAAAAATAATTATTGATGACGGATTATTGAAATTGAATTTCAATTTCGATATAAAGAGAAACGCGTCCCGCCCGGATGGCCTGGCTTACGTGATCCACACGTCCGGATCCACCGGTGAACCCAAAGGCGTCATGATACGCCATGAACGGGCCGTGAACACCATTCTTGCCGTCAACCGCATGCTTAATCTGACCTCTGCTGACAGGGTGCTGTCGGTTTCCCGCTTCACCTTTGACCTCTCTGTCTGGGACATCTTCGGGATGTTCGCGGCCGGCGGGGCCATCGTGCTGCCCGATCAGAGGCGCCGCCTGGACGCCGCCCACTGGCTCGAACTCATGTGCGCCCACAAGGTCACGGTCTGGAACTCCGTCCCGCCGCTCCTGCAGATTTTCGCGGACTGGCTCGGACACCACGAAGGCGCGGACCTGCCTCCCCTGCGCTGCGCCATGCTGAGCGGCGACTGGATCCCCCTGAATCTTCCCGGCGCCGTGCGGCGTTTCTGGCCGGACCTCAGGCTGTTCAGCCTGGGCGGTGCCACGGAAGCCTCCATCTGGTCCATTTCCTGTGAAGTCGGGGAAGTCGCTCCCGGCTGGAAGAGCATTCCCTACGGAAAACCGCTTCCCAACCAGCGCTTCCACATTCTCAACAAATGGGGCACCGACTGTCCGGACTGGGTTCCCGGCGAGCTCTTCATCGCGGGCAGGGGCCTCGCGGACGGCTATCTCAACGACCCCGGACGGACGGCAGAGCGGTTCATCAGGCATTCCGGCACGGGCGAAAAGCTCTACGCGACGGGCGACCTCGGCTGCTACATGCCTGACGGCAGCATCGAGTTCCTCGGACGCAGCGACAGCCAGGTCAAGATCAACGGATACCGTGTGGAACTCGGCGAGGTCGAGAACAACCTTCTCGCATGCCCGGGTGTCGGCCAGGCCGCTGCCATGGCCGTCAGGGGCGCCGGAGCGGGCCAGATGCTCGTCGCCTTCGCCTCACCCGCCCATGGCGCTCCGAAACCGGAACCCGCGGAACTGAGAAAGTGGCTCGAATCGAGGCTCCCTTCCTTCCTCGTGCCGGGCATGATCATCGTGAAGGACAGCCTGCCCCTCACCGCCAACGGCAAAGTCGACCGGCGCCATCTTTCCGTTGAGCCGGCGGCCCGGAACAGCCAGCCGGCGGGCGCCGCGGCCGGGACCGAGACCGAACGGATCATGGCCGGCGCCATCGGCACCGTGCTCCGCGGCGGAAAACCCGGCATCGACCAGCGCTTCTTCGAAATGGGACTGAGCTCACTCGACCTCGTCACCGTCCAGAACCTGCTTGAGGGACGGCTTCACACAACCATTCCTCTTATGACGCTCCTCGAGCACACCACCATCCGTTCTCTCGCGGCCTGGGTGGACTCACAGAAGGCCAGTGCGGGATCCGGCGCTTCCAGGGCTCCTGAAAAGACTCACGGAACCGTCTCCTTCAGCCGCGGCATGGGCCGCGCGGAGCAGCGCATGCGCCGGAGGATGAAAGGCCGGGACGACACCAGAATTTCAAGCAACAATTAATGCCACGCGCTCATGAGGCCCAACCACATGCAAGCAAACACGACTGAAATCCCCGAAAACGCCATCGCCGTCATCGGCATGGACTGCCGTTTTCCCAAAGCCAACAGTACGGAACAGTACTGGGACAACCTGGTGAAGGGAAAGGAGTGCATCACCTTCCTTTCCGATGACGAACTGCGCCGGGCAGGCGTCAGCGAAGAAACGATTCACAACCCGAATTATGTCAGGGCTGCCGGACTCATAGACGGCGCCGATCTCTTCGACGCCGGATTTTTCGGATACACGCCCACGGAAGCCATGCATATGGATCCCCAGCAGTGCCTTTTTCTCGAGACCTGCTGGCACGCCCTGGAGGACGCGGGGTATAATCCCTACACCTACCCGGGCGCCGTGGCTGTTTTCGGCGGAACCCGCCTGAGCACCTACTACGTCAACTTCATGGCCGCCGACCTCGCCGAATACGGCACGGCCCGTTTCATGCAGAGCCATATCGGCACGGACAGGGATCACCTCTGCACGCGCATCTCCTACAAGCTCAACCTCAGAGGCCCTGCCTTCACGGTGCAGTGCGCCTGCTCGACTTCCCTGGTGGCCCTGCATCTCGGCTGCCAGGGCCTCCTGAACGGCGAGTGCGACATGGCCATCGCGGGCGCGAGCGGCATCGACATTCCCCAGGAGCACGGGCATTTCTACCAGGAAGGCATGATCTTTGCCCCGGACGGCCACTGCCGCCCCTATGACGCTGCTGCCGAAGGCATTGTCTCCGGCAACGGCGTGGGCGCGGTTCTCCTGAAACGCCTCGAGGACGCCATAGAGGACCGCGACTCCATTCACGCGGTCATTCTCGGAACTGCCATCAATAATGACGGCAGTTCCAAGGTCGCCTACTCCGCCCCCAGTTTCGAGGGGCAGAGCGAGGTCATAGCCGAGGCCCTCGGCGTGAGCGGCGTGGATCCGGCCAGCATCGCCTATGTGGAAGGCCACGGCACGGGCACCTATCTGGGCGATCCCCTCGAAGTGGAGGCCCTGAACCGCATCTACTCCCATAACAACCCGAAGAAACAGTACTGCGCCCTCGGGTCCGTCAAGAGCAACGTCGGCCATCTCGAAGTGGTCGCCGGCGTGGCGAGCTTCATCAAGGCGGTCATGACCCTCAAGAAGGGCCGCATCGCTCCCACTTGCCATTACAAAACCCCGAACCCGCGCATCCATTTCGAGGAAACGCCCTTCTTCGTGAACAACACGGCCATTGACTGGCCGGCTGACATGACGCCCCGCCGCGCGGCGGTAAGCTCCTTCGGCGTCGGCGGCACCAACGCCCACGTCATCCTGCAGGAAGCTCCCGCCCGCGGGGATTCCGTTAAGGCCGGCGCGGCCGCAAACCGTCTGCTCGTTCTCTCAGCCAGAGGCGAAAAGCCCCTCCGCGAGCTCGCTGAAAGCTACTGCGCTTTTCTTGACAGCGCCGGTGAAAGCCTTGACCTCACGGATATGTGCAATACCACGCAGGATGGCCGCGCGCACCACGCGACGCGTCTCGCCGTCACGGCTGAAAACCGCGCCGGATTCCGCGCGAAGCTCGGGGAAGTTCTCGAAAAGAAGGCCTGGCGCACCTCCCAGCCCGGCGACGGCGACAAAACCGTCTTCCTCTTCACCGGCCAGGGCGCCCAGCGCACGGGCATGGGAAAGGAGCTCTATGCCGTCCAGCCAGTCTTCCGCCGCGAGCTTGACCGCTGCGCCGCCCTCTTTGATCCCCTGCTTGAAAAGCCTCTCCCCGATGTCATGTGGAAGAAGGAGTACGGAGAGCTTCTGGACAACACGGCCTATACGCAGCCGGCCCTCTTCAGTATCGAGTACGCGCTGGCGAAAATGTGGGAGGCTTTGGGCGTGAAGCCCATGGCCGCCTGCGGACACAGCATCGGCGAGTACGTGGCCGCCTGTATCGGAGGCGTCTTCAGCCTTGAGGACGCCGTGAAGCTCGTCGCGGCCAGGGGCAGGCTCATCGCCACCCTGCCCGCCGGCGGCGGCATGAGCGCCCTCCTCGCCGGTGAGGAAGAAGCCATGAAGCTTCTTGAAGCCGCCGGGCGTCCTGACCGCGTCGGCATAGCCGCCTTCAACGGCTCATTCCAGACCGTTTTCACGGGTCCTCTCGAAGGCCTTGCCCGCGTCGAAGCCAAAGCAGGGGAAATGGGGCTTACCATAAAAAGCCTGCACGTTTCCCACGCGTTCCACTCCGATCTCATGGAGCCTATCCTGGACGAATTCGCGAAGGCGGCTGACTCCGTCACCTACCAGGATCCTTCCATTGTCATTGTGAGCAACGTCACCGGCCGCGCCGCCCAGCCCGGAGAAATCTCCAATGCGGGCTACTGGGTCAGGCATCTCAGGAGCACGGTGCGTTTCCTGGACGGCATCCACACCCTTGACGCCCTAGATCCGAAAGCATGGCTTGAAGTGGGGCCGAGCGGCATTCTGACCGCCCTGTGCCGCCGCGAACAGAACGCGGCCAGCACCGCCTCCTCCGCTGTTCATACGGCAAGCCTCCACGCGAGGGAACCCGAATGGCAGCAGGTGCAGACCGCTCTGGGAGACCTTTACATGGCAGGATGCCAGATCGACTGGGACGCCTTCGCCGAAGATCAGCGCTGGGGCCGCATCCATCTTCCCCTGTATCCCTTCCAGGGAACAAAGCATTTCGTGGACGACTCTTTCAGCGGCGTGGCCACGAAGAAGGCCCCCGTGGCTGCCTCTCCTGACTCGCTCTGGGAAAGTCTCTGCGGAAGCGCGGCCGCCGAATCCGGGGAAAGCCCGGATCGTCCTGACAGCGCGTCCTACGCCGGGCAGGCCGAAATGGTCGAAAAACTCTGCGCCGGTTACTCGTCCGAGGCACTCACGAAGCTCGGCGCCTTCGCCGGCGGAAAATTCCGTACGCCGGAGGAAATCGCCGCGGCCATTCACCTCCCCGCGGGACTCGATCAGCTCCTTACCCGCCTTCTCGGCGACCTTGTTGAAAACGGTCTGCTCAAAAAGGACGGGAAAGGCCGTTACGGCTCTCCCGCGAGCCCGGATCTGACCATCCGTTCCGTAGTTGACACTCTGGTTGCCAGACAGAACGCGACAAATCAAAGCAAATAACAAAGCGGAGATATATAATGCCCAACCAGTCAGAAACAGCAGACAAAAAGGATTTCATCGCGGCCAACCTGCCACTGCTTTCTTTTATGAAGCACTGCGGGGAGAGCCTCGGCGGCATCCTCGGAGGAACGCAGGACCCGAGGGAAGTGATGTTTCCCGGAGGCAGCTCCGACGCCGTTGAAAAGGTTTATCAGGACACCCCCCAGAGCCGCTACTACAACGGCATCATGGCGAAAGCCCTGAAGTCCGTAGTGGACGCCCTTCCCTTTGACCGGAAGATTTCCATCCTTGAAATCGGCGCGGGCACGGGCGGCACCACCTCCGCCCTCCTGCCCGTCCTTCCGCCCGAGCGCACCCGTTACGTCTACACGGATATTTCCCCCATTTTCACGGCCAAAGGGCAGGAGCGTTTCTCCGGATTCCCCTTCGTCGAATACCGCACCCTGGACGTGAGCCGCGATCCCCTGCAGCAGGGATTCGGGGAAGGAGAATTCGATATTGTCGTATGCTCCAACATCCTGCACGCGACCCCCGATATCACCCAGTCCGTGAAGAACATCCGCACGCTGCTCGCCTCGCGCGGCCTGCTTCTTCTCCGTGAAATCACCCTTCCGCGTCCCGCCCTTGGCTTCGAAATCTCGTTCGGATGCCTCCTCGGCCAGATACACGATCAGGATTTCCGCGGCATCAATCCCTTCCTTACCCCGGAACGCTGGCATGATCTGCTCAAGAAAACCGGCTTTGACAGGACAGCGTGCTACCCCGATCCTAAGGATAAGGCCCTTGATGAGCACATCATCATCGCCCGCAGCTCCGGTGAGGGACGCGAAGCCTTCAGCACGGAAATGATTACCGCTTCCGAAGCCTCCGAAGGAGAACCTTCCGGCACGGACACGGGACATATCCTGCTCGGACGCCGCCTCGCCTCCCCGCTCGCGACGGCCCAGTACACCTCTCTCGTGAGCGGCGAACGCCAGCCCTTCCTCGCGCAGCACCAGGTATTCAAAAATATCGTCGTCCCCGGCACCGCGCATTTTGATCTCGCCGCCGCGGCCGGCATGAATTACTTCGGCTGCGATGAAGTGAGCCTCGAAAACGTGGTTCTCCGCGAAGCCCTCATGCTCGATGACGGCGCCCGCAGGGTTCAGGTTCTCGTGAACCCGTCTGACGGCGGCGCGGATTTCGAAATCTACAGCAGAAACGCGGCTGACACGGAGGGCGGCTGGCATATGCACGTGTCCGGCCAGGTTGCTCCCCTGCAGAGCGCCGCGGGCGCGCACGTTAATCTGAAGAATCTCACCCGGGGCGGCCGGGAGATTGATATCGACGCCTTCTATACGAAGTTCGATTCCTACGGAACCGTTCATTACGGCCCCATCTTCCGCGGCCTGCGCCATCTCTGGCGCACTGATGACGGCGCCATAGCCGAGGTAAGCCTGGACTCCCAGGAAGCGCGCCGGGGCGGCGGATTCATTGTCCATCCCGCCGTGCTCGACAGCTGCCTGCAGAGCATGGTCGCCGCCATGGGCGCCGATGACAGCGATCCCAATGGCGAGGGATTCATGCCCTTCAGCGTTGAGCGCATCAACTTCTACGGCAAAGCTCCGGAGACAGTCTGGTGCCGCGCTGTCATGAAGGAAGGCGATTCCTTCAAAAAGGAAATGTTCCAGGCGAGCTTCAGCATCTACACTCCTGACGGCACGCCGGTCTGCGACATCATCAACCTGACCATGCGCCGCACCAACAGGAATACGCTTGACCAGATCCGGGCCGGACAACAGAGCGCCGATATCTGCTACGACATCGTCTGGCGTCAGATCGCCGCGCCTGAAAAACACGACATGAAAGGTCACTGGCTCATCCTCGCCGGCCGCGATATGAACTTTGCCAGAGCCATTTCTGACGAAATCACCCGTGACGGCGGCACCTGTGAGATGGCTGTCTGCGCGGGTGAAGACGCCCCTGACGGCATTCAGGCCATAGCTCCCGACAGCCCGGAGGCTTTCAGAGACCTCGTCTCTGCCTTCAGCGCGAAGGAAGACGCCAGGGGTATCCTCTACCTCTGGGCCCCTGACTGCACGGTGCCCGACTTCACCGGAAAGAACGGCGAAGCCCCCTTCAAGACCCATACGGCCGAAGCCTTCCTCTTCCTCTCCCAGGCTCTCGCGGCCTGCGGCGCGTCTTCAAAAATCCGCCTCGCCGCTGTCACCTGCCAGGCGCAGGCCGTGCGCGCCGCGGATCAGCCCGTTCCCACGCAGAGCCTTGTCTGGGGCCTCGAGAAATCCGTGGCCATGGAACTCGGACAGATTTCTCCCTTCATCATCGACCTCGATCCCGTGGCGGAACTTGCTTCCCAGGCCGCCACGCTGTGCGCCGCGGCCGGCGCCCGCGGCTGGCATGAGGACAAGGCTGCCGTGAGAAACGGCGTCTTCTACTCACCGCGCCTCGTGCGCGCCGCCCACGAAGCTCCGGCCAGAACCCCGAAGGTTCTTGAAAAGCCCGAAGGCAGCTACGAAGTGGAAGTCCTCGGCGGCGGCCTTGAAAACATCGCCGTGAAGCCCCTCACCCGCCACGCGCCCAAACCCGGCGAAATCGAGATCGCGGTCGAAGCCTACGGCCTCAATTTCCAGAACGTCATGTCCGCCATGGGCGTCACCAGCCAGATGAAGAGCATGGTGCTCGACTGCGCCGGCACTGTTACCGCCATCGGCGAGGGTGTCACCCGCTTCGCCCCCGGCGACAGGGTCTTCACCACGACCTACGGTCAGTTCGCCTCCCATCTCTACGCCCGCGAGCTTTTCACTGCTCCCATTCCGAAGGGCTTCAGCGCCGTTGAGGCGTCCTGCATCCCCACGGTCTTCATGACTTCCTGGCATTCCCTCATTGAAGTGGCCGGACTGAAGAAAGGCGAGCGCGTCCTCCTGCATTCCGCCACCGGCGGCATCGGACAGTCCGCCATTCAGATCGCCCGGGCCGTGGGCGCCGAAATCTATGCCACTGCCGGCACGGAACGCAAACGCGGCCTGCTCCGCTCCTGGGGCATAAAACACGTCTATTCCTCCCGCACCGCGGATTTTGAGAAGGAGATTCTCAGAGATACCGGCGGTGAGGGCGTGCACGTGGTCCTGAACTTCCTCGTGAAGGATCTCTGCGACGCCGGCATGCGCTGCCTCGTTAAGGGCGGCCGCTTCGTGGAAATCGGCAAGACCGACGTGCGCACCCCCGAAGAAGTGAAGGCCGTGCGCGACGACATCGCCTACACGGCGGTCGACCTCGTGAAGATCGGCCAGAAGGACGAAAACAGGCTGCGCGAAATCTTCACGGGCTGCATGGAAGGCTTCAGAAAGGGCTTCTACCATCCGCTCACGCACCGCGTCTTCACTATGGATTCCGTCGCTGAAGCTTTCAGGTACATGCTTGAAGGCCGCCATACCGGCAAGGTTGTCGTGAGGAACGTGTTCGTTCCGGGTGACACTGGCATCCGCCATGACGCGTCCTACGTCATCACGGGCGGCATGAGCGATGTCGGCCTCGCCCTTGCCCAGCATCTCGCCGAACGCGGCGCGGGCAGGATCTGGCTCCTTGGCCGCCATCTGCCTGAAGCCGGTTCCCATCAGGAGGAACAGGTTGAAAAAATCCGGGCCGCAGGCTGTGACGCCAGGCCGCTCACCTGCGACGTAACCGACTTTGACGCCATGAAGGCCGCCTTCGGCGAAATGACAGCCCAGGAGGACATGCCCATCCGCGGCGTCTTCCACCTCGCCGGCTTCCTTGACGACGACGCCATCGAAAAGCTTACCTGGGATCGCTTCAATGCCGTTCTTTCCCCGAAGGTTGACGGCAGCTGGTTCCTGAACGAGCTGACCCGTGACATGCCCCTCGACCACTTCGTGGTCTTCTCATCCATCGCCTCCGTCTTCGGCACGCACGGTCAGGCCAACCACGTGGCCGCCAACACGTTCCTCGACGCGCTCATCGCCTCCCGCAGGGCGGACTTTCTGCCCGGCCTCTCAGTCAACTGGGGCGCCTGGGGCGAAATCGGCACGGTCGTGAGACTCGGCATACTTGACCGTATCCGCCGCCAGGGCGTTGAAGGCTTCGATACAGCCACAGGTCTCGCTCTTCTCGACGCCTTCATGAGCAGCGGCGCCACGCGCAGGGTCGTGACGCGCATGGACTGGAACAAAATGCTCCCGCTCCTCAGGGCCACGTCCGGCGCCGCCATGTTCAATGAGATCAGGGGCAGGGTCAAAGCCGGTGAAAAGAAGGCTGAAAAAGCTTCCACCAGCAGGCTCGCCGAAGAAATGCGCGCCCTGCCCATGGATGAGCGCCTCACGAGGATGCGCGCTTACCTGAGAAAAGAAATATCCGGATTCCTGCGCATCAGCGAGGATACCATCCCCGATGACGTCAACCTGACGAGCCTCGGCATGGATTCCCTGATCAGCCTCGACCTCTTCCAGCGCATCAGCCGCGACCTCAAAATCCGCATCGCGCCTCATGAGGTTTCCGCGCGTCCCACAGTCCAGGCCATGGCCGAGAAATTTGCCCATGACCTCGGTCCGGACACGGCCGGAGAAACCAAAAAGCCTGAAAAGGAAAATGAAGTGGATTCGCCCCTTTCCGGTCTCCTTGTCCCGGATCCGGAGCACGCCTGCGATCCCTTCCCCCTCTCCGATATGCAGCAGGCTTACTGGATCGGCCGCGGCAGCGACGGCCTCGCCCTGGGCGGCGTCAGCTGTCACTTCTACTTCGAGGCTGAAGCCCAGAATATCGACTACGACCGCTACGAGAAGGCCTGGAACGAGCTCATCGCCCGCCAGCCTATCCTGCGCACCGTCATCCTTGACAGCGAGCATCAGCAGGTTCTCGCCGAGGTTCCGCCTTACGTCATTCCCCGCCACGATCTGCGGGGGCTTTCCGGCAGGGAGGTGGAAGAAAAAATCCAGGCCATGCGCGCGGAAATGTCCCACGAAGTCGTGGCTGTGGACAAATGGCCGAACTTCCGTATCGAAATCACCGAACTTTCCGATACGGTCTGCCGCCTGCACTTCAGCTTTGACCTCATGCTCTGCGACTTCCACGGCATCAGCCTCCTTCTGCACGAACTCGGCGAGATTTACGCCGGACGCGGGGCAAAACTGCCGAAGATGGAAATCACCTTCCGCGACTACCGCCTGGCCGAAGAGCGCTACCGCAAAACGAAGACTTTCGAACGCGACCGCAGATACTGGCTGGACCGCATCGACAGTCTGCCCGAAGCTCCCAGGCTTCCCCTGGCTGTCAAGCCCTCGGCCCTCACGCATACCGAGTTCAGACGCCTCATGAAGACGATCGACAAAGGCGTGTGGCAGTCCCTCAGGAAGAAAGGTGAGGCAAGAGGACTCACGCCCACGGCCATCACGCTTGCCGCCTTCGCCGAAGTGCTCGGCCTGTGGAGCGCCGACCGGAAGTTTACCCTCAACCTCACGCTGTTCAACCGCCTGCCCATGCACAGGCAGGTCAACGAGCTCGTGGGCGAGTTTACCTCCAACACGCTTCTCGCCGTGGATCTCGACGAGGGAACAGGTTTCGAAAATATGGCCGGACGCCTCTGGAGCAGGCTCTGGGACGATATGGGGCACCGCTCCTTCAGCGGTATCCGCGTTCTGCGTGAAATGAGCCGGCGCCGCGGCAGCGCAGCCGGTATTATGCCCATCATTTTCACGAGCATCCTCTCCATGGAATCCAAAGGCGACGCTTTCGCCCTCGGCGGGCTTGGCCGCGAGGTCTGCAGCATCTCCCAGACGCCGCAGGTCTGGCTTGACCATCAGCTCTTCGAGGTTGACGGCGCTCTCAGGCTCGTCTTCGACTTTGTGCCGGAACTCTTCCCCAGGGGCATGATTGAAGACATGTTCAATGCCTATGCAGACTTCCTGACCCGCCTCGCCGGCGACGAAAGCCTCTGGGACAGCATCGCCCCTGTCAGGGCCCCTGAAGCCCAGCTCGCCATCCGCGCGAAAGTCAACGACACGGCCATGGAACTCGGCGCGGGGCTCATGTACGCGCCCTTCCTGAAACAGGCCGCTGACCATCCCGGAGCCTGTGCCGTCATCGGCAGAAACAGGGTTCTCTCCTACGGCGAACTGGAAGAAATAAGCCGCGCCCTGGCCCTTCAGCTCAGGGAGAAGGACGTCGGCCGCGGTGATCGCTGCGCCATCCTGCTTCCCCATGGCTGGCAGCAGATCGCAGCCTGTCTCGGCATTCAGCGCGCCGGCGCGGCCTACCTGCCCCTCGATCCGGCCCAGCCCGAAAACCGCATCGGAGAAATTCTCGCCGATGCCGGCGTGAAGGCGGTCATTGGCAGAAAGTGCGCCGCTCCCGAAGGGACGGTCTTCCTCTCCGTCAATGACACCCTGAAGGCGTCTGACGGCGCTGTCTGTCCTGAAAACGCGGCCAGGCCGGAAGATCCCGCCTACATCATCTACACCTCAGGTTCCACCGGAAAGCCCAAGGGCGTCGTGATTTCCCACAAAGCCGCCATGAACACGATTCTTGACGTCAACCGTCGTTACGGCGTGACCAGCCAGGATCGCGTTCTCAGCGTGTCACGGCTCTCCTTCGACCTTTCGGTGTACGACATCTTCGGCCTTCTCTCGGCTGGCGGCACCGTTGTCGTTCCCGATGAGGACGAACGTCTTGAGCCCCAGTCCTGGCTTACCCTCATCCGCGCGCATGGCGTGACCCTCTGGGACACGGTTCCCGCTCTCGGTCAGATTCTCTGTGACGCCGTGGAGGAGGAAAACGGCGCCCCCCTCCCGCTTAAGCTCGCCATCTTCAGCGGCGACTGGATCCCCAGGGATCTGCCGGCGAAACTGAAGAAGAACATCCCCGGCCTGAAGGTCATGGCCATGGGCGGCGCCACGGAAGCCTCCATCTGGTCAAACTTCCATGAGACCTGCCCCGCCGATGAGGCATGGACCTCGGTTCCCTATGGAACGCCTCTCGCGAACCAGGCCTTCGCCATCCTTGACGGACACCTCACGGACCGTCCCGACTGGGTGCCCGGCGACCTCTACATCCTTGGCGCGGGACTCGCCACAGGCTACTGGAACGATCCTGAAAAGACCGCCGCTGCCTTCCTTCCCGCCACGGAAAAGCACCCGCGCATGTACAAAACCGGCGACACCGCCCGCTACCACCCCGACGGCACCATTGAATTCCTGGGCCGTCTGGACACGCAGGTAAAGGTGCACGGCTACCGTATCGAACTTGGCGAAGCCGAATCCGTGCTCAGGGATCACCCGGCCGTGAAGCGCGCTGCCGTCATCGTTGAAAACGGACAGGGCGGCGAAAAGCAGCTTACCGCCTTCCTGGAAGCCGAACCGGAAAAGGCCGGCATGATCATGCGGACTGAGGAAGCCCCCAGCCAGCTGACTGACGACCTTATGAAGGCCGCAGGGAACACGGAGACAGTGACTGACTTCGACCCTGAAATCTTCAAAAAAATGTGGAACGGTCTCTCCGACCTTTATCTTGCCGCGGCCGAGCGGGCTCTGCGGACCCTCGGTCTCTACGACAGGAAATGGACGGGCCTTGAAGACTTCATCGCCGAATCCGGCGCGGCGAAACGCTACACGAAGTGGCTCCACCGCGCGCTGACCGCCCTCTCTTCCCGCGGCATCATCACCGTTGACGACAAAGGGATGTACGCGCCCTGCGGCACGCCGCCTTCCTTTGACGGCTGCCTCAGAAACGCGCTCGGCTGCCTTGAAGAGATGAAGTTCGCGCCAAGGTTCGGGACCATCCTGGAGAAGACCGTCACGGATCTGCCCGCCCTCCTCAGGGAAGACAAGCACTCCGGTGAGCTCTATACGGACGAAATCGTCCCGGTTCTCTATCAGAAGGTTCCTGCCGCGTGCAACCGCCTCACTGCCGACATCGCCGTCAGGGCTGTCGGGAACGCGGGCGGCAGACCGTACCGCATCCTTGAGGTCGGCGCCGGGTATGGCTCAGTAACACGCCATATTCTCCCCGCCCTCGCGGGAAAGAACGTCACCTATGACTTCACCGATATCTCCCGTTTCTTCCTCACCGCGGCTGAGAAGGCCTTTTCCGAATATAACTTCGTGAATTACGGCCTCTTCGACCTCGATGTTGATCCGGAACTGCAGGGCCGCGAAGCCCACAGTTATGACATGATCCTCGCTGTCGGCGTCCTGCACGACGTGAAAGACATGCGCAAATCGCTGACCGCCCTGAAACGCATGCTTGCCCCCTCCGGCATCCTCCTCATTGAGGATCAGTCCTCCTTCCAGATGCCTCTTGATCTGTCGCAGGGTCTGCAGCAGGGCTACGAGAACGCGAACGACGCGGATCTGCGCCTGGAGAACCCCATCCCCTCGCGTGAAGAGTGGACGAAGGTCTTCACCGAACAGGGACTTACCGCTCCGGTCTGGTTCGTGAAGGAAGATTCCCTGGAAGGCTTCCTCGGTCTCGAGGTTTTCGTGAGCTCCGGACCGGAATCCGTGTCGCGCTTTACTCCCGAAGTTCTGGAAACCTGGACCCGGGAACGCGTTCCCGGCTACATGGTGCCTTCAGGCTGGCATCTCCTCGAAAGCATGCCGCTTTCCGCCAATGGCAAGACTGACCGCAAAGCCCTTGTTGCCGCTCCCGGCCGCGGGCCTTCCAGGCCGGCCGTGACCGTGGCGCCCCGTACGGAAACGGAAAAGACTATCGCCGCCATCTGGAAAGAGGTCCTTTCCCTCGACAGTGTCAGCGTGGAGGAAAGCTTCTTCCACTGCGGCGGTGACTCCCTGTCAGCCTTCCAGCTTCTGAAAGGACTCCAGAAAACCTTCGGACGCAGGTTCACGCTCAGGGATCTGATGCAGCAGCCGACTATTGCCGGAGAAGCCGCTCTTATCGAGTCCAGAAAGAACGACAGGGACGGTTCCCTTGTCATTCTGAACGAGGCGGGGAGCAGCAGGACGCTTCTCTTCGGGCATCCCTGCGAAGGCATCGTGACATCCTACGCCAGACTCTCCGCCGCTCTGCCGGAGTGGAACTTCTGCGCCCTGCAGAGCCGGGGCCTTGGCGGCGAATGTCAGCCTGTCACGGACTTCAGTGTCATGACGGAAAACTACCTGAGTGACCTCACGCAGAAGGTTGCTCCTGACAGCGCTGTGTTCGGAGGCTGGTCCATGGGCGCCTTTATCGCCTGGGAGCTTGCCGCCAGGACTGGCAGCGGCAACAGACAGCCTCTCGTGCTCATTGACCCGCCGTCCAAGAAGCTCTGGGATGAGCAGTACGGCAGGAGACGCACGAGTTTCATGTCTCTCATGGAACAGGTCTTCCCGGACGCCGTGGGCGTCGTGAAGTCCATGGGCTTCGAGCCTTCCGCTTTTGACAGCCTCGACAGGGAAAGCCAGCTCCGCGTCTTCACAAAGGCCATGGAAATGGACGGCCTCGTTCCCGAGGGAAGCCAGGCCGTTCAGGAACAGGTCAGCCGCATCATTAAGGTGGGGCTCGCCAACGTTGAGGCCCTCTGGCACTACCAGCCGAAGCCTCTCTCCGGTCATGCCGTGCTCTACATCAGGGGCGAAGGCCAGAAGGACGAAAGCGTTGAATACTGGCGCTCTCTCACTGACGGTCCCTTCACCGTGGTGCCTGTCAGCCATGACCACTGGCATCTCCTGAAATCAGAGGAAGACGTCAGCCGTATCGCAGCCGGCATCCGCCAAATCACGGAATCCGGCTCTGAAAACGGGAGGAACAGCTAAAATGACACTCAGGTCCGATTGGCTCGTCCATAATCAGGAAGAGACCGGCGGCAGGGTCAGGCCGCGCATGTTCTGCTTCCCCTTCGCCGGGGGCGGAGCGTCCATTTACCGCAACTGGGGACGCGCGCTTGGCTCTGCCGTGGACCTGTATGCCGTTCAGCTCCCGGGCCGCGAGGAGCGGATCCGGGAGCCGAGGTACTACAGCGTGAAGAGCCTCTGCGATGCCATGTTCGAGGCCGGGGAAGACGGGGGATGGTTTGACGCCCCGTGCATTATCTACGGCCACAGCATGGGTGCCAAAATCGCTTTCGAGACGGCCCGCCGCCTGGAGGAACAGGGGCGCGCCCCCCTGCTCCTCATTGTCTCCGGCAGCCGTGCCCCTTCCACCCCGCCGGCCCGCCTCGTCAGCACATATCCGGACAGGGACTTCGATAACGAACTCAGACACCTTTCAGGCACTCCCGAGGCCATCCTGCGTGATCCCGACTTCATGCGGCTCTTACGGCCCCTTCTGCGCGCCGACTTCGCCGTTGATGAAAGTTATGTGACCACCCAGCGCCTGTCCGTTCCCATGCGTGCTTTCTCCGGCATGGAGGACAGTGAAGTGACCGCCCCAGAACTCGAAAAATGGCGGGAGCACACAAGCGCCGGTTTCGACGCGCGCATGCTCCCCGGCGATCACTTCTTCCTCAAAAAGAATGAAAGCCTCTATCTTCCCATCCTGAAGGAACTTGTTGAAAAAGCTGTGGAGAAAACCCTATGAACCTTGAAGCAGGAGAGCAGGCGGCCATGGCCAGGGCCCGCTGGTTCACTGAATTTCTCAGCGCGTGGCGCTGGCTCATCCTGGCCGTCATTCTCGTCCTTGCCGCGGGTTCCGTGTATCTCATGAAGGATATCCGTTCGGATAATTCCGATGAATCCTTCTTCCTCGAAGACGACCCCGCCGTTATTGCCATACACCGCTTCCGCGAACTCTTCGGCAACGAGGATTATGTCTACGTGGCGGTCCGGCCCGGCGGGGACGTCTTTGAGCGCAGCAATATGCTGATGCTCAAATCTCTCGCTGACGCCCTCGAGAAGGATGTCCCCTTCCTCCGCGAGGTAAAATGGCTCGGTTCAGCCGAGTACATACGTCCCGAAGGCGATCATATCGCGGCCGGTCCGGGCCTTGAGAAAATTCCGGACGACCAGGCCCCCATCGACGAGTTCAAAGCTGAGGTTCTGAAACTCAACGATTTCGTCAATGTTCTTGTTTCCCCGGACAGCCGCATCGCCACCATAGTTCTGGAATGCGAGCGCTATCCGGACAATGTAAAGGATCCGAGAAAACTGATCGCGCCGGCCGTCGAAAAAGTCCTGCAGCGGCCCGAGTTCGCGAAGTATGAGACGCACCTCGCCGGTACGCCAGTGCAGGACTATGAAAGCGACCGCATTACGGCCAGGGAGACGCTCAAGCTCGTGGCAGTGTGCCTCATCATCCAGAGCGTGCTCCTCTTTATGCTCGGGAATGGGATCAGGGCGGTCCTGGCCCCCGTTCTGGTCATACTCCTGAGCATTATTATGACCATGGGCATCATCAGCCTGGCTGGCTGGAAGGTCTCCATGATGGACATCATGCTGCCCACCATGCTCTTTTCGGTCTGTCTCGGTGACACGGTGCACATCGTCGCGAGCTATCACCTGAACAGAATAAACGGCATGTCTCACGGCGATGCCCTGACCCACACCATACGCAGCGTGTTCATTCCGTGCCTCTTCACCTCCCTGACCACCATGATGGGCTTCATGTCCTTCCTCGCGACAGACATCGCGCCAATCCGGATGGCCGGCGTGTATTCCGCGATCGGCGTCGGGCTGGCCTTTATCCTGAGCATCACGCTGACCCCCATCATCTACTCAATCCATCCTGAAACGGGAAACGTCCTTAAAAAGGAACGCCACAGCCGTTTTCTCAACGGTATGGGCCGCGCGCTTGAAAAACTCACCACGTGGTCCATCGATCACGCGTATTTTGTCATTTTTTTCTTTGTCGGCATCGGCGCTCTCGGCGTCTGGCTTTATCAGAGCGTCGTCATCGAGACGAACACGATCAAGGACATCAGCACGTCCGAAAAACTGCGTCAGGACTACGATTTCTTTGACAGCGACTTCGGCGGATCCATGTCTCTCGACATCATGGTCGACAGCGGAAAGGAAAACGGAGCCCGGAAACTGACATTCCTGCAGGACGTGGAGCGCCTGCAGCGCTACACGGAAACCCTGCCAGGCTGCGTCAAAACGCACAGCCTGGTGGACATCATCCGCCGCATTAACTTTGTCCTGCATGAAGGCCGCCCGGAAAACGATGTTCTCCCCTCAGAGCAGAAAAACTGTGACGAGTACCTCTTCTTCTACGAGACGTCCGGAGGCAAAAACCTCGATCGTGAACTGAGTTTCCTGAGCGACGTGGCGAGAATTCACGTGCAGACCCGCAATATGGGCACGCAGGAAGTGAAAGCCTTTATCCGGAACATGGACAACTTCGTCGCGAACGAGCTCCAGGGGCGTCTGAAGGTGGAGTACACAGGCCAGATGGCCTTTGTGTCGGACATCTCCGACTACGTCAGCGCGGGGCAGGCGGACAGTTTCCTCTGCGCCCTCATCTCTATCTGCGTCATGATGATGGTCTGCCTCAGATCCGTGAAGCTCGGCCTCCTCAGCATGCTTCCGAACATCGTGCCCATCCTTATTCCCATGGGACTCATGGGCGTGCTCGGTTTCAACATGAGTATCGTGCTGATGATTTTTTCCTCTGTCATCATCGGCGTCACCGTCGACGACACGACGCACTTCTACGTCACCTTCAAACGGTTCTTCAGGGAAAAGCACGACTATCACTCTACCCTTCTGAAAACAGTGGACAGCGTCGGACACCCCGTTGTCTTCACGTCGGTCTCTCTCGTTCTGGGCTTTCTGCTTTTTGAACTTTCCGTCGTGCGGACCACAGGGCAGTTCGGGCTCCTCGGCGCAGCCGCCTTCTTCTGGGGATGTCTCGCCGACCTGACCTTCTCTCCAGCGCTGCTTTATGTGTTCAGGGCCATGGGTAAAGCGAAAAAATAAAGGATAGCAGCTTAGATGAAAGTATTACGTGACAGGGAGACAGGAACTTCCCGCGGAGCCGGCCGCAGGCCCCGCAGGAAGAGAGAGGCAAAAAAAACCACCCTAAAAAAGTTCAGGAGGCGCATCCCCCTGTACCTTTCCCTCACAGCCATGGGATCTGTCCTGGCCGGTCTTATCTTCACAGGAGCCCTCTCCGTACAGGGCGCATCCCTGACAGACGCCATTAAAGACAGGTTCGCCTTCTCGGGCTACCTCCAGTCGACATACAGACAGTCCGTGCACAAGGAAAATCCCCTGGCCGCCATCCAGAGGGTTGAGCTTGAGACCCGTTTCAACCAGGGCTCCTGGATCAGAGGCTTTGCGAGCGGGTACGTGGATACCGATCTTTCCGTCACCGGACGCTGGCACTCACGGGAAACTGTTGTCACGCCTGAAGTGGGCGAAGCCTACCTCACCATCGATACCCATTACGCAGATCTCATCGTCGGCATGCAGCAGATACGCTGGGGTGAGGCCGACGCGTTAAGCACCTTCGATCTTATCAACCCCATCGACTACCGCAATCCCATAGCCACGGGGCGCTCCACGCAGCGGCTCTCCGTTGGTGCCGCGGATCTGCGCGTGAGCCTCAAAGGACTCGGGCTTCTCGACCTCATCTGCGTCCCCTTTCCCCGCTTTTCCCGCCTCGCCGAATACGGATCCCCCTGGGAAGACAAAGGGCTCAGGGAACTCAGGCATTACGTTGGGGAGGGACTCGTAGGCCGCAAATATGACAACGGTCCTTTCGAGCCCGAATTCGCCGGCCGCCTGAAATTCTTCCAGTCCGGCTACGATCTCGCCTTCATGTTCTTCAAAGGCTATGAGCACAAGCCTCTTTACACGGCGGACATCGATTATCAGAACATGTCGGCGACCATTCACGAGACGTACAAAACCTTCGAGGCCTTTGGCCTGAGCTCGGCCGTCTCCATACTGAAATCCACCCTGCGCACCGAATTCACGCTCCGACACAACTATCCCTTCCAGTCCGACGATATCGACATAGAGCGCCGCAACGACTACGAAGCCATCATCGGCTGGGACAGAATGTTCCTCACAAACCTTAACGTGAACCTGCAGACCTTCTTCTCCTCCTACGACGGGAAGAAGGTACGCGGCAAGGACAGGGAACGCTACGGGGCAACCTGGTCCGTCTCGGACAAATATCTGGATGACGCGCTCACGGCAGGCGTACGCGGCGAGTACTTCGCCAACAACGATGATGCCTGCGTGGAAGTCTTCGGTGAGTACGAATACGATGATCATCTGCGTTTCACGGCAGGCTACATGCTCTTCAGCGGCGGCAAAAGCAATGACCTCGGTCAGTATGACAAGAACGATCATTTTTATTTCGGCGTAAAATATTCCTTCTGATGAGTACGTTTCGCGGGCGATGCGCCTCTCACGCAAAGCGCGCAGGGAAAGGCTGCCGGACAGAATACGGAAACAGGCCCTGCCTGCGTACCGGGGTGAACATGGTGTTTCCAGGGAGCAGAAACGTGAGTGAATCAGCCAGACCGGCATCCCTCGAACTCTGGCTCTTTGATCTGGACGCAGGGGAAGAGGCGGAACGCCTTTCCATGGATCTTCTGAATGAGGAAGAGCGGCTCCGGGCCGCGCGCTTCGTCCGGGCCTCTGACAGGCGTCATTTCGCTGTGTGCCGGGCCTGCGTTAAATCCGTCATCGCCTCACGGATTCCGGGTCTGAACGCTCAAAGCATCACCTTTACCTATGGCCCGTGGGGCAAACCACGGTGGGGAGATATCTCCTTCAGCATTTCCCACAGCCAGTCCCTGGGGCTGCTCGCCCTTTCCCCTTCGGGCCCCCTGGGGTGCGATATCGAATGGCATGGCAGGCAGACCGATCCCGTTGGCGTGGCTTCCTATTTTACACTGCAGGAACGCCTCGCGCTTGCGGAACTCACCGCATCTGCCCGGCGCGACGCGTTTTTTACGCTCTGGGTGCGCAAGGAATCCGTGGGGAAGGCCTGCGGCCAGGGACTCGGCGTGGGCCTCGGAAACATCGCCGCCTCCTGCCGCCCGGATGAACCTGTTGTGCGGGTTCTTCCCGGCGCTCCGGTGCCTCCTAAAACCTGGTGGGTCCCGGCCTTCAGCCTGCCCGGCGGGTACAGCGCGGCCGCCGCCCTCCCCATGTCCCTCGCAGGGCTGCCCTTTGTCTGGCACGGGCCATTCGCCCCGCTGAATATTTTTTCCGGAAAAGCCTTCAGACAGCAGCCTCTCCCTTTCGGGCTGAGCTCTGCTGCTCCGGCCGGAACGAAAAAATAAGAAAAATACATATTTTTGTTATTTGAAATTGACATTCAATTTCAAATCATATAAAAAAGCCCTGTACGAAGAAAAACACAACGGTGCCGGAAACAACCGCGGGAGGAAAAAAAGCGGCGGAATCTGGATTTCCACGGCATTTGCTCCCCGGGACCCCTCCCCGGGGAGCATCATACGACGCGGAGACATTTTGCCCGGGCACTGCCCTTCCTCTGAAAATGAGGGCTTGCGGAACGTCCTCCCCTGAGGGGACGGCGGAAAAAGTTTTTACTATTCTGGAGGCTGTATGAATTTTTTGAAACCCGGGGTTCTGGCTCTGCTCGGCCTGTTTGCCTTTTCTCCCGCTCAGGCGGCAGAAACAAAAGCCATGACAGGCTATGATCTGGCCGTACTTATGGATGGTGTGGATACCAGTAAAGACTCCGTGAGCCTGGGCCATATGGAAATCAAACGGGGCAGTCAGACTCTCGTGCGCGACTTTGAAACCTATACTGATGAAAGCAACAAGGATGTTGAGGAACGCAACCTCTTTGTCTTCAACAGCCCCGCAGAAGTCAAAGGAACCAAATATCTGGAATGGACGTACAGAGGCACGGACAAGGACGATGATCTCTGGGTGTACCTGCCTTCTGAAAGCCTCGTCCGCCGCATCAGCGGTTCCAGTAAATTCGCCTCGTTCATGCGCAGCGACTACACCAACGAAGACATTGAAAACATGGACGACGTTGAGGATTACACGTACAGCCTCAAGGGAAGCGAAGTCGTCGGCGGCATAGACTGCTATATCCTCGAGCGTTACCCCAAACCCGAAAAGAAGACCCAGTATTCCAAGCATAAGCAGTGGGTACGCAAGGACAACTATCTGCGTCTTAAGATGGAATACTACGACAAGCATGAGAAGCTCGTAAAAACCATGTATTTCAGCGACTGCCGCAAAATCGACGGCATCTGGACAAATATGCATGTCCGTCTCGAGCGCGCTGACGGCGGTTCCGTCACCACAGTCCTCTGGAAAGAGGTAAAATACAACGTGGGTCTTGATCCCGAACTCTTCACGCAGAGCCAGCTGCAGCGCTAATATTTTCCCAACCAAAAAAGCCCCGGCCTGTTCCCCCCGGGGCGTAAAAAACCGGAAACCGGATTGAAGCCACGGTTTCCGGTTTTTTTTTGCGTCTCACGCAGAGGCTCTCCTCTCCGGCGGCGCCCTGGCGCTGACGACAAAAGACGGACCGCCATCGGGATAACTGACGAAGAAAGGGGTGTCAGAAACTTCCCGCCTTGGGCGGACAAAACGATACGCTGCCCCGCTTACAAAGGACAGAATCTGTCATGCCCCGGGAGGTAAAGTCTTCCGCGACGTCCACCTCAGCATTCCGACACAATTCTGCACAAAAGAGAGAGGATCAGACATTCCTTCCCAGGAACGGGACGGCGTATTTCTCTCTGCGGTGACAGAACAGGTCAGAGCAGACCTTTGGACAGGAGGAAAACTTCATGAACAACGCGAATTTCGAATACCACGTTCCGACTCACATTTATTTCGGAGACAATCAGATTCAGAAACTGGGTGCTGAGCTCGCGAAGCACGGCAGCCGCGTTCTGCTCATCTACGGGAGCGAGAGGCTGAAATCGACGCCGCTCTATGCCTCCATCCTGGAACAGGTCAAATCCGCCGGTCTGACACTTTTTGAAATGGGAGGCGTGGAACCCAACCCGCGGCATACGACAGTAGACCGCGCGGCCGGAATCTGCCGGGACAAAAACATAGACGTGCTCCTTGCCGTGGGCGGCGGCAGCGTCACAGACTGCGCGAAGCTGACAAGTCCCACTGTTTTTCACAATGGCACCTGCTGGGATTTCCTCTCCGGCAGGGCGCAGATGAAAAAATTTCTGCCCATCGTGACCATCTCAACCATATCCGGCACTGGAACGGATATGGACTGCCTTGGCATAGTCAACAATATCGAAACCAGGGAGAAGACCTTCTTCGGCAATCCCGCGCTCTATCCCGCGGCCTCGTTCCTCGATCCCACAGAGACCTTTACCGTGAGTCCCTACCAGACCGCATGCGGCGCCATCGATGCCTTCATCCATTACCTTGAAGTCTATTTCATGCGCCCCAACCTTTATGTTCTCGACAGGGTCATGGAAGGGTTCATGAAGACCATCCTTCATTTCATCCCCGTGGTCATGAAGGAGCCCGACAACTACGAAGCCAGGGGAAACATCATGTGGGCTTCTTCCTGGGCCCTCAACCGTTTCACCTTCGGGCCCACGAACGGCACGCCCTTCATGTGTCACTGGATTGAGGACGAAGTCTCCGCGAAATACGACATTACCCACGGACTCGGTCTCGCCATCATTCTCCCCCACTACCTCGAGTACTGCCTCAATGAAAAATCCGCGCATCTTTACCATGAGCTCGCGGTAAACGTCTTCGGGCTCTCCCCGGATCTCGACCCCATGGAGGCGGGACACCAGGTCATTGCCAGACTGAGGAAACTCTTCTTCGAAACCTGCGGCCTCAAATCGCGTCTCAGCGAATGCGGCGTCACGGGCACGGACAAATTTCCGGAAATGGCCCGCGTCGCCTGCCGCGGCGGCGTGATCCATGGCTTCGTCGACCTCACGCAGCAGGACGCCATCAACATCCTCACCGCCAGTTTCTGATGCGCTCCCGAAATGTGGAATCAAAGGAGAGCCGCGTACCCTGTGTAAGCGGCTCTCCTTCCTCCGTCGTTCCTTCCCAAACGGGCTCCATTACCCGGTGATACAGGCTATACGGTGTGAGTTTTCATTCCATATGCAGGGGCTGGGGTAACACTCCGATACGAATCAGTAATATCGCGTATCCTTCTGCGGTCTGTGAATCTCCGGAGGCCGGTATGCCGGAAATCCCAGCGTATTCCCTCTCTCCGGAAGTACAGATCATCATGTTTCTGCCGTCCTCACCGCACGTCTAAAAAAATAAACACCTAAACCAGCGTAGTTGAAGCAGTCCCTGCCTGTCCCGTACCCGCTGGCTGTTTTCCCGCTCCGGGAAGAAGCCGCCCGCAGAAAAAAAGGGGCGTCCCGCAACAGTATCACAGGACGGAAGGAAACACGCAGCCATCGGAAGGAACTATCCTGATCTCCGATTTCCGCTTCAGTCCTGCTTGTCAAGCCGGGGAAGAGAGTTTAGATCTTCACAGGTTCCATCCGAACCGCACAGGTTTCACAGGGGTGGACGCTGCGGCCGCTTTGCTTCCCCGGCGGGCCGCCCTGTCTCCACGGCATATTTGCCGCACACGCAGCGGGAAGCGAAATTCAAAGGATAGTCGCGGCGGACATGAGCGCAGATCGTTTACAGCAGGCAGAAGATTCTCTCAAACACAGATATGACGGCTATGTCGGTGTCTTCGACTCCGGAGTGGGCGGCATCAGCGTTCTGAAGGAACTCGTGAAAGAAGTTCCTGACGAGAATTATCTCTTTTTCGGAGATTCCCTTCACGCTCCCTACGGGGAAAAGACGCCCGGTGAAATCCGGAAACTGACCATGAAGGGCATAGACCGCCTCGCGGAAGCCGGCGTCAAGGCAATTGTCATTGCCTGCAATACGGCGACCAGCGCTGCGGCTGCCGAGGTACGCCAGAAGTACCAGCCTCATCTGCCCGTCATCGGCATAGAGCCGGCTATCAAACCGGCAGCTGAAGCCTGTCCGCACGGCAAAATTCTTGTCATGGCCACGCCGGCCACACTGAAACTGGAAAACTACGCCAGGCTTTCCGGACGTCTCGCCGGCGAGGCGGAGTTCATCCCGGTCATGTGCTCCGGCCTGGCTGGCAGGATCGAAAAAGGCAATCTGGATGCTCCCGACCTGACCGACATGCTTGAAGGCTTCATCGGCAAATACCGCGGCAAAGTCGACGCCGTCGTCCTTGGCTGCACCCACTACCCCTTCATTAAAAATCAGATCCGCAGAGTGCTGGGCGACGTACGCTTTTTTGACGGCGGAGCCGGTACGGCCCGCCAGTTCCATCACTGTCTGGCAGCCCGCGGCCTGCTCCGCGCCCAGCAGCTCACAGCCGCAGGCAAGAACGCCCAGGAGAATCCCCGGACGGAAAAGACGGGAACGCCGCCCGTTCCGCCGGCCGGAGATACGGGACACGTTGTCTTCAGATCGAGCCTCGCAACACCAGAAGAAGAACGCCTCTACGAACGCATGTATCACGCCACCATCTGAGCGCCGGAAATGGATCATTTTTCTGCGCGCACATGGCCATTGTAAGGCACAAACGGGACAGAAGCCTGCAAAAGACGATAACAGCCTGATAAAACGTAAGTTTTTTCAAAATCGTCTTCTGAGCCCCTGATTTTAATTTTCCGATACGGAATACGTCTGAAGGCCTTTCAGGGGCTCTGAACGGATATTTTAAAATTAATAAATATTTTCAGCATGTTACACAGGAAAGAGGCTGCTAAGGCCTGGGAAACACGCTGATATCCCCAAGGGGCGCGGCCGGATGAGAGAAAAGGCCGTGCCTGCCTGCTTCAGGGCAAAAAAAAGACTCCGGAGCATTGTCTGCTCAACGGAGTCTTTGAAAAATCCTTGGCGGCGGCCTACTTTCCCACATGAAGATATGCAGTATCATCGGCGATAAAGAGCTTAACTTCCGA
>ERZ856578.894-NODE-894-length-60395-cov-87.991362_pt1 | contig 60395 bp, 59 predicted proteins | sample MGYA00514384_ERZ856578 | MGnify/ENA primary metagenome ERZ856578 (study PRJEB29103, sample SAMN06111958) | human gut metagenome | biome: human gut; feature: ankylosing spondylitis patient; material: healthy_person | host: Homo sapiens | place: China:Hangzhou...
TTTCACAGCAATTTCTCTTGTTCTGTCTTTAGAATTGTTGTTGTAAACATATATATCGGCTTCTGGTAATTCTTTTTTAAAATCTTTTATTACTTTTTCGATTGTTAGTTCTTCATTATAACAAGGTATTAGTACTGCTATTTTTTCCATCTTCATTATTTCCTTCCTTTATAAAATTCATTCCAAGATATACTGGTAATGCTAAGAATATTGGATATGCATATCTGTATTCACAATAAGCAGGTGAAGCAATAAGCGTTAGCCATAATATAAATGTTGGTAGATAAACTAGCAAATATTTATATTTTTTCTTATAAATGGTATAGCTTAGTGCAATTACAGTAAGTAAAACTCCTGCTCCAATGCTAAATACAAATCCAAATACTGGTATTCCTCTTGCATCTATCAATCCATCTATCTGTTCAACCCATTTTCCTTCTATTAATGGTGTTTGTTTAATTCCCATGTTATGGTCCATAGTAACTCTACTAACCACCGAATTTCTTACCTCTGGATAATAATATCCATACGAATTTGATATAAATGCTTCTATATAATCCTTAGGATATTTTACGAATAATTTTAACCAAATCGATATAAATTCAGATTTATTTTCTGAAAAATATTCGTTATTAAAATTAAACTTTACAGGATCTGATAATATAGGATTGTAGTCTTCCCATACATTTTCTACCGTAAAATATTTATTTAATTTTTCGATTGTTTCTTCGTCAATATCTTCATAATTGTCTTTTACAGTTCTTACTATTTGTTGCATTGGAACAGATAACATTTCTCCTACTGCTCCTTTTTCAACCTTAAGTATTTTAAATACCACAACATTGTAAGCCTCATAAATAACAAGTATAGACATGAACATAATTAATAATTTTTTCCAATGTTTCCTTAGTACTATAAATATAAATGGTAAACTTAGTACAACAACATATAAACCATTATGTCTTAAAATCATTGTGAATATTGAAATTAGCACATATCCTACCATGTTTCTTTTCTTAGCTAAAAATTCATCTGTATTAAATATAAGCTCTATGTTTTGTATTATAAACAAAGGCATTATACCAGAGAATAATATGTCTTTCCACATTGTTATACTGTACATTCCATTTACTGGATAGAACATGTAAAACAATAAAGTTATTAGCTGAACAAATGCTGGAACTTTTTTCTTTCTTAAATATTTCAATACAAATGCAGCAAAGGTTGCCATTACCAGCATAGAGAATATGTTATATAAAGCAATTCCTGTATTTATGTTTCCAGATAATTTTAATCCTAAATTTACGAATATTCCTATTATTGCCGTGTGTGCAATAGGATGATGGTCTTTTAGTGGCAATATTCCTATTGTTTGTTCTATTTGAGAATACGAATCCGATGTTACAATTCCAGGATAATATCTTAAAAAGAATGGCAAATATGATAAAAATATAAGTAAAATTGTGATTATAACAAGAAATACTTCATTCTTAAGTAACTTTATATTTGATAAACCTTTTCCGAATATTGTTATATTTTCAGTTTTCAACTTATTGTTTTCAAATATATCATAAACCCATAAAACTATTATGCTGAACATTGTGAAATACCCGATAAAGTTTACTATAAGCCATTTATTTAAAATGTGATTAAGAGTAAAATCTGTATTTATACTCTTTCCTATTATTTCTATTATCGTGTATATAAATGCTACAATTCCCGCTGTTATCATTTTTCTTTTTGTGTTCTTTGTTGATTCTAGTGTTTTCTTTATTACAAAATAGCAACTTGCAAATATAAATACAAATATTATGTTATTGCCACTTATTAGAAAGTTATGCCATATACATATTGTAAGAATGCATGCAAGTATAAAAGATATAATATTGTTTTTGTACTTTTTCATCTTCTCCTAGAGTTTTTTAATCTCTTTCTCCTTGTGTAATATTTAGGTTTTAAGGGTTACCCATACCCCTATATAATTTCTAAAATTTTTGAATATATTTTATATGTTGATTTATTTACAGTTCTCATATATTTATTTTTACCAATATTTACAGTTTTTAAAATTACATTCTCTTTCCAGTTTGGAAAATTCGAGTTTAGTCTTTCCCAGCTCTCTGTTAGTAGTTTTTCTCTAATTGTCTTATCCTTTATTTTGCACATTCTTTTCAAAGAACTGCATAGTAAATATCTTGCATAATTATATTCTAGTTCATTTCTATACTCTTCATAAATATTGTTCTTTTTATAAAATTCGATAACATTGTCCAATACGGTAAATATCTCTGCCGTTCTTTCATTTTGAACATTTGCAATAGAGCCTTCTCTTTGTACATAATGAATGAATGGTTTATCAACATAAGCAAATTTATTTACAAAAGGAATAAGCTTATAAGTAAATTCTATATCTTCATATCTTAATCCTTTTGGGAACTCTAAGTTATTATCTATTATTAATTGTCTCTTAATTAATTTATTCCAGGCGACCACTCTAACAAAGCTAAGCATCTCTTTTTTATTTTTGTATGGATACTGCTTGTCCACCCTAATTTTATTAGGGAATTCCCATATAAAATCACATTCAACATAATCTGCATTTTCTTCTATTGCCTTATTATACATTTCTTCATAAGCATTTTTTTCTATGTAATCATCTGAATCTAAAAAGGCAATAAAATCACCAGTTGCGTATTTTAATCCATAGTTTCTTGCATCTGATAGTCCACCATTTTCTTTTTCAACATAGATTACTCTGTCATTGTTATTTTTTTCGTATTCTTTTGCTATGTTTCCAGAATTATCTTTAGAGCCATCATTTACAAGAATTATTTGAATATCTTCTAAAGTTTGACTAAGCAATGAATTAATGCACTTTTCTAGATATTTTTCTACATTATAAATTGGAACAATTACACTTACTTTTGGCATTTTTATCCCTTTCCTAAATCTATCTCAATTTTAAATATAGTTTTATATTTATTTTCAAAAGTATTTTCTTTATAAATTGTTTTACATCTCTTGCCTTTATGTTATTTGCAAGTTTTCTCTTTCTTATTTCTTTTATGAATTGTTTTTGTTCTTTTCCCTTTAGATTATTCACTTCTAATATTATACAATTAGTATAATATATTTTTATATTCTCCTTAGATTTTTCTGAAATCTTATATTCTTTAATTTTTTTAACCATTTCATCATAGAAATACAATAAATCTAAAGCTCTTTTATATGTAATTTCTGAATTTCCTCTCGTGATGCTTTTTTGAGTTTGCACATAGTTATAACCAAATACATCTACACTCGCAACTTTATCAGCCTTCAATAGTATAAGAGGAATTAATCCAAAATCTTCATGATATTTTCCTTTAGTAAACTCGAATTTATTTCTTCTAAAAAAATCTCTTTTATACAAATACCCCCATGCAACTTCTGTCATTACATCTGCTTTATATAAAATGTCGAATGCCTCTTCACCACTTTTTTCTTCAAACGATGGTGTATAATTTTTTTCAAGCACATTACCTTGTTCATCAACTTTTGCAATTTTAAATTTAATCATGTCATATTTTTGTTCCATATATGGTAGCAAATCAGTGTATAAATTTTCTGTTATATAGTCATCTGAATCTACAAATGATATGTACTCACCAGTTGCATATTTCAATCCATAATTTCTTGCATCTGATAATCCGCCATTTTCTTTTTCAAAGTACAAGACTCTATCAGGATCTTTTACAACATATTTTTTTGCAATTTCTGCACTCGAATCCTCTGAGCCATCATTTACAAGTATTATTTGTATATCCTTCAAAGTTTGATTTAGTAATGAATCTAAACATTTTGCCAGTTGCTTTTCCACATTATAAATTGGAACTATAACACTTACCTTTATCATAAATAATCTTATCCCTTTCTTAAAGTGTAAATCTATTTAGGAAAATTGTTATTTTGTAACATTCTTTTTTTAAAAAACTATTCCAATACTTCTTTTAAATTTTTTAAAGCATCTTGTTTATTCTTTTCTCTCCATAATTTGTACTCTTCTAATATCTTCCCCCTATTTTCTAAAGTATTTAAAATCTTTTCTTTTATCTCTAATATATCATCTGCATTTTTTACTACCAAGTAATCTTGTAAAGAGCTTCCTTCAAAGGCTTTAAAACTGTTTCCAACCAGGCATGGTGTTCCAAGTTCAAGACTTTCATACGGAATCATGTTGTTTTCATCAACTGTACTTACACATAAATTTATATCATTGTTTGCTAATTTTTTATATAGTTCCTGCTTTGTCATTAATTTATTTGCAACAGTTAAATTTATATTAAAGAACCTTGCAATTTTAGATATTTTGTAATTTACTGGAGAACAATCTAACTTTGCATTTTCAATCATGCTTACTGCACAAAGTTGATTATATATATTTCTACTAATTCTATCATATGCTTCATACATTCCAATTTTTATTGGCAAGTTTTCATTCTTTTCTACTTTATTATCTTCGTTGTAGCTTTCTCTATTTTCAATCTCTACATATTTAGATAATAATTTTGCTCTATATCCTTTTTCTTTATAGAACTCATATACAGACTTTTTTAGAAATACTAATTCATCAATCAAACCTTTATCATACATTCCTAAAATATTGTCAAAATTGTTCCATATTATTGCATCTGTTAAATCTTCTTGCCCATTATGAATTATCATTTTTACCTTCATACTCGATTTTTGTTTTTTTATGCTTGATATAAGCATATCCCAACCATCAGCATATTGGTTAAACAATATTTGTTTCTTACTAGAATTAGCTATTGCACTTGCAATCATTTCAGCTTCTTTTTTTGTATACTGCTCTCTAAGTTCTAGTATACTGCCTTCAATAAGATTTTGTATTTCATTTTTCTCTACTGGCATTTCTGGATGACAAATTGTAATGAAATCTTTTTGAATTTGGTTTATCTCATTTGTTATCCTCTTTACTCTTCTACTTCTTGTAATATATATAGAAGCCTTCATTCTAGCCCAGCTATAAATTTTCTTTAATGTAACAATTATGCTTGTTTTAAAATTAAATATTCCATCAATAATAGAATTTAAAGTTTTACCGAGTGCTGGTCCAAAAGTTCTATATATTCCTATTGTTCTTTTTTCTCCTCTATCGGTCCAGGTTGCTTTAAATAAGTGAACCATACACGTATTTTTAGTATACACCTTTTCAGAATAATTGTAGTTTATTGGATAGAAATAATCCCTTGGGTAAACATAAATATTATCATCAAATATACGAATTCCTTCTTCATTTACTTTGCTCTCATATTGTTTCAAAATCTTTGTAATTATTACCGGGTTTGCAAAATTATACATAATTTCGGGTTCAAAGTGTTTTATTTTACCATAATAATCAAGTATTTCTTTTATATACTTATTTTGTGGATTTTGTGCATAAATCATTGCTGTTCCGACATATCCACTATCTTCATATCCAAGTACAACTTCTTTATTTAAAACATCAGTTGGATCTTTTAATATTTTTACATCAGTATCGAGATACAATCCACCTTCATTATATAATGCATATATTCTTACATAATCACTAACAAATGCCCATTTTTTACTCTCATAAGCTTCTTTTACAAATGGAAAGCTGTTAACATCAAAATTACTCTCATCCCATTGTTTTATTTCGTAATCTGGCAAAAACTTTTTCCAAGTTTTTATGCAATCTTCTACCGATTTTGGTAATTTTTTTCCTCCAAACCAACAATAATGTATCTTTTTTACCATTGTTTTCCTCCAATTATTTATTTATAATAGATTTTAAGAATGTTTTTAATGAAACTAATATATTTCTAAAATAATTTATTATTTTTCTTTTTATTAAGTTATTTTTTATACTCTTTATATTACCATTTTTAAATGCAATAAACATATTTGTAACCAATTGCTTTTGTCTTTCTGAATAATCATTCTTTTCAGTGTTTACCATATTTGTGTTTATAATATATTCTATTGTGTTTTTATTATCTTTTTTAAAGCCTTCTAAATGACTCTCAAACTCTTTTTTATTAGCATTATAGTCTTGTGTTATCATGTCCAATATTCTTCTTACAAAAAACTCATTTATTATAAGCTTGTATTTTTCACAATCATTATCATGGTTTTTTATAACCTCTGAAATATTGCTACAAATTTTATAAAAAGCCGACATATATGTATTTGTTGCAACTATAGACTTCTCTCTTTGTAAATAATAATACATTGGATATGGTATATATTTTATGTTTTTTGCATTTGTCAATATAAATGGTGTTACAGCAACATCTTCATATTGTTTTCCAACAGGAAATTCGAATCCATTGTATAATTCTTTTTTTATTATTTTGTTGCAAGATGAACCAGACATTGCTCCATTTATAAGGCCATCCAAGAAATTTTCTTTATCATCTCTGCATGCTCTTGATGTATAGTTCCAAAGAGGATTCTTCTCGAATACGACATATAAATCGTATATTATAATGTCATTATCTTTCACATATTCTCTTGCAATTTTATAAAAGTTTTTGTCGATGTAATCATCAGAATCAACTACACTAATAAACTCGCCTCTAGCCTTTGCAATTCCCACATTTTTAGTGTCTGCAAGCCCTTTGTTGTCTTTCTTCACATATACAAAATTATTTTTATACTCTTCTGGTAGAGCATTTATAAATTTTTTTATAATTTCCTCGCTATTGTCTTTCGAGCCATCATTTACAACTATTACCTCACAGTCCCTGTCAATGGCTTCGTATATTGACTTTAGAGTTTTTTCTACGTATTTTTCTGTATTGTAAACAGGTACAATTATTGAAAATAAAAATTTACTTTTTTCTTCTGTCATCTATATTTTCCTCTTTTCTTTTTGATATTTCATGCTTTTATGTCAGACTAAGCATTTATAAGTTTTTCTAGCTTTTCATTTATTTCTTGATTATACTCTTTATAATCAAACTCTTCTTTCTGAGAAATTCCGTTAATTATTGCATTTTTCATCGCATTATAAATTGAATTTACATTTTTTTGTGTGACAACACCATGTTTGTTTTGTATAATTCGTAAGCTATCAGATACATTCGTTGTAATTATTGGAATGTTTAATATCATAGCCTCCAAATAAACAACTGGAAAGCCCTCATATTCAGATGTAAGAATTAGACTATCTGCAAGTTTAAAGTATGGATATGGATTTTGTTTCTTTCCTAAGAATATTATATTATTTTCTAATTTATATTCATTTACCATTTTTTTGTACTCTTGCGTTTTGTTCCCGCTTCCAACTAGCAAAATTCTAAAATATAGATTATCTTCTTTCAGCTTCTTAGCAGCTTCAATTAATCTCGTTAGTTTCTTGTCTTCCTCAGTATGTCTTCCAACATTCAGGAAAGTAAAAGTTTTTTCTTTACAACAATCTGTAACCTTTTCTTGAGACTTTCTTAAAATTTCTTCTGCATCGATAAAATTATAAATAACACTTGTTTTGTTTATGAAATCCTTATCATTTTTTAAATTTTCTACAAATATATCTCTTGCATTTTCAGATACAAATACAATATTCTTAAAGTCTTTTGCTTTAACTCCCTCAAAAAATTCAACATATTTTGACTTATTATTATCAAACATTTGCATATATTCACTATGTACCCATAAACAACTATTTTTCGAAGCAGTTCTTGCCACAAAAGATGCAGGCTTAGAATATGTTGCATATGCACACGAAAAATCATACTTATGTTTGTATTTCAGCTTAAATATTGTCTGTTTTATAAAATTAATACCTTTTCTTAAAATGATTACCTTACTATCATTTGGGCAATACACACATATCTGTATTTTCTTATCAATTTTATCTAAAAAAATTCCTTCTTTTTTCTCCAGAAATAACGTTATTTCATATTTATCTGTCCTTGCTAAGTAATTTAATAAATTAACAAGTGCGTTTTCAATTCCACCTATATCAAGCGAAACTGCTGAAAACAATAATTTTTTCATTAACTTCTCCTTTTTACTGAGCTACAATTTCAACATTATATCCTATAAACAAGCCTGTTTCTACAACTCCAGTTATGTTTTTCAATCTTCTTTCTAATGTCTCGTCTATGTTATCAAACCAAGCATCTAATATAATATTGCCGTTTTCTGTTATTACTGGGCCGTCTTTTTTTTGCGCTAAACGTAATTCTACGTTATGTGCTCCTTGTTTATATATCTCTTCTTTTACCAAATTTATAGCCTTTGGAGTACACTCTACTGGTACTGGAAATTTGCTTCCTAGTCTATTTACTATTTTTGATTCATCGACTAATATATAGGTTTTATTTGAACATTTAATATTTAATTTTTCATTAAACATAGCAGCTCCTCTGCCTTTTATCATCCAGTTGTCATGGTCAACCTCATCAGCTCCATCGAAGCACCAGTCAGGCTTTTTTTCTTCCAATGTTGCTGTTGGTATTCCAAGATAAGTACATAACATTTTAATTTCGTATGACGTAGGAATAGCAATAATATTCAAGTGTTCAGTTTGTACCTTTTTGGCAATTTCAATAGCAGTCAAATAAGATGTTGAGCCAGAGCCAAATCCTATAATGTCACCATCTTGTACACGTTCTGCCATTTTTTTAGCAACCTGTTCTTTTGCCTCTCTATTTTTTATTTCTTCCTTCCACATTGGTTTTTGCAATGTTTCTTTAGCCCAATCCATCTTATTTACTTCCTTTCTACTTTTTCTATTGTATTATTTTACTATTTTAAAGAAACTTCCTTTTCCAATTTGTATTATCATTTCACCTTCAAAGTTATTTAATGATTGATAATCTGTTACCTTTTCTCCTTCAACTTTTATTCCACCTTGTTCGAAAAGTCTCTTTAACTCTGCTTTTGAAGCACATTTCTTTGTTTTTAATAATGTGTCTAATATATTATTTTCGAATTTGATTTTTTCAATATCTTCTGGAGCTTCTTGCTTTTGGAATGCTGTTTTAAAATGTTCTTCTGCTTGCTCAGCTTCTTCTTCATTATGATATAATCTTGCTATTTCTTTTGCAAGTTCCATCTTTATATTTCTTGGATTCTCTCCATTATTTAGTCTCTCTTCAATTTTTGCAACATCATCTGGATGTACATCTGTACATAAATTGTAATATTTTATTATCATACTATCTGGAATCTTCATTACTTTTTCATACATCGTATTTGCATCTTCATTTACACCAATGTAGTTCCCTAGGCTCTTGCTCATTTTTTCAACTCCATCAATTCCTTCAATTAAAGGCATGAAAAGTGTAATTTGAGGATCTTGTCCATAATCTTTTTGTATATTTCTTCCCATAAGTACATTGAATGTTTGGTCTGTTCCACCCATTTCTAAATCTGCTTGAATTGCAACAGAATCATATGCCTGCATTAATGGATAGAAAAACTCATGTACAGCTATTGGTTGATTATTTGTATATCTCTTTTGGAAATCGTCTCTTTCTAGTATTCTTGCTACAGTACATTTTGAGCAAAGATTGATAACATCTCTGAAATCCATTTTTCCTAACCATTCACTATTAAATTTAACTGTTGTCTTGCTTGGATCTAATATCTTAAATATTTGTTTTTGATATGTTCTTGCATTCTCTTCTACTTGCTCTTTTGTAAGTTGTTTTCTTGTTTTAGACTTTCCTGTAGGGTCACCTATCATTCCTGTAAAGTCACCTATTATAATTATTACTTCATTTCCTAAGTCTTGTAATTGTTTAATTTTTCTAAGCACAACAGCATGTCCTAAGTGAATATCTGGTGCAGATGGGTCTAAGCCTAATTTTATTCTTAGTGGTCTATGTTCTGCATCTACCTTTTTTAATTTTTCTCTAATTTCTTCAACATCTGTATGGTCAGCTGCACCCTTTAACATTATTTTTATTGTATTTTCTATATCCATCAAAATCTCTCCTAATTATAAATTTTACATTTTACTCCATTTATGAGTCTATTTTTTTCGTGTATATTATATGCATTTTGCAATGCTTTGTCAATCATACTATTTTTCATCAAAATATTGACTTTCTTCTTGTAAGCCTTCAAAATTAATCTGTCTTAATATTTCATATGCTATTACACACACCGAATTTGAAAGATTTAATGACCTTAATACTGGTCTCATTGGAATTCTTATTGTTTTATCTATATATTTTTGCAATAAATCTTCAGGTAGACCTTTGGTCTCTTTCCCAAATAATACAAAGACATCCTCATCTTTAAATTTACTATAATCTACATCTGTATAGCAATGTTTTGCCTTTGTTGTAGCCATAAACATGTTATGCTCCTCCGGCTTATATTTCTCTAAAAAAGCATCTAATGATGTATGTTCTTCAATCTCTAATTTGTCCCAATAATCTAATCCGGCTCTCTTTAGTTGTTTATCATCTATTTTAAAGCCTAATGGATAAACCAAATGTAGCTTTGCACCTGTTATAGCACAAGTTCTTGCAATGTTTCCTGTGTTTTGTGGTATCTCTGGTTCTACCATTACTATGTGTAATTTCATTTTTTCTTGTTCCTTCCTAATTTACATTATTTTTAATACTGCTTGAGGCACATACCTAGAAATATCTTTTCCATTATCAAATATTTCTTTTACAGTACTTGAGCTTATACCGCCAAGTGTTCCAGCTCTTACATATATCGTATCAAGCCCTGATATTTCTTCATTAATCTCTGCTATATTTTCCTCATAGTAGTAATCCATATCATCTCTTATTCCCCTTACTAAGAAATTACATCCATTGTCTTTGGCTGCATCAACTGATAGTCCTTCATATGTAATTACATCTACATTATCCACGTCTTCATCTTTTAATGCCTGCTCTATAGCATTTTTCATTATTTCTTTATCATATCTTCTTGCCTTCTTATTGTTAATGCCTATTCCGATTACTAACTTATCAAATACATTTGAAGCAGTCTTTACAACATGCATATGTCCCATAGTAAATGGGTCAAAACTTCCAGCATAAAATCCTATATTCATTATTGTTCCTCCTTTAGATAATTTAATATCTGCTTTAAGGCCTTTTCTCTATGAGTTACTCCAAGCTCTTCTTCTGTAAGTTCATTCATAGTCTTATCAAATCCTTCTGGAATAAATATTGGCCCATATGTAAGCTTTCCAAGAGGCCCTGGGGTTCTAACTATTCTTCCTAGAGTTTCCCCTCTTGCAACATTTATTTTTCCATCTGGCATCATTAATGTAAGAACACATACAAATTTTGCAGTTCTATCTTCATCTTTAACATTTTCCATTTTTGAAAGTACCTTATTTATTGCAACAATCTGAGGAGCATGGTCACCTGCGTATCTTGCGCTATATACTCCTGGTTCTCCATTCAATGCATCAATGCAAAGTCCAGCATCATCTGTCATTATAATCTCATTTATATCATTTTTTTCACAATAAGCCTTGATGGCTTTTGCTTTTATAAGTGAATTTTCTTCAAATGTAGTTCCATTTTCATCAATTTCTTCGTTAAATCCAATATCTTTTAAAGATAAAATTTCAACATCAATATTCTTGTAGTCCAAATAATCCTTTACTTGAGCTATTTTAGCCTGATTTGAAGTTCCATATATAATTTTCATATTAAATCACAATCCTCTCTATAAATTTATTCACAGTACTTTTTATATAATCTCTTTAAATTGCTTTTAGTTATAGTTTTTTCAATGCCATTTATGCTTACTTGTGTAAAAACCTCTGTCACCATAGATTTATTTTTTTCATTAAGTGGCATATTGTCTTTACGCGAATTCCAATATTTTAATTGTGTGTCATTTCTCCACCTTTTGCCATTGTATACAATTCCAGCGGCTAAATTATCACATATCATCTCTACAATGTATTTATACGGAATTACTGGCATTGGATTTCTAGACATTGGGTCATACCAATATTCTGGATGATGTTTATTTCTTCCTTTATGGTGTAACCACGCTTTCGAATAGCCTTGTTTTCTCTTTGCAAATAAAATTGGACTCATGCTTCCATTATAGTATTTTACAGACTCCCAAAATTCTGTTGGAGAAAATTTTGATAAATCGTGTACTAATCCTCTCCAAGGTATTCCAGCTTTGCAACATAACTTGAATACTACCCATCTATGTCTTGTGACTAAATTAAAATGTTTTAACGTGTTGGTAAATATATTTCCTGTCATGTTTTGATTCCTTTCTACTTTCATTTTTCTTACAATATCCTATCACAAATGGCTTAAAATCTCAACATTTTCTAAAAATAAACTTGCTAATTTTATATGGTTACTTTCTATGTCGTACTATATCTTTCGTTTCATGCTTATTATTGTATTTTTATGTAAAGTATGGTATAATATTTATGATGTCGCTTGACATTTATCGAATTATTCTGTCACTTCAAATCACACAAAGGAGAAAACGCAATATGATTGAAGAAAAGTATTTGGAACAACTCATGAAAATGCTTGAGGCACCTCAGCAGGATGAGGGTAATTTTTTTGGCTGCCAAATTATTGGTAAAGCTCTATCGTACCCAAGAAACATACCTAAAAAATTCCGCAATTACATCACATACGAGACTAATTTTATGTTTTACGATACATTTAATTTGCCTCACGATAAAAAACTCACAAAACAAGATTTTAGGCAAATGCAAGAAGAGCTTGCCAATCGTATTTTTGAGGAATTTTACTCCCCCACATACATCGTAGGCACGATTGGTGCATTCGAGTATTTCTCATTATTTCATGCGCTTAGATTGCTCCGAATCCCCCAATGGAAGATACCGGCATTAGGGCATCAGGGAAACTATGCCTATTACTTGGCATATGGACTATTCAGGTTAGATTACGGAACCAATGTCTTGCCTAAGGACGAATACTCAGTCTGCAACCAGTTTGACTGGGCAATTAAAGCAGCCACAGAGAAGATGACAGAAAAGTAATATCTTTGTAAAGATATTACACAGATTTAACTGATGGAAAAGAGTAAATGAAAGGATTACAAATCTGCATTTGCTCTTTTTCATTTTTTGTAAACTTGTATTATAGATTATTTTATGATATATAATAATATAAATTTAAGGAGGCATTATGTTTAAGTTACATTCAGAATACAAGCCTACTGGTGACCAGCCACAGGCAATTGAATATTTATCTAAAGGCATAGAAGAAGGAAAAAAATTTCAGACTTTGCTTGGTGTTACTGGCTCTGGTAAGACTTTTACTATGGCTAATATCATTCAAAAAGTACAGAAACCAACTCTTGTTTTGGCTCATAATAAGACATTAGCAGGACAACTTTACAGTGAATTTAAAGAGTTTTTCCCTGAAAATAATGTTGAGTATTTTGTTTCTTATTATGACTATTACCAACCAGAAGCATATATTCCATCTTCAGATACCTATATTGAGAAGGACTCTTCTGTTAATGATGAGATTGATAAACTACGTCATTCTGCAACAGCTGCATTATTTGAAACACGAGATGTTATTATTGTTGCATCTGTTTCATGTATTTATGGTTTGGGTGACCCCATTGACTATGAGCATATGACTGTTTCTTTAAGACCCGGCATGAAGATCGAAAGAGATGCTATGTTAAAGAAATTAATAAATATGCAATATTCCAGAAATGAACTAGATTTTAAACGTGGTACTTTTAGAGCAAAAGGAGACATTGTTGAAATATTCCCTTCTGATTATGGTGAAAGTGCTATTCGTGTTGAGTTCTGGGGAGATGAAGTTGAAAAGATTTCTGAAATTAACCCTTTAACAGGAAAAACTGTTGCAAGTAGAAACCATATTATGATATTTCCGAACTCTCATTATGTTACGACTTCTGATAAAATGGAGCATGCAATTACTACTATTGAAGAAGAAATGAAACAGCAAGTCGAATATTTCAAATCACAAGGTAAATTAATTGAAGCTCAAAGAATAGAAGAACGTACTAATTTTGATATAGAAATGATGAGGGAAACTGGCTTTTGCCAAGGTATAGAAAACTATTCTAGACACATAAGTGGTCGTGAGCCAGGAAGTGCTCCATACACCCTATTCGATTATTTTCCAAAGGATTTTCTTTTGCTTATTGACGAATCTCATGCTACTATCCCTCAAGTTAGGGCTATGTATAATGGTGATAGAGCAAGAAAAGAATCTTTAGTAAAATATGGTTTTAGGTTACCTTCTGCATTTGACAATAGACCTCTGAAATTTGAAGAATTTGAGCAAAGAATTAACCAAGTAGTATTTGTTAGTGCAACTCCTGCAGAATACGAAAAAGAACATTCTAAAGATAATGTTGTAGAGCAAATCATCCGTCCAACAGGTCTACTTGACCCTGAAATTGAAGTAAAACCAATTGAAAACCAAATTGATGATTTGATTACCCAAATTCATAAAAGAGTCGAGAAAAATGAGAGAGTATTGGTTACTACTCTAACTAAAAAAATGGCTGAAGATTTAACCAGCTATTTAGCTGAACTTGATATTAAAGTTAGATACATGCACTCTGATATTAAAGCTTTAGAAAGAATGGATATTATTAGGTCATTGCGTCTTGGTGAGTTTGACGTGTTAGTTGGAATTAACCTTTTAAGAGAAGGATTAGATATACCTGAGGTTTCTTTAGTAGCAATATTAGATGCAGATAAAGAAGGGTTCCTTCGTTCTGAACGTTCTTTAATTCAAACTATTGGACGTGCTGCAAGAAATACCGATGGTAAAGTTATAATGTATGCCGATGAACTTACAGACTCTATGGATAAAGCCATATCTGAAACTAATAGAAGAAGAGCAATACAAATGAGATACAATAAAGAACATGGAATCATTCCTCAAACCATAAAAAAATCTGTTAGAGATACTATTCGAGCTAGCATTGTTGCAGAAGCATCTGAAAAATATGAAATTGATAAAGAATCTAGTGTTGAAGACATTATAAACAAGTTAACTGAGGAAATGCTTCAACACGCAGAAAAAATGGAGTTTGAAGAAGCAGCAAAATTAAGAGACCAAATAAAAGAATTAGAATCATCCTTGTAATTTTGCTTTTCTTTTATCTCTAATTTTTAGAATTCCATAAACTGCATAAAATGGTAAAAACATTTGTGCAATTTCCATAAATGCTGTAAAGTGCTTTCCTGTGAGCTTATAAATTATTGTAATTGGAGTTCCAGGAAAGTCTTTTGATATAAACATCAGGTTACTGTCAAATATTTTGTTTACAATCTGAGCCAAAATACATATTATTCCTATAAGTGTAGCAAAATAAACTGCATCACTTGCCACAACTTCTATATAATGAGTAATGTTTACAAGCAAGCCCAAATAAACCATTATTCCATGGTATAAAAAGCTATGCAAACTCACAATATGAAGTGCTGGATATGCTGGTAAAGAAGTAGTTGGTAATAAAATGAATACTATTCCCCCTATTATGCCTCCTGTTGCTAGGAATACATCTCCCATTCTTTTTATCTTACCTTTAGCAAAGCTACTTAAAGTACCCGCATATAATAAAATACTACAGTAATATAATGGAACATAATTATTTACATTTCTAGGGTCCCCAGTACATAATTTAAAGATAATTATGAAAATTTCCATAAACAATAGCATAATAGTACAGTTTTTTATAATTTTTTTAACCTCTTCTTTGCTACTTTTATATGTATTTTTTATTGCAATTGCTATACAAACAATAGTTACAGCAATAAGCCCAAAATGTTCCAAAGAAAAAATTCCACAAGGTTTATATTCTCCCGGTCTTGCAAATAACATTTAATCAAATCCCTTCTATATTTTTGCAATGTATTTTATAAAAAATAATTCAAATTTATTATATATTACCAAACCTTTGTTTCTTTGTCAATCAAAATTTAATAATTTATCAAATTTTTTGCAAATGTCTAGACTTTTTTATATTTTTTGTGTATTATTATATAGAAATAAATTTTGAACTAGAGAGGATGAATTAATAATGAAAAAATCTTTAAAAATATTAGTACTTAGCTTTATATGCCTTTTTGCTATTTCAAGCAGTTGTTGCTTAGCAGTTAACATAGATATGAACTTATCTGACAATGTTATTGACACATCAAGCAATACAACAAGTTCAGTAGCCTCTAATAGTACATCTAGTTATAGCAATTCAACAAATTCATCATTAAATTCTAATACTTTAGATGATGGCTATGATCAATTCGGTGATGAAGAGTATTCTTCAAATACAACTTCAAACATGATGTATCAAAATACTTCAAAAACCGATGCAACAACAAGTAGCAATATTGCTGATAGATTACAAGCATTACCAGAATCTGAACTTGGTTTAACAAATATTCTAAATATATTATTGATTGCTGTTGGTGTTGTATTAATACTTTTAGCTATCGCAATTTTCATCAGATTAAAAAAATAAAATTCTAGAAACTCAAAAAGAGTTTCTTTTTTTTGCCATTTTTCCCAATTTTTTGATGTATATTTTACTTTTATAATTTAATACTAATAATATTATTTGAAAAAGGAGGAAAAACATGAAAAGAAAATTTTTGCTTATTTCTACATTACTAATCGTTCTTTTATCTATTACAGCATCTACGGTTTTTGCTAATAATGCATTAAATACTATAGGAAATGTTGCTGAAGACGTAACTTCTGCGGCTGGTAATGTCTTAACAACTGGCGTAGATGCTGTTAGAAATACTGTTGATGACGTTGCTAATGGAACAATGAGAGCTGGCAACAATGTTGCTACTGGAATAACAAACATGGGTAATAATAATCGTTCTGGAAATGGTAACACTGGTTATACTGCAACAAGAACAAATACAAACGCAACTTGGCTTGGAATGGATGCTACTATGTGGACATGGCTAATAATGGCTATACTTGGAGTAGCAATTGTTGCAATGATTTGGTTTTACGCAAAACAAGATAATACAGAGCAATCTGAGCAACATTACGAAGAATAATATTAAAAAATTATTTGCATTTAATTTTCTATGGCTTGCTTGTCTTTAAAACAATACTAGTTTCTATTTTTGTAAAATTGCATACATCGTGCTTTGTCGCAGAGCTCCGCTTCACTCAAAATGCACAATTAGATTTATTTTATAAAAATAGAAACTAGTTCCGCTTTTATAGTTCACTCAAAGATTGAAAGACTCTCCCCAATCATCACTTTTCATAAAATAATTTTACAGGGTGATCTTATCATAAGTTATTCATAACCTTTATATTTTCTAATTGCAATCCCATATTTAAAATGTTATAATTATATCAATTTTATGAAAGGAGTTTGCTATTTATGATTAAAAACATTGCAAAAAATCCTGTAGCAAGGCATAATTATATAATTACAGATACTTTAGAGGCTGGCATTGTTTTAACTGGAACAGAAATAAAATCTATCAGAAACGGAAAAGTTAATTTAAAGGATAGCTATGCTGGAATAAAAAACGGTGAAGCATACATATATTCAATGCATATCAGTCCATATGAACAAGGAAATATATTTAATAAAGACCCTTTACGTGACAGAAAATTACTTTTAAATAAAAGAGAAATATTCAGACTCTCTGGATTAATTAACCAAAAAGGATACACTCTTGTACCTATCTCTCTTTATTTTAAAAATAATATTGTTAAATTAGAGCTTGGCATTGGAAAAGGTAAAAAGTTATATGATAAACGTGAAGATTTAAAGAAAAAGGACTCGGAAATGTACATTAAGAAGCATATGAACGATTAATGTTCATATGCCTTTGTGCTTAATAATATTCATTTAACTTTTTCTTTATCGTTTATTCTCTTCATCTCTTCGACGATGTATTTGTCTATTCGTTGACTCTGTTTTAAAATTTTTTCATAGTCAGCTTCTTGTGCAATTAATGATTCAAGTTTCGCAGTATGCTTTAGTCTCTTTAAAGTCTGGTTCCTCATATTATTTACACTCCTTTTTCTTTATAATATCACATTATAATCAAAAAGTTTGTCGAAACCTGTCATTAAAATTAATTTTTTTATTTTTTTGTCATTTTATTTATTATTATCTATATTCTTGTAACTTGAACACATAGATTCATCTGGTTGTGTAGTTTGGCAACCTTGAACTGGTGTAACAATAATATGCTCTAATTCACATAATTGTCTTTGTCCATTGTTATATTTACATGATGTTACCGTGCAATTTATTGTTTGACTCTCTTTGTTAGTCTGCTTCATAATAGAAAACCTCCTTAAACATTTTCTATTATCATTACCCTTTTTTAGGCTTTTATTCATAACAAAATTTTGATTTATTCATATAAACGTATTTTCGTCAGTCCAAATAAAACTCAATAAAAACATTCTTCCTTTTCAATTACTACTTTAGAAAAAATATTTTACTAACTACCTTATTTCTTTTCTTGTTTTTTCAACTTTTTTCGGTTCATCAATAATCCTGTTTTCTTCCTTTTGCATACATTTTTCATTTATACATAATTTTTCAGGATTCTTAAAAGATAAATACCAATTCATTCCATTTTGTTGTTTCATTATATTTTCATTTCTTTCTTGCAGCTGTGCAAATGTTTGTGGCATAGGAACAATCATTGGCTCATTTGGCATCCAATTTACTGGTGCCATTTGATTATTGCAATCAGCCACTTGAAGAGCCCTTACAACTCTCAATATTTCTGGAATATTTCGCCCAATATTCATCGGATATACTAAAATTGTCCTTACTATTTGTTTATCATCAATTATAAACACATTTCTTACTGTTGCAGTGTTGTTCACAGTACTTGATATCATTCCATATTTTCTTGCAATTTCTCCATTTCTATCTGCAATAATTGGAAATGGAATTACAATTCCAGTCCTGCAGTAAATATCATATATCCACGCTAAGTGTGATGGATTGCTATCCACACTAAGACCTAATAAACATGTATTTAATCTTTCGAAATATGGATTAGCCTTAGCAAAAGCAATCATTTCTGTTGTACAAACTGGGGTAAAAGCCTTCAATTTGGGGATATTATATTAATCGACTAATTTCAGGTTTTAGCTCGAATTTCACACTTTTATCGTGATAAATCCATATTTTATCAATTAAACACTCTAAAATATATCTATTGGGCTCGTTAGATTTTAGAATATCATCAAAATATTCTATTGCTGTTTTTAATTTTTTTATTTTTTCTGTGTGTAAATCTTCTTGTTGTTGCTCTAATAATTTTTGTAATTGTTCTATGCGATTAGTTTTATCTTTTTCCAATTCTTTATATGTATTTTCAATCATTTCTCGTTGATACTCATTTGTAGTGTTAGTTAAATCTTTAATTTTTTGACTAATCAAAACTTTGTATTCAGCATTTAAGTTTTCTATTTCAAATTTGATTTTTTCTTTATTATTTGTTTTAGCATTAGTTTTTGTTTGGAGCTGTATTTTATTTATTTCATCTATGTATTTATTTTTAGTAAATTTTAAAAATTCTTTAAAATGTATAATTATGTCTGATTCTTTAATTTCATGGCATTTACATCTAGCTTTACCATAAGTTCTATATTGTGAACATTCATAGCCTTTTTGAGATTGTTTTCTAGTTATAGTTATGCCACTTACTCCAAAACCACAATCACCACATCTGCAAAGTCCTGAAAAGTAATAATTTCTTTTTCTTGTACTTGATGTACTTTTTGTATTTAGTTTTCTTTTTCTTATTTCTTGAGCTAAGTTAAATGTTTCTTTAGATATAATTGCTTCATGATGATTTTCAAATACAAAATGCTCTTCCTCTGGAAGCTTTATTGCTTTACCTCTTATGGATACAGTCTTTTTCTTATGAGTTCTAAGTGTGCCACAATATACATCATTATCTAAAATATTTCTTACCATATATGTGGACCATAATTTTTGAACAGGATGTTTATATATTCTGCCTCTTTCTAGGTGTTTCATTTGATAGTAAGCCGATGGAGTTGGATAATTATATTTACTATTTAGAATATCGCAAATTTTCTTTCTTCCAATTCCTTCTTCGGTATATAACTTATATATTAATTCTATAACAGGTCGTAGCTCTTCATCAACATATAGTTTTGTTATATCTTCTGGATCTTTTATATATCCATAATAATTTCCCATAATTAATCTTCCTGTTTTTTGTTTAGAATACATGTGGTCTCTAGTTTTTCTTGAACAATCTTTAACATATCTTTCATTAAACCATGTCGTTATTCCAATAGTATCATCTCTATCATTTAAAACATCATAAGTTCCACCCATTTCAGAAACTAATATTAAATTCTTTTGAATATTCTTAAACTCATCTATTAAAACTAACACTCGTCCGTTATGTCTTCCAATTCTTGATAAATCCTTTGCTATGACTACATCAATTTTTCCTCCTTTTACTTTTTCAATCATTTTTGAAAATGCAGGTCTGTTAAAAGTATATCCCGAAACATTGTCATCTATGTAGAAGTCTGAGATGGTCCAATTACGAGAAATTGCATAGTCTTGAATAATTCTTTTCTGTTCTTCAATACTTGCATAGTTTTCTTTATCTTCATCTCTAGACAATCTACAATATCCGTACAACTGCCATTTTATCCTCCAAATCTCGCCTGATATTGCTTGTTTTCATGTTAGCATACATTTCTATTTAATCCCACTTGTTTCGTAATTATTTTTTCAAGAATCTCGGGATAATTCTCTTTTCCACTTACGAAAATAGCCACGCTATATTTTTCTTGTTTATACTTTTTAACTAAATCTTTTGTTTCTTTTTTCTGGAGTTCATCTTCTGTCAAATAAATTTGAACATACTTCGTACCTTGTATTTCTGCTATTGTAAGTTTCATAATTTATTTTACCTTCCCGAAGTTAAATCTACACGTTTGGAAAAGAATTAAATTTTTACTAGGCAAACAAACAAGAAAACCGCAGGTGTGCTATTGCACATTGAGGATTTTCGAAGTGAAGTTTAACAACGTAAAAATTGTAATTATTTTTCAAACAACCTAACTCCTTCATAACACTTCTAATAAATGTTATGCTAAAAAGAGAATTATTATCTCTTTTTATTTTAAATTACAATATAGAAATAGAGTAAAACTTTTTCATGTTTATCAAATTTCTATATATATGAAGCCAAAAATTTTATCAAATGTTGCATTTTTTAAAAATTTTTTATTTTTTCAAACTTTTTTAAAGTTTGCAGGAACAGGGAGTCACCCTGAACTCCCATTTACGCCTAAAAGCGTGGCTTTTAGCGGGATACTCAAAAATATAGAGGCGACATTTTGACGCCCCTATAAAATTATAGAACTATTATATAAATTGTAATTTGGCTCTTACTTATTCCAAGTCATTGTGTATTCTATTTCAGCTGTATCTTTGTTTATATTTTCGCTTGTAATTATAAAATCATTCTTTTTATAAAAATTGATAGCATTTATATTTTTCTTATATACACTTAATGTCAAATTATCTCTGTTTTCTTTTACTTTATTCAATAGAGATGTTCCTATTCCTTTACATTGATTATTTGTATCAATAAAAATTCCTTCAATATAATTCTCATTTATTCCTATAAATCCTACAATATTTTCTTTTAAAACATAAACATATATTTCTGCATTTGGTAAAATTTCTTTTACATAATTATAATTATTTTTCCAATATTCTTTTGATATAAATTTATGAGCTTTTATATTTTCATTTTTCCATATTTGCATTACAGGATTTATATCATTTTTTTCAAATTTTCTTATCATTTATTTCTCCTATAACTTGTATTACTTTTTATTAGTTATTTTATAAATAATTAAACCTATTAAAAAGCCAATACCAGAATCAACCAAATACCAAACTGCGTGAATTAAAGCTGAACTATTATAATAAATAAACACTGATGGTATAAACAATATAGATATAATTATTGGATAGATATATTTCCATTTTTCCTTTGAAATACTAGCAAATATTATAGCAAGTATAAAAGTTGATACCAAAATTAAGAATACCATTCCCATTATATCTGTTGGTCCTGCAAATAAAGGAAAAATGTAAAACATAAATAACTGTATCAATAATATTGTTATTTCCTTCCATATTTTTCTCATTTTAAATTCCTCCAATCATAACAAAAAATTACTATTTTTCCAACTAATTACTAAATTGTGTAATTTGCAATTATTTTTTACCTATCCTTGTCAAAAATCGTACTACAAATTAAATAGCTAAAATGAATAGATAAAATCCCAGCCATATAGCCAAACTTATTTACAGCCAATTGATAGTCCTACTAATAAGCCACTACTAAAATTTTCAAAACTGCTTGTCTCATTTCCAGTAAAAAATGTAAATGCTAAATATAATAAATTTCCTAAAACTATCAAAAATGTTCCTATTTTTAATTGATTCATTCAAATCATCTTCTATCTTCTATTATTTCTATATCCATTCCTTATATTTCTTTATATAAATTTTCTTTGCATAGCTTGCTACAATACAATATAAGAATGTGACTCCAAATATCATGAAAATATATTTTAATGCAATTGGTGCTAAGCCTATCGCAGTTCCTAGAGGCGTAAATGGTACTAAAATTCCTATTATAATTAACAGAATTGAAGATATATAAACAGCCTTATGTGCATTACTTTGTATAAATGGTGTTTTTGCCGTTCTTATAATGTGCATTCCTATTAAATTTGATACTATACTGTAAGTAAACCATATTGTTTGAAAGTGTGTAACATCTCTAACTGTGAAAACAAACCATAATAGTGAAAATACAACTATATCAAATAGTGAGCTTACAGGACCCATAAAAAACATAAACCTTTTTAAGCTTTTTATATTTAATTTTTTTGGCTTTTCAATCAATTCTTTATCTACATTGTCAAACGGAATTGTCATTTGACCAAAGTCATATAATAATCCTTCTACTAATAGTTGAATTGGTGTTTCAGGTAAAAATGGTAATACAATGCTTGCAATAATTACTGAAACTACTTCCCCAAAGTTGAAGCTTGTTGCCATTTTTATATATTTCATTAAATTTACATATGTTTTTCTTCCGTTCCATTACACCATCTAATAGTACATTAAGGTCTTTTTCAAGTAATATAATATCTGCAGTTTCTTTTGCTATATCAACTGCAGTATCAACAGAAATTCCAACATCGGAATTTGTTAACGCTGGACTATCGTTTATTCCATCTCCCATATATCCTACAACATTTCCATTTTGTTTTAAAACTCTAACAATCCTTGCTTTTTGTATTGGAGAAAGTTTCGCAAATATATTATTTCTTTTTAATAATCTTGATAGTGCTACATCTGATAATGTATCTATTTTATTTCCAGTTATGATTTTTTTTGAATTTATCCCTGCTTTATTGCAAACACATCTTGTAACTTCAACATTATCACCTGTAAGAACCATAACTCTTATTCCTGCATTGTTTAAGCTTTCTATTGCTTCTTTTGCACTTTCCTTTGGTGGATCAAGAAAACCAATAAAACCTAGTAAAGTCATGTCTTTTTCATCAGTACTATTAAAATCTTTTTTATTATTAGTTATAATTTTTTTACAAATGGCAACAACCCTAAAGCCTTCCTCATTTAAGTTTTTACAAATTTTTCTCATGTTTTCTATTTTTTCATTTGTAAGCTTTTCCGTTTGTCCCTTATATTCAAATGTTGTACAAATATTTAGAATTTCTTCAACAGCACCTTTTGTTATTAATTCATCTTTATTATCAATTTCTACTGCTACAGATAAACACCTACGAGAAAAGTCAAAAGGAATTTCATCTATTTTTTTATATTTTTTTAAACTATTTTCAATTCCAACAGTTTTAGCTTTAGCAACTACTGCCTCGTCTATATTGCTTTTTAGTCCTGTTTGCAAATAGGCATTTAAAAAGGCATATTTTAAAATGTTGGAGTCTTCTTCTCCATTTACATTTAAGTATTTTTCTAGAACAATCTTGTCTTCTGTTAATGTTCCCGTCTTATCTGTGCAGAATATGTTCATTGCTCCAAAGTTCTGAATTGAATCTAGCTTCTTAACAATAGTCTTCTTTTTTGACATTCTTACAGCACCTTTAGATAAACTTGAAGATAAAATAACAGGTAGCAATAGTGGTGTTATGCAAATGGCTATTGCAACAGCAAAAGTAAATGCTAGAATAATATCATGTTTTTCCACATTTATTAAAAATACTATTGGAATCATAAAAATCATAATTTTAATTAGTAATTTACTTATGCTTTCAATTCCTTTTTGAAATGCTGTTTTTTCCTTTCCAGAAGTTACGGTATTTGCTATTTTTCCAAAATATGTTGAATCTCCAATTTTTATTACAACACCTTTTGCTGAACCAGATACAACATTTGTACCCATAAAACAGATATTATCAAAATCCGATATACTGTCTAATTCTTCTTGATTGTTTTCTAATTCAACGGTTTTCTTTATATTATCTGATTCTCCAGTTAATGAAGCCTGTCCTACATATAGGTCTTTTGATTCGATTATTCTTAAATCAGCTGGTATAATACTTCCAGCAGACAATAAAACAATGTCTCCTAAGGTTACATTTTTAACTGGTATATTTATTTCTTTGTTATCTCTAATAACTGTAGTAGTTGTTTCAACTATTTCCCTTAATTTTTCTGCTGCCTTATTAGATCTATATGACTCAAAAAAATCTAATAAAGTACTTGCAGTAACTAAAATTGCTATGACTATTATATTTGCATAGCTTGGTTCTATTGCTAAATATATATCTGTATATATTAAGATAATTGAAATACCTATTAAAATGCAGTTAAAAGGTGTTAGTAAACTTTGTAGTAAATAATTATACCACTTCTTAGGTTTAGCCTTTTTTGTTTCGTTAAGACCAAATTTCTTAATATTAATTTCAGCTTGTTTACTAGTAAGCCCCTTTTCATTTAAGTTATGCTTTTTTAAAAATTCATCTCTTTGTGTAGTACTGTCTTCTCCATACATTTTTAATACATCAACATTTTCTTTTGAATCACTCATATTTACACCTCTTTACAAAAAAATATATAAGCTAAATATAATAAGCTTCCTAACATAATTAATAATATTCCTGTTTTTATTTTTTCATAATTAATCCTCCATTTCAACAAATTTCTATTTTTCTAATTCATATAATACCACAAACTCATTTATCCTGTCAAAATTATCCAATTGATAATTTTGCGGGAACATGGAGTTATACTAATCCCACTTACCAGCCTAAAAACGAAGCTTTTAGCGTATATGCAATTTTCCCCAAATTGTATGCTCATACTGGTGTAAAATCCCCTGGATGCGAAAACAATACTATCCATTTACCTTTATAATCATTTAAAGATATATTGCCCATTGTAGTTGTAGCACAAAATTCTGGTGCTATTTGACCTATTTTTACGTTTCCATTCATCATTAATTCATAGTCCATAGAAAAAGCTCCTTTCATACTGTTGTATAATATGAAAAGAGTACTTATTTTGCTACATTTTAATTTATAATTATTTTTAGTTATAGAGTTTTATAAACAATAAAGAAACACAAAAATAATTTACCTTTGTGCTTCCTTTGTTATTAAACTCTTTTCCAGAACCAGTCTAAACTGTTATCTATGCTTTTTCTATTTTCAACTTTTGCTTGAATTTCATCCATCCATAGGTATGAAATAAAAGATAAAAATATAAATACGAAATCTACTAGTATACTTCTTGTCATTGCATAATGCATTTCTTCTGTAATATTTGATATTGTTCCCAATTCAACAGCATGACAAACAAGAATTATTAAAAATACAGATAACATTGTTGCTATAATTCCGCTTTTCTTTGTTTCTTTACTTAGTACTAATGCTAGTAGAAACACAACTAATGTTAATAACATTGTTGCTACATTAGTAAAATTAATAAATGGCATATGTTTTCCTCCTTTTATTTTAACTTTTGTTCTATTAATTTAGCCAAAGCCTCTGCTTTAGTTTTAATATAACCTTGATCCTCGCCTTCTATCATAACTCTAACAAGTGGTTCAGTACCAGAAGGTCTAATAAGCACTCTACCATTTCCAGAAAATTCTTTTTCTAGTTTTTCTATCTCAGATTTTATTTCTGGATCTTTATCAAAGTCGTATTTTTTATCTGAGCTTACTTTTGCATTTATTAGCACTTGTGGATATATTCGAATTATATCACATAGTTTTGAAATAGCCAACCCTTTTTCTAACATTATTTTTATTAGCATTAAAGATGTTAAAATTCCATCTCCTGTTGGGTTATAATCTAATAATATGATGTGTCCAGATTGTTCTCCACCTAAATTGTAGCCATTTGCAAGCATGTTTTCAAGAACATATCTATCTCCAACTTTTGTAGCTTCAAAATGAATATCATTGCTTTCTGCATATTTTCTTAATCCTAAATTACTCATTACTGTTGCCACAAGAGTATTTTTGTTAAGCTTGCCCTTTTCTTTCAAATAATTAGAAATCACTGCCATAATACGGTCACCATCTATAAGTTCACCTTTTTCATCAACGGCTAAGCATCTGTCTCCATCTCCATCATAAGCAATTCCTAAATTGCATTTATTCTCAACAACAAATTTTTGTAATCCTTCAATATGTGTTGAACCACAATTATCATTTATGTTTATTCCATTTGGATGATTGTTTATTATGTAATGATTTATTCCTAACTTTGTGAATACTTTATCTGCAACAACTGATGTAGCTCCATTTGCTGTATCTATTGCTACTGTAAAATTTGCTTTATCTAAGTTTTCTAATTCTTCTTCAAAATTTTTTCTAAAGAAATACACATATTCCTCTAATAAATCTTCTCTATTTTCAGACACACCAATCTTATCACTAACTGCTGTTAATGCATCTAATTTACCAGAATCCATTACTTCTTCAATTTCTTCTTCTAATGCATCTGGAATTTTCATTCCTTTATTACTAAAATATTTAATTCCATTAAATTCAAAAGTATTGTGTGATGCAGAAATAACAACACTTGCATCTGCTTTATATCTTCTTGTTAAATACGCAACACCTGGTGTTGGTAAAACACCTAACAATTTAACATTTGCACCATAACTTAAAAAACCTGCTGTCATTGCCGCTTCTATTAGAGTACCAGATATTCTAGTATCCCTTCCTATAAAAATTGTTGGAGTATGGTCTGTGTGTTTTGAAAGCACATAAGCTCCAGCCTTTGCAACTCTGTACACTAATTCTGGTGTAAGCTCACTATTTGCAATTCTTCTAATACCATCTGTTCCAAAATATTTTCTCATATAAGTAAAATCTCCTTTGTCGTATAAAATATAGTTTTTCTTGGTATATTATATTTTTTATAAAAGAAAAAAGCAATAGTTTTTATAAAATATTTATTACTGTTACTACAAATTTTTATTATTGATATTTTTCCATTCATTACTTTTCATTTCTAAAAGTTTAAAGTTACAACAAACTACTTTAAAAAAGTCAAAGTCAATATTATTCTTATTATTTAAAACATTTAATAATTTTTCCGCTTTATTTAATATTTCTTGTATTACATCATATTTTCTCAAAAAATATAGTTCTCTATACAAATAATATTTTGATTTGTCATTTTTAATATTCACTTTATGTACTACATCATCTATGACAGGTATCATATTATTTATTGTTAGCTGTGCAATTACTTCTTTTTTATTTTTAATATTTATTGTTAATTTTGGATTTCTCTTCTTAACTTTCGACGTAAAAGGTATACAATAGTCAGTTTTTTCTTTTGTTATTAATATTCCATAATATTTTCTATTTGACTTTTTTCTAACATTTTTATCATATTTACTCAAATATTCTAAATACATAGGATCAATCTCATATACGCTAAATTTTCCTTCCTTTATTCTCATATTTCACCTCTTTTCGCACAAAAATAGAGACTACAGCTAGTAGTTAATACTAGTTATAATCCCTATTTCATCATCCTTAATTCTCCTCTAAAGTGGGAGCTTACTCATCTTGAATTCTCCTCTAAGTGGGAGCTTACTCAATTGTTTTCTCCTGTATAGTCGGAGCTTACTCATCTTCTATAGCCTTAGTATAGCATGACTATGTGCAAGATGTCAATACAAAAAATTTATATTTTTCAATATATTTTATTCATTTTTTTACAAATTATTACATACATTTTTTCAAAATCCACTTATTTTAAGTTTTCTTCTACACATTTCAAAGCTTCTGCTATTACTTTATCCATATCATAATATTTATACATTCCAAGTCTTCCACCAAATATAACATTTTTGTCTTTACTTGCTAGGTCTGCATATTTCTGATATAGTTCATTATTTTTATCATTATTTATTGGATAATATGCTTCTTTTTCTCTGTTCCAGGTATCTGGATACTCTCTTGTTATTATTGTTTTTGAAATTGTATCTTCTTGTCCTAGACTTTTTGCATATTCAAAATGTTTATGCTCTATAATTCTAGTATATGGAACTTCGTATTCAGTATAGTTTACAACTGCATTTCCTTGATAGTTTTGAATATTCAATTCTTCTTCTTCAAATCTCAAACTTCTATATTCAAGTTCTCCAAATTTATAATCATAATACTTATCTATTGGTCCTGTAAATACTATTTTCTCTGCAATATTATCGAGTTCTTGTTTATGTTCAAAATAGTCATAATTTAATTTTACTTCTATTCCATCAAGCATCTTTTCTATAATCTGAGTGTATCCTCCAATTGGGATTCCTTGATATTTATCATTAAAATAATTATTATCATATATGAATCTTACTGGTAAACGTTTTATTATAAAGCTAGGAAGCTCTGTACACTTTCTTCCCCATTGCTTTTCTGTATAGCCTTTTACAAGCTTTTCGTAAATAGTTTTTCCAACTAAAGAAATTGCCTGTTCTTCTAAATTTTTAGGTTCTGTAATTCCTGCTTCTTTCTTTTCTTGCTCGATTTTTGCCTGTGCTTCTTCTGGAGTTACTACTCCCCATAATTTATTAAAAGTATTCATATTGAAAGGCATATTGTAAAGTTCATTTTTATAGCGTGCAACAGGCGAATTCGTATATCTATTAAACTCAGCAAATTGATTTATGTAATCCCATACTTCTTTATTACTCGTATGAAAAATATGTGCACCATATTTATGTACATTGATTCCGTCTTTATTTTCTGTATAGATGTTTCCTGCTATATGTGAACGCTTGTCTATTACTAGAACTTTTTTCCCTTTTTTATTTGCCTCATAAGCAAATATTGAACCAAATAGGCCAGAGCCTACTATTAAATAATCGTATTGCATAATTTACCTCCCGATTTAATTATTACTTTTTACCACTTTGTTTTTTGCTTTTTCTATTATATCATAAACAAATTCATCTTTTAATGCCAGCATACATATTCCATATGTAATTCCACCAGTAATAACTTGTATAATTAACGTTGCAAATTTGCCTGCATTTATATTTTTTATTAACATGCAAACAACAAACATTATCACACTAGATATTATATGATTTTTTGAAAGCTTCACTATTTCTTTTAAATTGAAATCTTTTCTAACAAAATATGCTTGAACTGCAGTTACGCTAAATTCAGCAATTACAGTTCCTATAGATGCTCCAACAGCACCATACTTTCCGATAAGACATGCATTCATTATAAAGTTCACAATGGCTCCTACTATGACAGAAATAGTATATTCTTTTTGTCTCTTGGTTGGCAATAAATATTGAGTTCCAGTTACATTGCTTAGTCCTATAAATAAAATGATGGGACTTATTACATTCATCAATATAGCAACTTTTTCATAGCCTTGTCCAAAGAAAATTGGCACAAAATTTTCAGATACTGCAATAATTCCAAATATCATTGGGAAAGCAAGAAAGAATACCATATTGAATGATTTTTTCATATACTCGTGTACTTTTTCCTTCTCTCCATTTGCAAAGTTATTTGCAATTCTAGGCAACATAACAGTACCCAGAGATGTAATAAGCGCTAATACAACTTTTATAATTTTCTGGCTCTGATCGTAGAATCCAACTTCCGATTTATCCGAAATGATTGAACCTATCATCGTTCTGTCTAACACTGTATAAACCTGTACGGCTATTTGTGGTACAAATAAGCCAATGGTTGGTTTCAAATGTCTAAATATTTTTAGTTCTTTTAACTTAACTTTATCAAGATATTTAGGTAAATATAACCATAAAGAGCCATTCCCTACTAATATCGATAACACATAAATCCAGAAATATATGTACAAATCACTTGGACTCTTAACAAACGAGAATATAGATACTACACTTATTAATTTTACTATAATATTTCTTAATACAGTCTTTTTAAATTCTTCTAATCCTTGGAAGAACCAGCTTATGTCTATGCAGTTTCCTAATAATTCAAGTAGCAAAATTTTATAATACATTTGGTACTGTAAGCCATTTACAAATGCAATATAGAATATAATCATTGATATTGCCATTGTAACAGCTCTAAATATTATAATTTCCCAAAAAGTTATTGTATATTTTTTCTTATTTTCTTGATTATATGCTATCTCTCTTTGGCCATATAGAGCAACTCCAAGAGAACCAAACAATATAAAATATGCAGATATTGATAGTGTATAACTGTATATTCCTATATTCTCGGCTCCAAGTACTCTGGATATGTATGGCGTTGTTATTAGTGGTAAAATTAGCACTAATATTTGATATGTTAGGTTATAAATATAGTTTTTAGTTATTGATTTTTTCATTTGCTTCTTTTTCTTTCACCTCTTCAATCGTATAGTCATAAATATATGCATACATCATACTTAAGATAAAGAACATTAACGGTGTCGTATGATATATAAATATACTAATACTAACAACATAGCAAATCATTAAGGAAAATAGATTTTTTTTGCGTTCTATAATTGAATATCTTAACAGTATTCCACAAGGAAGGATGTATAATATGCTAAAATATATACCTCCCTCAGCTAAAATTGTGCCTATAGAATTACTCAATCCCTGATTATACCATCTAAAATCGCTCATATATTCTTTTATAGCATCTTCATTATTGTAGCCATGTCCTAAAAATATTTTTTTAGAAAAAGCTTTAAAACATGCTGCATAATCATCAGACCTTATATTCAAAGACGAAGTGTTGGAACGTATATTTAATAAAATCAAAACACCTGCCAAAGTTATTAACATTATTATAATATTTAGGACTAATAATTTTCTGTTTTTATATATACTTTTTACATTTATAAAAAGCCATAATATATAAATGAGAAAAATCGAGATAAATGCAGATAATGTTACTGTCGAAATCAAACCTAGCACAAAAATTGCAATATAATTTTTTCTTTTTGCATCGTTTATAAAGACCTCAAACATTAGTGCGACTGATAATACAAGTGAAAACATAGGTGCCTCAGTAAATATTGAAGAATTTCTATAAAAATGTACATTGCCTACATTTATATTTTGTGCATTATAATGTAAAAGAAAATATGAGTCAAAATTTCTTTCCACTCCCCATTCAATAGTTACATTATTTGTAGGTTTTATTATATTTAACAAGCTTCCAAAAACATAGAAAAATATAGATAGTATCGTAATTATTAAAATTAGCTTAGTAAAAATTTTTGAGGCATTTACAATTTCTTCTTTTATATCTTTACTGATAGCTAGGTTAATAAAAAACAATGGTAAAATCACAACATAATTTGCAATATACGACTTATCTTCCAATCTAGTCATTAGAGCATATAAAACAATATATATCATATACAAAGCTATGATCTTCAATTGATTTTTTCTTCCACATATAATTATTTCCTTATTATATATTCTCAAAATAGTTAATAGCATTAAGTTGATTGATAAAATCAAATTAATATGTAAATCTATATCTTTAAAAAAAGTAAATACAGATTGAGTTTTTAATATCAATAATAACATTACAACATATTTTAATATAAAAATAACTTTATCAATTGTTTTGTTTATAATTATTTTTTTTCTGTTTGCTGTAGCCTGCATAAGTTCCTCCTTTTTTCTATACTGAATTAGTATATTATTGCCTAATTCTTTGTATCACTGGTAGTTTTATCTAATAATTTTATATTCTCACTTTTTAGTGCTTTTATAGCCGAAATAATAACTATAAACATCACAATGGCTAATGGCAAACCAATTAATATAGCAAGCACCTGTACAGCATTAAATCCACCTACTTGTAATAACACAAAAGTTATTATACATGTAACTATGGCCCAAAACATTCTTAGCCAACGTGGTGCAAGACTATTTTGATTTTCGTATTTCATAGTTGTTTCTGCCGCTACGAATGAACTTGAATCTACAGTAGTTGCCATAAATACAAAACATATTACTGCCAATATTCCCATCACTATTTTTGAAAAAGGCATAGTTTGTACTATTGCTAAGATTGCCTGAGGTTGTCCTTGTGTATTTAAAATATTAGCTATATCAATAATTCCGTTTTGTTGCAATTTTATCGCATAATTTCCTAATGTTGCCATTGATATCCAACATCCTAAGCTGCAGAAAATTATCTGTCCCAATGCAATTTCTCTTAATGTCCTACCTTTTGAAATTCTTGCGTTAAATACTCCCATTAGAGGCATATAAACAATTAACCATGCCCAATACCACACCGTCCAGCTTGCTACAAAATTTCCATTTCCATAAGGATCAGTATATGTTGCCATTCTAACAAATTTAGTTAAATATAATCCAATTGTGTTTATTTCAGCTTTAAATATATTGAATACTCCAACCAATATTCCTACAAACAGCATAAATCCAAATGCCATAATTACATTTATATTACTTAAATTTTTAATTCCTTTATCCAAACCCTTGTACACACTTGTTGCAAAAATAGCAATCCAAATACCTAATATAATCAATTGTAATACAACTATTTTATCATCTGGTATACTAAATATGTTTTGAATTAATAAAGTTAATAATGGCATTCCAAGTCCCATTGATGTAACAGGTGCAATTATTGCTCCAAATGTTCCCAATACATCTAGTAAACAGCCCCAAAATCCTTTGCTCTTTTCTTTTAATATTGGTTCACATGCCGTACTTACAGCTATACTTTTTTTCTTTTTATTATAAAACATATATCCAATTGCAATTGTAATTGGTACATATAAAGACCAAGCATTTAATCCCCAATGATAATGAGAATAAACCTGTGCATTTTCATATGCTTCTATCGAAAGTGGCTCAATTTGGAAAGGCGGAGCCGATGCGTAAATTATACTTTCTATAAAACCAAACACAATTAATCCAGCACTACAACTTGTTGTAAACATCATTGATATCCATGAGAATTTGCTATACTCTGGTTCCTGACTTGGCCCTCCTAATTTAACTTTCGCATATGGTCCAAATATTATCCATAAAGAAAAGATAAATGCTGCGAGATTTGATATTATAAACAACCAACTAAAATTATGTGACATCATGGCATATATATCATTTACACTATTCTGAACTTTTTCCAAATTTAGTGATACGAAGATTAATACCACCCCAATAATAATTACTATTGGGAAAAATTTTCTTTTATCCAACTTCATTTTTTATTTATCCCCTTTTAATTTTTTAATAATTTTATGTCTTATTCTAGCAAAAACAGGACTTGGATCTTTTACATCCCAAAAATATAGGCATCTACATCCAAATAATTGCTTTATCCACTTTAATTTACTAATTTGTTTGGTTTTTACTCTGTCTTTATAATCATTAAATTCAGCCATTGCATTAAATGGTTTAAATTCTTTGTACGAATCTTCTAGCATCTTTCCATCTATCATCGACTTACTCCATAAAATAGGCAAATTCATTCCGGCTTTTGTTGATGCCCAACTCCAAGTTGAATTTCTAAAATTAATTTCCAAAAAGTAATATTCATCATCTTGACCAATCAAAAATTCAATAGAAAAAATCCCCTCAAAATGTATTTCTTCAAACATTTCTGAAAGTTTTTTTTCTAATTCCGGAAAATCACAATTTTTTACCTTCATATAATTACTATAAGCATCCTTTTTTATATTATTATAGTTAGATGCTATTGCATAGAAAACCTGCTTTCCTTTATCAATACTATAGCCATCTATACAAAGTTCATTCTTTTTTACTATGTATTTTTGTAATAAAATTTCTTCACTATCAATTTGCTTATATGCATTTTTTAATTCTTCTTCATTATTACATATATGAACCTCATCCTTCCAATTATTTATAGTTGATATAATGGCCTTAGTCATTACTGGATATTCTATATCTTCAGGAATTTCACCATTTTTTACATTCCAACTTTTTGCTATTTTCAATCCATGTTTAACAGCAAGCTCATTTATTGAATTTTTATTCATATACTTTGTTATACGACCATTTGCACCTGCATTATAAAAAATAAATTTGTCTTTTAATTCTTCATAATGTTTGTCCAAAAAACTGGTAATTTGGTCGTCAGTCGTCAATATTACTGGTTTCAATTTTTCATTACTATAATTTTTTAATAATATATTGTATCCTTCTTCAATTGAATCAACAATATATAATTTTGATATATATCTACTTTTAGAAGCAAATCCAAATTCTCCTCTTCTTATAATTGCAACTGGTTTTATACTCATTTCTCCCAGACTTCTTATTACTCCAAGTGGATTATAATGTTCCTCTCCAAACTCTATAAAAATTCTGCCTTCCTCTTTTTCCTTCATAATGCCTCCTTATAATTACCTCACAAAAATTTTTCTTTCAATCTTCATAATAAAACACAATATTTTCAAATATAATTTATCAAAAATTATTTCTATATTTCTATGTATTTTTGACTGATGTTTGTTTTCTACATTTTCATTATCTAAATAGTCATATAAGAAAACTTTTCTTTTGCTATTACTAAGTGCTTCAATTTCTGAGAATCCGTTTTTACATATTTTGTCTAGTACTTTTACTGTAATTGTTGTGCAATTTTTCTTTACCTCAATCTCATTAACAAACTTATATTTCAAATCAATTCTTTGTTCTTTTCCATCAATAGTAACTAAAATTTTCTTAATAAATTCATTGTTAATTCTTCCATTATATATTTTTATACAATCCACATATTTTGCTTTTTTAAAATCAATATATACAATTTTTTTATCATCCTTTTCATCAGGAATCCAAATCTTTTCCGAATATAAAATCTGATTTATATTCCCTTTTAAAACATTTTTAGTATCTGCAAGCAAAAAATCATGCAAATATTTAGAATCAGATGACGTAGTCTTAATAATTGCATCATTCAACAAATTATCTGTTTCTCTTTTCCAATACACCAAATCCTTATTAATAATACTTGTTGCATGCTTGACTAATATTTGACTTACATGTGCTTTTATCGCTTTAAATACAGGGTTTTTAAATAAGTTCAAACTGTAGCACAATTTTTTTATCGGTATTTTTATTCCGTCTCGTATATTATAATATGGATTATTTTTTAGAGCTCCAGATTTTTCAATTTCAAATTTCGAATAATTATCTTTCAAGAAAAAATCTTTTTTACCCATATATGAGTTTTCATATGTAAATGTTTTTAAAACCTCTGGTCTATACTCCTTGCATTCATTCAAGATTTCTCCCATAGCTTTTTCAAAACATAATGATGTCATTATATGGTCAGGATGAAAATCTAAGTCTACACATAATATCTCCTGAGGCATTATGTCAAGAATTATTTCTTTAATGTTTCTAGTAACATTACTTTTATTATACTTACAATGTTCACCATGTTTTTTATAATTCCATTCATTTATATTAAGTGCTCCATATGTTTCATACCTTCCTGATTTTGAGGTCCAATCTTTTTCAGAATTATACATATGGTTGCTTTGATCATATGCCTGATCCGCATATCCAAGAAAAATTATATTATCCTTCTTTACACCAAGTATACCTAAAGATTTTATTGCCTCCATATATCTATATTTAGCTTTATATATAAAATCACCATTAGTAACAAAAGTAACATAAACATTGTCCTTATTTTTTAATGAGTATATTAGGCCTCCCGCTAAATTAATTTCATCATCTTCATGTGGTACAATTATTAATATCTTTTTCATTTTTCCCCTTTACATTTCTATTCCTGTCAAGATTCTCTTTATTGCTGACTTAGTAAAATAGCCATCTCTCAATTTTTTTGATAATTCAATTGCATTTTTTCTTTTTTCTTCATAATCATTAAAATCTATATTATTTATTTCATATATATTATTTATTTCATATCCAATATTATATTTTTTCACTATTTTTGAAGCCGCCGACTTTTTCCATACTATCACAGGTATGCCTGCTACTAGAAAACATGACAATTTGTGAGGAGTATTAAACCTAGTATATCCTTTTTCGCCATTTTCAATATCACTCTCATCTATCTTGCCAGACCATACTAAGCCAAGGTCTTCTTCTAATCTTTCTATTATTACATTAGGTGGAAAAGAGCCTTTATATACAATCTTGTTATTTTTTAGCTTATCCTTTTCAAGATAATTTCCATATATACTTAGCCTAAAGTTCATTCTATTCTCGTCTAAATTATATAAAAAACTTGCCTTGTTTGGTTCTAAATTTCCTGGATATGCAATTTTTATGTCATTTTTATTAAATTTTCTTTCTTTTATAAAAAAATTATCATCAACCAAATAATCAAATAGTTCAATCTTCTCTGTTTTTGTTGTCAATCCATTATCTTTTAAAACCTTCTCCATCGCATCATTATGAACAATTATTCCCTGATATTGGTTTAATGCATTGATTTCTTCTTTCAGTAGTTTTTCGTTATTATATCTTAAACCATCAATATCATGGATTAATCCAATTTTATTTTTTGCCATATTTAAAATTTTTATTTTATTAGAAAAAGGGACCTGAATAATTGTCATTTCTTTTGATTTTAAAGACAATGTTGAAAATATAAATTTTTTAATTTTACTTTTTACATTATTTTCTTCATTATTCCTTACTTTATTAGTAAAAATTTTTGCGTTATAACTTTTTCTTAATATTTCTTCTATATCAGTCTTAGCTTTTGGCCCAGCATCATTATTAGTAACTACATATTGTGAAACAACTCTCATTTTTCCTCCTACTTTTCAAATGTGCTCTTATTGGGATACATTTTTTCAAACATTTGATGTAATTCTTCTTTTACTAAATCAAAATTTAGGTTTTCGTCTGAATCATTAATACAAACAACCTTATATTTTTTCTTTAATACATCATTACAAAAATCTACATTTTCATTTTTTAAATCGTAATATTTATGTTTTTTATAATTAACAATTTCAAAATTGCCTTTAAACATTTGCCAATATTTAAATAGCCAATGATTATAATCATATTTTGTTCTAAATTTATTTTTGGCAGTACTCAGCAGTTCATTTTCTTCTTTATTCCAGACTTCATCCCAAGTTTCTTTTATGTATGGCATCGCTGTATGCATATTTTCCATTCCAGTAAAATATTTCCATGGTTTTAGTAGAAAAGATTTAATTGCCAGTTTTCCATATTTAGGATTATATATTTTTCCCCTATTATTTTCTTCAACTTGTCTTTTGGTAAAGTATTTTGATAGTAATTCTAAATCATTCAATATTGTATGTTCTATTATTGAATTTTTGCCTTTAATAGAAACAGCATTAAATATTAATGCATCTTTGACTTTATCTCTACAAAAGAAATCGGTCTTTTCAACTTTATCAGTTAAAATGACATCATCATTAAAATATACAAACTTATTTGACAGTCCATCTATTCGATTAAAAAACATTTCTATTACATTTGAATTAAAAGTTGGTAAATATTCATTTGGTATATATTCGCTATGATTTACTAATACTAACTTAGGGTTAGACGTGTCAAGCCATTGTGGAACTTGGCCGCATGTAACAAAATATATTTTATTTACCCAATTAGCATTTTTTTCAACAGCTCTAAACCAGTATTTCAAGAATTCCCAATTTCTATATCTTATTTTTGAGCCGGACTCATCATTTTTTTCTTGCAAATATTTTTTCTTTTGTTTCAACCATTCTTCGTCAGTATCATCTACCCATGTAATAACAAAATCAATTTTATCATCTTTCATTTATTTTCTCCCATTTTGCATTTGCCTAACTTTGCATATCAAACCAGTAATTAAGTATAGTTTATGCTTTAGCGTAAATAATGTAATTTTTCTTGTTAAAGACAAGTTATCATAATTACATTGCTCAAGTCCTTCCTTAAAAATACTATTTTTACAAACCTCTTTTAAACTATTTTCGTTGTTTCTTTTTTTATTTTCGGGATTATAGCAATAGTTTACTGCAATCAACATTACATGGAAAGCAACATAATTATAGTAGTTCTGAATAATATCTTCTTGATTACTATACATACCAAAAATATATTTTTTGTTGCTTTCCATTGAAGTTAAATATTTTTTTACATAATTTTCATCAAACCTTTTAACAACAGAATTCATATTAATTCTATAATTATATAAAGGTTCTTTTACATATATTGCTTTGGTGATGTTTTTTGCAATCATTTCATTATATATTGCATCTTCCCCAACTTTCAACTGTTCTTGAAACCTAATTTCATTTATTACTGTTTTTTTTATTAGTTTTGTGTGACAAAAACCAACTCCAGTTTGAGGATTTAAAGCAGCGATCAAATATTCTTTTGAATTTAGAATCGTTTTCTTTTCTTTAAAGTTAATTACTTCAGAGCTTGAGCCAACAACTCTACTATAGCCACACATAGCTATCTCACAATCGTTTTGTCTTGCTTTTATATATAGAATAGAACAAAGGTCTTTTTCTATCCAATCATCAGCATCAACAAAGGTTATCCACTCTCCTTTTGCATTATCTAATCCTGTATTTCTCGCTGCACTAACACCTGCATTTTCTTTGTGTATAACTTCTATTCTCTTATCTTTTTCAGCATACTCATCACAAATTTTCCCACTATTATCCTTTGAGCCGTCATCAATCAGTATTATTTGTAAATTTTTGTATGACTGATTTATTATACTTTCTATACATTGTCTTAAATATCTTTCAACATTGTAAACCGGTACAATCACTGATATTAATTTTTCATCCATTTTTATCTTCCTTAAAAACTCTTTTCATATTTTTTTCCTGTGAATTTTGCCTTTAAAAAGCTTGTTCCTTTTTTTAGCCAATTCACATTTTGCATATCCATTACTTTTACTTCTTCATACTTTATTTTATTCTTGTTTACCCAAACATCTAGTAATAGTTCAGATATTCTTCCATAAAATCTTGCATGAAAACTATCATACTTACTCGTGTCAGTTCTTTTTTCTAACTCAAATAATATGTCAAAAAGCCATGTGCAATATTCATCTAATATTTCTTTTTTCATAATGAACATGTTAAACATATGTGCCGACGTTCTTTTATGTAATTTATCAAATTCGCCTAAATATTCTGGACATTTTTCTTCTATTATCCTTCTTGTCTCATCCAGTGGCTCTATATACATTGTATGTTCATAATGAGAATACAAGTTTTCTATATAATACTTTCTTTTCTTAGGAAGTATTATATCTGTTTTTTTAAGTAACTCTTCTGTTTCCTTTTGTGTTAATACTATCTTAAATTTTTCATTTTCTTCTTTTGGTATTTTCTTTTTATTTGTAAAATATCTTCTATAATGAACCAATCCAATATTTTCTGCCTCTAAGTTTTTCCAAGCCCAATATAAGCCTGTTAATTCACAAAAATATGGATTTTTTAAAGATATATTATTTCCAGTATTATCTTGCGTATATTCTTCTATTTTTGTTTTTCCTTCTGCACCAACTTGTACGGGAAAATACATTTGATCTTCTGGCATCTGATATTTTTTATGTGTTGCCACTATTATTTTTATATTTTTCACTGTTTTCTCCTATAGCATTCAATTATATTTACTGTATTTTTATACAGCTCCCTCTTTTTTGAATATTTTTAAAAATGTTTTTAATACTATTTTTAAATCCATTACTATGCCTCTATGTTCTATATAGTAGGTATCCATATATGCACGTTCTTCAAAATCAACATCATTTCTACCATTTACTTGCCAATATCCCGTAATACCTGGTTTTACTTTTGTAATTGAATTATAATAATACCCTCCAAGATCTTCTTTTTCTCTATATAAATATGGTCGTGGGCCTACTAAGCTCATCTCTCCCTTTAAAATATTTACAAATTGAGGAAATTCATCTAGACTTGTTTTTCTTAATATATTTCCCAATTTTGTTATTCTCGGATCATGTTTTAATTTTTTATATTTCTTATATTCTTTTTTTGCTTCAGGATTTTCTTCTAAATATCTATATAATTTTTCATCTGCTTCCATTACCATTGTTCTAAACTTGTACATTCTGAATTGTTTTCCATTTTTTCCTATTCTTATTTGTTCAAAAAATAATGGGCCATCATTTTCATGTAAACATATTCTTATAAACCAAACAAACGCAATTAATGGTACTAATAAAATAGTTCCCAAAATACCTGCAATTATATCTACTATTTTCTTCATTATTAAATATGATAAGTTGTTATTTACTCTTATTTCTTTGTCTTTACTTGTTCTATAGTTTTCTTGCTCATTTTGATTGATAATGATTACATTTTCTACTGCAACATTTTCTAACTCTTCTTTCACCGCCAAGTTGCTTTTACTCATGGCAAAACATTCCCTTCTATCTTATTGTTTATACTTTTGTTCTTACATATTAATGTTTTAGAACCTATTTTTATTTAAAAACTTATTTCGAATATCCAGTTTTCTTTATTATTGCAGAGCTCATTTCTTTTACTGTATCTGATGCTTCATAATCATCTTGTCCGAATGCTTCTTTGTGTAATTTTTCTACATTACTTTGCAATGTAACAGGTACTCCATACCATCTGTCTAATGTTATTCCTTTTGTTTTATAAGGCCAGCCAAGGCTTCCTGTAACTTTAAATGATGCAAGTTTTGGAACTAGCCCCCATATTTCTGATGATGATATGTTTGTTCTTATTTTTGGTAATATTGTATCTGCGAAACTATTTAATTGTCCTATTCCTAACGTTTTTGCTTTGCTTAGCATTGCTTCTACAACAGTTCTCATTCTTTCTGTTCTCTTATAATCTCCACCAGCTGTATATCTAACCCTAGAGTACGAAACTGCTTGTACACCATTTAATTTTTGATTTCCAGCATGAGTAATATGAGACGATTTCACTCCTGAACTTTCTGAAGTTGCATCTATATAATCATTTATATAATTAACCTCAGAACTATCTATGTCTATGTAAACTCCTCCTAAACTGTCAACTGCCGCAATTACAGCATCAAAATTTACTGTTACAAATTCTGTTATATTTAAATCTAATGCTTCATTTAATGATTTTAATGTATTTTGTGCTCCACCATATGAATATGCATGCGTTATCTTATCTAGTCTTTCTTTTCCACTTTCTGTAACATATACATAAGTATCTCTATATACTGAAATAAGTTTTACTTCATTTGTTTCTTGGTTTATACTTGCAATTATTATGCAATCACTTCTATTTCCAAGTCCATAGTCGTCTGCTCTACTATCTATTCCTAGTAAAGCTATATTTCTATACCCTTTTAGTTCTTGTTTTGTTTCTTCATTTATTCCAACTGCTGTTGTATCTATATTTTCTTTTTGCATTTTTCCTATTTTACCATTTACAAATGTATAACCAGCCACTCCAAGCCCTGCAACAATTATAAAAAGTATAAGTAGTATTATTAAAAATATTTTTAATCCTTTATTCATTTTTTTCTTCTTTCTCTCATTAAATTCTTCTTCTCTTTCTTTATTTCTTTCATATGCTCCATATTTATAATTTTCTGAATTTGCATTATCATATAATTCTTCTGAATTTATATTCTTCTTATTATCGGAATTATTAGCCATTCTTTTTCCTTTTGTTGACATTTTAACTCTCCTTTATTTTTTAGTTTTCTTTCTTATCATATCAATTTTATAGCAAAAGTTCAATACCTTTTTCGACTTTTTTTACTTATTTTATTAAGTAATCTACTTAATGATAAATTTAATAAATTTATTTCTTACCACTACAGCATATTTGAAGCTTTATTATTTAATTTTTTTGTATAAGTTTCTATTTCACATATTGCTACAATTTTTCTTTTTATTCTTGATTTTTTGCTACTATTTGATATAATGTACATTGTAAATGTTAATCATTAAGTAGATTAATTTAAGAAAATTTATATAATTTATAAAAACTTCTCATGATATTTCTACCACGAGAAGTTTTTTATCCTAATATATTTATTTCTTTTTCTAGTTGTCTTAAAAAATATCTCTTGTTTGATTTAAATTTTGCTGGAGTAAAACGTTTTGCTTGTTTTATTAACAAGTCTATCTTATCAAAATCTTCTAAAGCTAATATATAGCCCTCAGCTGTAAAATTATCTAATATTTGTAATTGATGGTCATTTACGTGCTCACCATACTGTTTTAGTCTTGCTGCTGCTATTATTTTTTTACCTTTTTTTAATGCTGTAAGTATAGTTCCAACTCCGGCATGACATATTATTAAATCGGCTCTATCTATGCACTCTTCGAATTTTCTAACAGACATATAGTCTATTATTTTCATATTTTTAGATTCATATTTTGTACTTCCAGCTTGTACTATTATTTCCTCTTTTTTGCTTATTTTTCCCTCATCTATTTTTTTCTGCAAAGCATCTAATAGTCTAGGAAATTTTTTATCTTGAGTTCCCAATATTACGAATATCATTAGTAAATCCACCCCCAACATACAGATTTTGGATATACTTTGTTCATTTCTTCCCATTGTACTACAAATGTGTCTGCAATTGGATAAACTAGCCTTCCAGCAACTGTTCCAGATGTTCTATTTGCAAATGTTTCTATAAATATTACTTTGCTTCCAAATAATTTGGCAATATAACACATTGGCACTGCCGTATGTGTACCAGTAGTTACAACTACTTCTGGTTGATATCTAAAGAAATAATACAAGCTTATGAAGCAATTTGCTATAAATTTAAATATATATATGAATGGATATTTTTTTGTTCCATATATTAAAAAGCTTATTTTATCTTTGTATTCTTCTTTAAAACTGTCATCTACCTTAGTTTTTTCTGTAACTATATGGTAGTCAAATTTTTTGAATAATGGTTTTATTTGCATTAATTCATTTAAATGTCCGCCAGTACTTGCAATAAACATTACTTTCCTTTTTAATCCGGTCTCCTCATTTTTTTCTGCTAATTGTTTTGGTTTATTTGAATTTCTATTTTTTATTTTCTCTACAATCCATACTATTATCATTACTAATAGTATTCCAAACGTTGCACCAACTGTATCTAAACATACATCTGTAAATTCTCCGCTTCTTCCTGACACAAATAGCTGATGGAATTCATCTGTGCATGCATAAAAGAAACATAGCATTACGCTTGCATCAAATTTATATTCTTTACAGCCTTTAAATGTTTGTGCACAACACATTACAAGCGTTCCTAACAATAAATAAATTGAAAAATGTGCAACTTTTCTTATTATGGGATGTATTGTATTTATTAGTGTATCTGTATTAACTTCTGGATTATCTTGCCATATTATGCTTACTATAAATTTTGTAACTCCCACGCTTGTTCTAGAAGACTCTGTTGATTGCTCTGACGAAAACCTAAATATTGTACAGCATACAATCACAATGCAAATCATTAATAAATATCTAATTATATGTTTTAAAATATTTTTATTCATTTACTATTCCCTTCTCAATGCAAAATCATTTTAATTTGGCTGGAAATACTATTTACAATAGCAATGACACATACGGTATTATATGTCAACTATTTGTAAATAATATTTGACGTAGCCAAAATTGTAATCATTTTTCAACCGTCCAATTACATTTTATTTGGTACTTTTATTCCTAATAAATTTAGTCCTTTTTCTAGGACTGTTTTTACCATATATGTTAAGTACAAACGTGCATCCTTAATTTCTTTTTCTTGGTCTAATATATGGCAATTGTTATAAAAACTACTGTATTGTTCAGCAAGTGTTACTAAATATCTTGCAAGTATAGAAGGTTCTTCTTTTTCTGTTACATTGTTTAGAGTTTGGTTAAAGTTATACAATGTTGTGATTATATTCTTAGAATCTTCATCATTTAGTTTAGATACATCTACATCTTGTATATTTGGAATGTATCCAGCTTTTTCTAATACACTCTTCGTACGTACACAGATATATTGTACATATGGTCCTGTTTCTCCATTGAAGTTAAGCATTATATCCCAGTCGAATATCTCATCTTTTATTCTATTGTTCGATAAATCGTTGAATATTACTGCTCCAACGCCTACCATTTTTGCAACTTCTTCTTTATTTTCCAAGTTTGGATTTTTTTCTTCTATTATCTTTTTGCTCTTTTCGATTGCCTCGTTCAATAGGTCTTCGAGCTTAATTATATTTCCTTCCCTTGTAGACATTTTTCCTGTTTTTAATTGAACCATTCCAAACGGAACATGTTTTAATCCATTTGTATATTTTTCGTCTATTCCAAGGTATTTAGCTGTTGCAAATACTTGTTTAAAATGTAAAGCTTGCTCGTATGAAGTCAAATACAATGCTTTATCAAAATCGTATGTTCTTGCCCTATAAAGTATTGCAGCCAAGTCTCTTGTTGCATATGTACTAGAACCATTAGATTTTATTATTAAGCATGGAGGCATGTTGTATTCATCAAGTTTTACAACTTTTGCACCTTCAGACTCTTCAAGTTTTCCCGCATTTTCAAGTATATCAACTACCTCTGGCATCTTATCTGAATAAAACGCTTCACCATTTAAAGAGTCAAATTTTGAGCCTAGCATATCATAAATTTTTTGAAATTCTTTTAGGCTTAAATCTCTAAACTTTTGCCATAAATCGACACAATATTTATCTCCGTCTTCTAACTTTTTAAAGTTATTTCTGCAGGCTTCTAAAACACTCTCGTCTTCTTTGCATAAATTATTTATTCTTACATAAATTTCTGTAAGTGAATCTATCGGCTTTTCTTCTATGTTATATTCTTCGCCCCAAAGTTTATATCCTTCTATAAGCTTTCCAAACTGAGTACCATAATCTCCTAAATGGTTAATTCCAGTAACATTATATCCTAAATATTTATATATGTTGTATAAAGCTCCCCCAATAACAGTAGAGCGCAAATGTCCTATGTGGAAAGGCTTTGCAATATTTGGAGACGAATAATCTATTACAACATTTTTAGAATTTTCTTGGGTTTCACTTCCATATTTATCTTGCATTTTATTAAAGTTCTTTATAACTTCTTCTGCTATTTTATTTTGATTTAATTTGAAGTTTAAAAAGCCATTCACAGCATTCACTTCGCTAATTTCGTCTACATTATTCGCATTAATTTGCTCTTTAATACTTTCTTGCAAATCATTTGCAATCATCACAGGTGATTTTCTAAGCTCTTTTGCTAAAATAAAGCATGGAAAAGCAAAATCTCCATTGTTTGTATCTTTTGGCACTTCAATATTTGTTATTATCTTATCTTTTTCAATATTTGTTGCTTTAGCTATTTGTTCAGCTATAATCTCCTTAAAATCCTTCACTTCTATTTCTCCTTTTCACCCAATAGGGACGCCCCTTTTTGGGCGAAATATTTTAATTTATGTTTTTTTATCTTAACTTCGCTTACTTGGGAATACCCTTTTGAGAGCAAAATATTAATCTATTATTTTCTATCTAACCTTCGCCCAAAAAGGGGCGTCCCTATTGGGCGAAGTTTTAGTCTCCTAGGCAAATTCCTATATCTCTGGCTGTTTTTACCAAATCATCATCCATTGTCACTTTACGTAGGTTACTTTCTGGTGTATTTCCAGATACAGCACCAATCTCTTTATTGTTTCCTACAACGTCTTCTAGTGTTGCATAATCTAGTCTTCCGTTTTTCATAACTGCAATTGTTCCAAATTTTCCTTCCATTGCAAGTTCCATTGCTTTTGCTCCATATTTTGTAGATAGAACTCTATCAAATGCAGTTGGGGTTCCACCTCTTTGCATATATCCTAAAACAGTGCATCTAGCTTCAAATCCAGTAAGTTCTTCTAGTTGCTTTGCAACTTTTTGTCCAGCTCCTCCTAATTTGTTGTTATCAACGCCTTTTCCGTTGTTTCTAACTCCTTCCACTGTTATTGTTCCTCCCTTTGGAACTGCGCCTTCTGCAACAACTACAATGCTAAATTGCTTTCCAACTTTTGATCTTTGTTGAATTTTTCTTACTGCTGAATTTATATCATATGGTATTTCTGGAATTAAAGCTATATCAGCCCCTCCAGCTATTGCAGACTCTAATGCAATCCAGCCGGCATATCTTCCCATAACTTCAAGAACCATTATTCTATGATGTGTTTCTCCTGTGGTATGTAACCTATCTAACGCTTCTGCTGCAACAGATACAGCTGTATTATATCCAAATGTGATATCTGTACATGCAACATCATTATCTATTGTCTTTGGAACGCCTATAACATTGATTCCCTTCAAGCTGAAGTCCCTTGCAGACTTTTGAGTTCCATCTCCTCCGAGTGTAAATACGCAATCAAATCCATCATCTTTTACATTTTGAACACATTTATCTGATAAATCTTGGTATTCAATCTCTCCATTTGGAAGTACTACCTTATAATTAAATACATTTGCATTTGTAGATGAACCAATTATAGATCCACCTTTTGGCAAAATTCCTGATGCATTACTGCTTTCGCTTGTACTTAATCTTACAAAATCGTTATTAAGTAATCCTCTATAACCATCTATAAATCCATAACATTCTATATTGTTTTTCTCTGCTGTTTTTATAATTGCTCTAATAACGGCATTAAATCCTGAAACATCTCCACCATTTGCTAGTATTGCAACTTTTTTCAACATATTTTTATTCCTCCAATTTTCTTAAGTTTTTCTATATTTATTCTTTACACATTATAGCAAATTAAACAAAAAAGTCAATTAAAACAGTAGCATTTAAACATATTTTATATTTTAAATATCGTTTACTCGGTAACTAGAATTTACTTTTTCCAAATAGAAATTACTTTTTCAATTGACCATTTTTACATTTTATAATTTTATTTTTTTTTAATATTATACACTAAAAGTTTGCGGAGAGCAGTCTGCCCTCCGCATTTTGCCAATTACTTTTTTAGTATCTGCCTTAGTTATTTTCCAGTTTCAACAAGTTGGCGCATTCAAACGCCGCCATTGCATATGCCCTTTGATTCGGCATAAAAAAACGCCCCTCAACTTCATACGACTTTAACTTGTTTAAAATTCTAATAGCCCGTTCATAGTTACAAGCCATTTTGAATTCCATCGAAAATTTGTTGTTATGGTCAAAGCAAATTTCAATGATTGGCACAATAATTCCTCCTTTTGGAATATAAATGTAGATTATATTTTATCATATTTTATTAATTTTTGCAATAATTTGTCGTTATTTATCATTTTTATGTTTACTTTTTTTATTGTTTCTTTTACATTTTTTAGTTATTAACAAGCCTGTGGATAATGTGGATAACTCTGTGGATAGTTTGTGCTCAAGGCTTTCATTCTAGAGTTATGCACATATATTATTGTTAATCAATTTATGAAAACCTTCTCAGTAAAACAAGCATATTTATTATGTCTATGTTCTAAACATTGTTTCGTCAAACTCCTTTTTGCAATTTTAATTTTTAACTTTCCCTGTATTATTGCCAATTGTCAAATTTTAGTTTTTTTGTAATTGACATAACCTTATTTAAGGTTTATAATAAATTATATAGCCTTTTAGGCTTTGTACGCACATTGACATAACAGAAAAGGAGTTTGTATGATTACTCGAAATAAGGTTTTGTTAATAACCAAGTCAACGGCTGTTGCGAAGTTCGTTAGGAGCTTTGAAGCAGTTGAAGAAATTAATGATGTTTCTCAGGTTTCTCGGGTCTGGGAAAACAACAAGACTCCGGTTATTCTCGGAGCTGCCAATGTTAATTGCCCTGCAATCTACCTTCCCGAAGAAGGTTTTGTGGATGACAAGGCATTTATCGAATTCAGCCATGGAAATGGTTTTGAATGTGGTGAGATGATTACTGGCATCAAGTATGACAGTAACCAGGAACGGTGTATCCTGTGTGAGCTTGCTTCTCTTAAGGGCATGCCCACCACTATGGAAACGTACAATCGGGTTGTAGACAAGGAAGTCGACTGTATTATCTATTCGTCCCCTCATTTTTATGTCACGAGCGAGTTAGGAGCTCTTAAACAGGGTTATCTCATGATTGTGCCTAAACAGCACATTCTGAGTGTCGCACAATTCTATCCCGCTCTCATGATTGAATATAACCAGGTCTGCAAAGACCTCGAATATGTTCTGAAAGGAGCATACCCTGAGGCATCAGGTGTTACCTTTATGGAACACGGCAGTGGTCCTAGCGGTATCACATCTCACAAGAAGTCTATCGTCCACGCTCACACTCATGTGGTCACAGACTTCCAGCTCAGTGGCCATCACAAGCGCATGGTAAAACTTGAGCCGATTGATGATATCACTTTGGCAAACAAAACTCACTATTTCTCCTATCAGGAAGGTAGTGATGGTCAGTTGATGATTTGCATGGACAACAACGTCTATGTTCAGCGTCAATTCCCCCGTCAGGTGATGGCTGAAGATCTCAAGTTGGCTCCTGGCCAGTACAACTGGCGAAAGGTTGGCTTCGAGGAAAACGTTCACGCAACACTCTTCCACGTCTTCAATTATTTGAAGAACGCTGAGCTGCCCAAACGGATTGCAGATCGCACTCGTGGCTTTGTGCTTGGTTACGCCAAACGTGAAGAACACGAAGAGTAATCCCCTTTTCCCTAGCACGCGTCAAACTTTAAGGCAAGTAGAGTAATTTAAAATAAAATTACTCTGCTTGCCTTTTTTCGTTGCAATAATTGGAAAAATATATTATAATTTATACATAGAAACGGAGGTATATCAACATATGAGTAATGAAATTGTATTACCAAATTACGAACATTGTATTTTAAATACTATAACATCTATTTTAAAATACTATAATGTTGAAACAAAACATAAATCTTTAGAAAGCTTAGATAAACTACTAGAAAAAAAATATAAGAATGTAGTTTTTATTGTTTTAGATGGAATGGGAGAACACATTCTTAACAATTTATCTAATAACGGATATTTCTTCAATAAGAAAATTGACTGTGTAACATCAGTATATCCATCAACAACAACAGCCGCACTTACAACATACTATGCTGGCAAACCACCTTATGAGACAGGATGGATTGCATGGTCTCAATATTTTAAAGAGTATGGTAGAGCCATAGATATGTTATCTCACAAGGAGTCTTACAAGGGTGAAGATATAATAAAAGGAGCAAGCATAAATGTTTTTGATGGTGTAGTAAAATATACACCAATATTTGAACAAATTGAAAAAGCTTCTCCAAATGTAAAAGCATTTGAAATAAATCCAACATACTCAGATAAAAGAGCTAAAAGAAGCATTAGAGCAAATAATTTAGATGAACTAATCGATTCTATTGAAACACTTTGTGACACATCTTCTGAAAACTTTATATTTGCTTATTCAGATAATCCAGATGGATTATTACATAAATTTGGAGCTTCTTCTGATGAAGCAAAAGAATTTATACATGAAGCAGAACATAAAATAGCAGAAATGTGCAGTAAAATGTCAGATGATACAATAGTAATCATCTCTGCGGACCACGGTCATAAAGATATAGAAAAAGCATATACATTGCTAGATTATCCAGAAATCTTAGAATGTTTAACAATGCCAGCTTCTCTTGAATCTAGAGCATTAACTTTTAATGTTAAAGAAAATATGAGAAAAGAATTTGAAGAAAGATTTAACAAAGTTTTCAAAGATGAATTCTGGTTAATGACAACAGAAGAATTTTTAGGCAAAAACTTCTTAGGTTTTGGAGATAAACACCCCAAAATAGACGATTTTCTAGGAAACTATGTAGCATTATCAACAGCCGGAAGTATTATAAGACTAGAAACATTTTTAGCAGAAGGGAAAAAAGTTAAGAAGTCAACTCACTGCGGGCTTACACCAGATGAAATGGAAGTACCAGTAATAGCTATAACAAAATAGCATGAATTATAATTATAAAAAGAGACTGATTCCAATTCAGCCTCTTTATTTATGTATTTTCTTATATCCTTGCTGTCTACCATGTTTTTGCCAGACCAAAATCATGCAAATTGGCTGTATGTATAAATATCATTTTATAGATATCGCAATAATCAGCATTATCTGTAACACAATTATTACTGGTATTCCAATAAAGAATCTTGGCTTCTTTGTTTTATGGTGAAAAGTATACATTCCTGCAATTGCCCCTATGCTCCCACCGATTAAAGCTAAGGTTAATAGTGTAGATTCTTTTATTCTCCATCTATCTTTTTCTGCTTTTTTCTTGTCTATAAACATAGCCAAAAATGCAATTATATTTATTATTAATAAATATATTATTATATTTTTTAATGTAAAAATATTAGTTAATTCTACCATTCCTAATCTCCATACAGTATAATTTTGCCCAATAGGGACGCCCTTTTTGGGGCGAAATTATGCAAATAAGCTCATCTGGTTGCTTTGGCTCATTCCTTCCAAGCATCCTGCTTTTTCTAGCATTTCTATTGTAGATTTGCCGACTTTTGCACGTATTTTCATATCATCTATAGACATGAATTCTCCTTCTTGTCTTGCTTCTTGTATTCCTTGCGCTGCAACTGTTCCAAGTCCTGGTATACTGTTTAATGGTGGACGTATTCCATCAACTTCTACTTTAAATTTTACAGCATCTGACTCGTATAAATCTATTGGTAAGAAGTTTAAACCTCTTTCATACATTTCTAGAACTATCTCTAAAACTCCATATGTGTCTTGGTCTTTCTTTGTTGCTGCTTTTCCAGCAAGTTCTATTTCTTTCATTTTATTCTTTACACGCTCTACCCCGTGGCACATTATCTCACTATCAAATGCATCTGCTCTTATAGAGAAGTATGCAGCATAATATGCTTTTGGAATGTGAACCTTGAACCATGCAATTCTGAAGGCGTTTGTAACATATGCAGCAGCATGGGCTTTTGGGAACATGTATTTTATTTTTTTACATGAACCAATGTACCATTCTGGTATGTTGTATTCTCTCATCGTTGCTTCATGGCCTTTCCAGCCCTCTGGGTCTTTTGATGGTTTTCCTTTACGAACAAACTCCATTATTTTGAAGGCTTTTTGTGGTGGCAATCCTTCCTTAATTAGATAAATCATAATATCATCTCTACAACATATAGCATCTTCCAACTTTATAGTTCCTTCTTCGATTAAGCTCTGTGCATTGTTTAACCATACGTCTGTACCATGTGATAGACCTGAAATTCTAATTAATTCATCAAATGTCTTTGGCCTTGTATCTACAAGCATTCCTCTTACGAATTTTGTTCCAAACTCTGGAACTCCAAAGCTTCCAACTTCACTGTGTATTTGTTCTGGAGTAACTCCTAATGCTTTTGTAGAACTAAATATAGACATTGTTTCCTTGTCATCTAATGGTACTTTTGTTGGGTCTTGTCCAGTAATATCAAATAGCATTCTTATCATTGTTGGATCATCATGGCCTAGTATATCTAGCTTCAATAGGTTCTGATCTATTGAGTGGTAGTCAAAGTGAGTAGTTATAATATCTGAGGTTGGGTCGTCTGCTGGATGTTGAACAGGTGTAAATTCGTAAATTTCCCTTCCCTTTGGAACAACTATAATTCCTCCAGGGTGCTGACCTGTTGTTTTTTTTATTCCTGTGCAACCATAAGCAACTCTAATTACCTCCGAATTGTTAATCGGTATTCCTCTTTCTTCATTATATTTTCTAACATAACCCATTGCGGTCTTTCCAGCAACAGTACCAACGGTTCCAGCCTTGAAAGTTGTACCTTTTCCGAATATTACTTCTGTGTATCTATGTGCTTTTGCTTGATATTCTCCAGAGAAGTTTAAGTCGATATCTGGTTCCTTGTCTCCATTGAATCCCAAGAAGGTTTCGAACGGAATGTCTAGCCCATCTTTTGCGAGTCTATGCCCGCACTTAGGGCACATCTTATCTGGTAAGTCGAAGCCATTCTTCACACCATAATCTGTAAAGTCTGAATACTTGCAATTTGGACATCTGTAATGTGGTGGAAGTGAATTAACCTCTGTAATACCTGTCATGTTGGCAACAAATGACGAACCAACAGAACCTCTGGAACCAACGATGTATCCATCAGCATTTGATTTCCAAACTAGTTTCTGTGCTATTATGTACATAACGGAGAATCCATTTTTAATTATAGATGTTAGCTCTTTATCTAGCCTCTCCTCAACAATCTGTGGAAGTGGGTCTCCATATAACTCGTGTGCCTTGTTGTAAGCAATATCTTTAATTGTTTTCTCACAATCATTTATGTATGGAGGACATTTTTCTGGCGATATTGGGCTGATTTGCTCACACATATCCGCTATTTTATTAGTATTTGTAACAACAACCTCATATGCTTTTTCTTCTCCTAAATAACTGAATTCTTCTAACATTTCTTCAGTTGTTCTTAAATATAATGGAGCCTGCAAATCGCAATCCGCATAGCCTTGGCCAGCCTCTAATATACGTCTGTATATTTCATCTTCTGGATCCATAAAGTGAACATCGCAGGTTGCGACTACCAATTTATCTAGCTTCTCTCCTAAGGCAACTATTTTTCTATTTATGTCTCTTAAACCTTCTACATCTGGTACGACGCCATTTCTAACCAAGAACATGTTATTTCCAGTTGGTTGAATCTCAAGATAATCATAATCTCTTGCGATTGCTTCTATTTCTTCATCATCTTTTCCATTTTCGATTGCCTGATATAATTCTCCAGCCTCACAAGCACTGCCTAAAATCAAACCTTCTGAATATTGCTTATATATTGATTTTAGTAGCATTGGTCTGCCTTTATATATGTAATCCAAGTGTGATATTGAGATTAACTTGTATAAGTTTCTTAATCCGACATAGTTTGTAGCAAGAATTATTGCATGGAAGCTCTTTAACTTCTTGTAATTTACGTTTTCGCCAGCAAGTTTATCTATATCTTCTATAGTTTTAGCACCTTTTTCTTCTAGCATGTTTAACATTACTCTAAATACTTTTACAGTAGTATCAACATCATCTAATGCTCTGTGTGCAACTAATACTTCAATTCCAAGTTTATCTGCGATTATTCCCAACTTATACTTTTTAAAGTCTGGGAATAAATCTTTTGCAAGTCTTAACGTATCTAAGTAAGTGTTGTCTAAAGATAACCCCAATTGTTTTGCATTGTATTTCAAGAAACCAACGTCAAAATCTGCATTGTGTGCAACAATTACGCTATCTCCAACAAATTCTAATACCTTTGGCATTACTTTATCTATTGTCTCTGCATCTTTTACCATGTCATCTGTAATGTTTGTAACTTCTACAACCCTTTGTGGAATTGGTTTTTCAGGGTTTACGAAGCATTCAAATTCATCTATAACTTCGCCTTTTTCGTTCATCTTCATTATACCAATTTCGGTAATCTTTTCTGTTCTAAACGAAAGTCCTGTTGTCTCTAAGTCTAATACGCAATATGTAGTATGTAAATCTTGGCCCTTTGGGTTTGAAACAGATGGAACCTTATCTGGAACCAAGTATGCCTCGACTCCATAAAGAACCTTCATGTCTGGGTTATTTACTCCCAACATCTTGTGTGCATCTGGGAATGCTTGAACACTTCCATGATCAGTAATCGCAATAGACTTCATTCCCCATTTCATTGCTCGTTTTATAAGGTTTTTAGCAGGAGTAATTCCATCCATTGTACTCATCTGAGTATGCATATGAAGTTCAACTCTTTTAATCTTAGCATTATCAGTTCTTGCAGCTTTCTTCTCTTCTGGCATTTCTACAATAGTATTTACCAAAACACCTAGCTGTTTTGCATATGGGTCAAATTGTGCAGTACCAGCAATTCTTATTCTTGCAGCACTCTTTAACCTCTTCTTTAATTTATCCAATTTTTCTGGTGCAGAGAACACCTTGCAATCGATTGTATTAGTTCCATCATAAACACTAAATATAACAAGTGACTTACCGCTTTTTAGCTCTCTTACCTTTATTCCAAGATTGATGTCTTCATCTTTTGCATCAAGCTCTACACTTAAAATTTGTCCTTCTAATATTACGTTTCCACTGTCTACGCCTATATCTTGAATCTTTATGATTGGATCACTTAAATTCAAACTTCTACCATAAATTAATGGTGTATCTTCTTCAGGTACAGCTACAGCCTCTGGAGCATCTGGCATTGGTGGCATAGGAGCTTCTTGTGCAGGACTTGGGGCAGATTTATTGTATTGTTTCTTCTCTCCATATTGTCCTTTATTGTACTGACTCTTACTATATTGACCTTTGTTGTATTTGCTTTGTCCAGCATTTTTACTAGCATATGGCTTTGTTTCTTGTTGTTGTTTTTCACTGTGTTCAGCACTAGCTGTACCATTATCCTTGGTCATTTCAAGTATTGCTTCTTTTTCGAGTCTCTCTAATCTTTCTTTATATTGAGTAACCGTATTTTCAGAAACCTTTTCTTCATATGTCATCGTATATTTTTTGCCATATATATTATAAATTAGCCCAGCAAAAACCTCATTAAATTTATTGCTCTCTAAAAACTCTTTTCCATTTAGAAAAAGAGTAACCTGTATATTGTTATTAACAATTTGAATCTCACTATTATTTAAAAAGGCTCTCGCAATAGGATGCTTGTACGAAATATACTTAACAATACTTTGCCATTCTTTTGCTATTTTTTCAGACACATCGACTTCTTCCTCAAGCTCATATTTTATTGTAAGCTTTGCAGTTTGAATTTGAAAACGTCTCTCCATATACTTTTCTAGTTCTAAAACATCGTTAATATCAATTAATTTATTAGAAGCGATAAATACTTCTAATAAATTTTTCTTTTTATATAAATCAATTCCTATAACTCTTGCCGCATTAAGAACAAAACTGTTAGAGTTATAGTCTTTAAAAACCTCTTTAACAGTCTTTGAAGTTTTAACTTCATCCATTCTATTCAGTTACCCCCATAACTTATAAAACTTAATTTCTAATTTTTCAATCGTTAGAATATCCTAATAATATCATGATACGTCACCACAATCGACACCGCCATAAGTACCGCAAAACCAGCCAACTGTATTTTCATTTCTGTTTCTTGTTTTAGTGGTTTTCTACGAATTGCTTCTAATAATATTAGCACAATTTTGCCTCCATCGAGTGGTGGAAATGGTAATAAGTTTGTTACGCCAAGCGATATTGATATGGCTGACATTATATAAATAAACTCCCTAAATCCATTTGTTTTTGCGACTACCTCAGATATTCCAACAGGACCAACTAGTTCTGCCGACGATACTTTCCCGGTGAACAGTTGCTTTACACTTTCTGCAATCGAAAGCATAAATTCTTTTGTATTATATGATGCAAAATACAACCTATTTCCAAAATTATCTGCATCTAAAACTCTATTTCCTACAACCGCATTAGTAAGGTTTCCCCTAATAGTCATAGCTAGTATAAAATATACCATAATTGCAAAAATAATATTTACCAACGCACCTGCAGCTACAATAGCAATCCTCCTTGGAATACTTGCCTTCGTGAATGAGCCTTCTTTTTCAGATTGTTCGGCTTCGCCTTCCATGTTCACGAAGCCACCTAATGGAATCAATCTAAGTTCATATTTAGTCTCTTTTCCTTGTTTCTTCCATATAACAGGTCCAAATCCTATTGCAAACTCGTTTACCCTAACTTTGCAGAGCTTTGCAATAAGAAAATGGCCAGTTTCATGAATTCCAATTAGAAAGCCTAATAAAAATATTATTTTAATTGCACTAATTAAAAAACTTATCAAATTTTTTATCCTTGAAAATATATTTGGGTTTTTACAGGGTTGTACCCATAAACCAACTAAAACATCAATATAAATAATAAATATGTAAATGGAGCAATAAATATTACACTATCAACTCTATCAACCATTCCCCCATGGCCGGGAATTAAATCTGAATAATCCTTAATTCCAGCATATCTTTTAATGGCTGATGCAGATAAATCTCCTATTTGACCAACTATGCTAAGTATAATTCCTATTAATGAAATTACTGCAACGTTTATATTAAATCCAGCAAATTTGTTTATTAATACTGTATATAAAATGATACATAGAGTTGCACCTAATGTTCCACCTATACAGCCCTCTATTGTCTTGTTTGGGCTTATATCTGTAAAATGATGCTTTCCGATTCCCTTTCCTGTTAAATATGCAAACACATCTGTAAGCCATGATGCTATAAATACATACCAAATTAGGAATTTTCCATTCTCCATGTTTCTAATTATTGACATAAACATTAAAAATAATACAATGTAGCATACTCCAAAGAATGTGATTGCTATATCTATTACATCTGTTTTCGTCTTTTTCGTAAGTACTAATATGAACAAGATTAAAACAGATATTGGAATGATTGATATTACAGCGTATTTTGCATAATGTTCTGGTATAACATGTATAAACATTATTGCGATTGCTGCTAAATATCCAACCCATCTTACTGGATGATGTCCTTTTTGTTCAAACGCGTGGAATAGTTCGTATATACATCTTAAAGCTACTATTCCCATAAACACGTCTACCACATATGTATTTCCTGAAATAAACACTATAAGTACCAATGGTAATAATACTGCTGCTGATAAAACTCTTTTCATAATTTTGACCTCTCGTTTATAAATTTATTTGTTTCCCCCAAATCTTCTTGTTCTTTTTTGATAAATTTGTATAGAATTTAAAAATTCTTGTTCATTATATTCTGGCCAGAATTTATCTGTAAACACAAACTCTGAATATGAAATCTGCCATGGCAAGAAATTGCTTATTCTTTCTTCTCCACTAGTTCTAATTAACAAATCAGGGTCTGGTTGATTAGCCGTATATAAATAATTTGAGAATAATTTTTCGTTTATATCTTCTATTTTTAATTCTCCGTCTAATACTTTTTGAGCAATATTCTTAGTAGCAGTTACTATTTCGTCTCTACCACCATAATTAAAGCATATATTTAATACTAAACCTGTATTATTCTTAGTTTTTTCTTCTATTTTATGTATTTGGTCTTTCAAATCCTTTGGTAGTTCTGCAATCCTGCCAAGTACATTTATTTTAATGTTTTCATCACTCCAATTGAAGAAATCTAACAAATAGAATTTTAAAAGTTTCATTATAGCTCCAACCTCTTCTTGTGATCTCTTCCAATTTTCTGTTGAAAACGCATAAACAGTTAAATGTTTTATTCCTATTTTATTTGCAAATTTTGCAATTCTTTTTAAATTTTCTGCTCCTTCTTTGTGACCTTGTGGAGTGCTTAAATTATTTTTCTTTGCCCATCTTCTGTTTCCATCCATGATTATGGCAACATGCTCTGGCAAAGCTTGCATATTAATTATATCTTCTATATTTTGTTCCATAATTATTTCCTTTCAGCCGTAATAAGCCATTGAGATTTTCGCCCCAATGGCCTTATTGTTTTATACAGTCATTATTTCTTTTTCTTTTTTCTCTAATATTTGGTCAATTTCAGCAATGTTTGCATCTGTCATTTTTTGAATTTTAGCTTCTGCAACTGATAATTCATCTTCTGTCATTTCACCATTTTTTTGTGCAGTTTTTGCTGTATCTATTCCGTCTCTTCTAATTGATCTAACAGCAACTTTTGCTTCTTCTGCTGTTTTTCTTATATCTTTTACTAAGCTCTTTCTTCTTTCCTCCGTAAGCTCTGGGAATGTAAGTCTAATTACCTTTCCATCATTCATTGGGTTAATTCCAAGTTCTGCTAAGTTTATAGCTTTTTCAATTTCCTTAAGCATGCTCATATCCCATGGTTGAATAACTATCATTCTTGGTTCTGGTACAGAGACTCCAGCCATTTGATTGATTGGAGTTGGAACTCCATAATAGTCAACTGTTACTTTATTTAAAATGTTTGGGTTAGCACGTCCAGCTCTAACCTCAGCTAAATTTTCTTCAAATACGCTAATTGTTTTCTTCATTTTTTCTTCAATAATATTAAAATCCATAATCTTTATTCTCCTTCAACTAAAGTTCCTATTTTCTCGCCCATAACGGCCTTTAATATGTTTTCTGGTTCATTTATACCAAATACTAATAACGGAATGTTGTTATCTCTGCATAAAGATGTAGCAGTAGAATCCATTACTTTTAAATCTTTATTTAAAATGTCTAAATATGTTATCTTATCATATTTAATAGCATTTGGGTCAACCTTTGGATCTGCTGAATATACGCCATCTATTGTCTTTGCAACAAGTATTACATCTGCCTCAATCTCGGCTGCTCTTAAAGCTGCTGTTGTATCTGTTGTGAAGTATGGGTTACCAGTTCCACATGAAAATATTACAATTCTTCCTCTTTCCAAATGTTTAAGAGCTTTTCTTTTTATATATGGCTCTGCAATTTGTCTCATTTCAATTGCAGTTTGAACTCTTGTGTACATTCCTCTTGCTTCTAGAGCGTCTTGTAATGCCAAACCATTCATAACAGTTGCAAGCATTCCCATGTAGTCAGATGTAGTTCTTTCCATTTCTTTTCCATTTCTGCCTCTCCAGAAATTTCCTCCACCAACTACTATGGCAATTTCAACGCCTAATTGTTTAACCTTTTTTATTTCATCACAAATTTCTCCTATTACATTAGGATCAATTCCTTTTTTGCTGTCTCCAGCAAGTGCTTCGCCACTTAATTTTAACAAAATTCTTTTATATTTTGCTTCGGACATATCAATTCTCCTTCACTTAAATTTATCGTCCCTATTCTATCATATATTGTCCATAAATTGTATCTTTTTTTCAAATTTTTTAATTTTTTTTACTTTTTTGTTTAAAATAATATTAAAAATGTAGAACGAGGAACGTGATAATGAAAAAATTGGCATTTTTTAAATTCATCTTAATTATTTCAATAATCGGATTAATAATATTTTCATTATTATTTGTATTATATATTTATGATATTACGCAAAAAAATAAAACCTCTGAAAATTTAGCATCGTCTTTCTCTGTCTCTTATCTATATTCTGAAAGTCCTTCTTATACAGCTGCTTTACAGAATTCTAATAATATTTCAGAAGAAAAGAAGAATTTTGTAATTGGAATATTAAAAATAGATAAAATTAAATTAGACTATCCTATACTCTCAGAAGTTTCGGAAGACTTATTAAAAATAGCGCCTTGCAGATTTGCAGGTCCATTACCAAATAATGTTGGAAACCTTTGCATTGCTGGGCATAATTATTTAGATAATACATTTTTTGCAAGAATTAGTAGTTTAAAAATTGGTGATGAATTTACGGTATATGGATTAGATGGAAAAGCTCTAGATTATAAGATTTTTGATAAAAAAGAAGTTGAAAGTACGGATTTATCTTGCACATCACAAGAAACAAACGGAAAGAAAATAGTTACACTAATGACATGCAATAGCATAAAACAGACCAGAATAATTGTTCAGGCAGAAAATAAATAAACATTGATTTTTTCAAACGAAAATGGCACCTAAGTACTAGGTGCCATTTTCGTCCCGCTTATCAGATATCGAAAGTTACCGTTTTCCGATTGTCTTCGATGCGCTTGGTTAACTGATTAAGAAACATCGGAGAGGCAAATAGTGCCTTTGATGGAATCTCCATAATCATCCCGTAATGTTCCATAACAATATAAATAATTGCTATAATTGCCGGACCCACCTCAGGCCATTTGCATAATTCTTGAACTGTAATATCTTTTAAAGCATAGATATTTGTATATCCATGAGCTTTTATTACGTTCAGTGCTCGACGCTTAGATTGTACGTTGCTTACATGAAAGCCTTCAAATGCTTTATCTACCGAAAAACATT
>ERZ856578.895-NODE-895-length-60390-cov-7.795434_pt1 | contig 60390 bp, 48 predicted proteins | sample MGYA00514384_ERZ856578 | MGnify/ENA primary metagenome ERZ856578 (study PRJEB29103, sample SAMN06111958) | human gut metagenome | biome: human gut; feature: ankylosing spondylitis patient; material: healthy_person | host: Homo sapiens | place: China:Hangzhou...
CCGTAAGAAAACGTGGTGGTAGCAGGAATTTGCCGTATTTAAATGCGAAGCCACGGCAAATTCCGTTACTGGGCACGTATGCGTGAACAGTAACGTTATACTAAAAAATATGGAATTAGATAGAAAAATCGTATTTGCTATCTGTTCGATCTTGTTTTATAGTATATAAGATATTTAATAGGAGTTTGATGATATATGACAGAGTTAAAAAAAGAAAAAAAGACCGGTCTCGTTCTGGAGGGCGGCGGGATGCGCGGTATTTACACAGCGGGCGTCCTGGATGTGTTTTTGGATCATGATATTTCATTTGACGGCGTGATCGGCGTCTCGGCGGGGGCAGTGCATGGGGCTTCGTTTGTGTCGGGGCAGAAGGAGCGGAGCATCCGCTATTATAAAAAATACTGCAATGACAAGCGTTTTATGAGCTTTAAAAACTGGCTGCGGACGGGAAATCTGGTGGACGAGCAGTTCTGCTTCCATGATATACCGGAACGGCTGGATCCGTATGATTACGAGGCATTTGACCGGGGAAATACACGGTTTTATGTTGCATGCAGCAATGTGGAGACAGGGAAAGCAGAGTATCTGGAGATCAAAGATATGTTCAAAGATGTCGAATATTTCCGTGCGACGGCATCCCTTCCGTATGTGTCCCATATGGTCGAGGTTGGTGGAATGAAGCTTCTGGACGGCGGCTGCACGGACAGCATTCCGTTGCGTGCCTTCGCTAAGATGGGGTATAAAAAATGCGTCGTTGTGCTGACCCGTCCGGCGGGCTACCGCAAGAAACCGGGCAATTTCTGGCTGCCGGAGGCGGCATATCACAAATATCCGGCGTTCGTGAGGGCGCTTCGCAGCCGCTATTATTTCTATAATAAGACGGTGGAATGGATCGATCGCCTCGAACAAGAGGGAAAAATTTTTGTTATCCGTCCGAGCGTGGCGCTTCCAATCGGCAGAACCGAACATAGTGTTGAAAAATTGCAGGAGACGTATGATATCGGCAGGAAGGATGCTGCCAATCAGATGCATGCAATGGAAAATTGGTTCAAATCTTATTGATTTATAGATTGATCTCTAGTATAGTAAAGATTGATGTAATGTGGCTGTGGACAATAAAAAGCGGGACAGCTGCAGCGTGACGATGAAAGAGCGATTCGTTCGGACCACATATGCCGCAGTGGCGGAAGACAGGTTTGGTATGTGTATCGCTATAAATGATAGAAGGAGAACACGCAATGGTTAAGATAGCTGTAGATGCCATGGGGGGCGACAACGCACCGGGTGAGATCGTGGCAGGTGCCGTGATGGCAGCCCAGTCGAGGGAAGATATTCAGATTTTCCTGATCGGCAAGGAAGAAGTCGTATCAGAAGAATTAAAAAAGCATACATATAAGAAAGAACAGATCGAGGTTGTCAATGCGACTGAGGTCATCGAGACGGAGGAACCGCCGGTCAATGCGATCCGCACGAAGAAAGATTCGTCTATCGTGGTCGGCATGAATATGGTCCGCAGGGGTGAGGCGGATGCATTCTGTTCCGCGGGCAGCTCCGGCGCGATTCTGGTCGGCGGACAGGTGATCGTCGGCAGAATCAAGGGCGTTGAACGTCCGCCACTGGCTCCATTGATTCCGACAGAAAAGGGCGTGTCCCTGCTGATCGACTGCGGCGCCAATGTCGATGCAAGACCGTCCCATCTGGTACAGTTTGCAAAGATGGGCTCCATCTACATGGAACACGTGGTTGGCATCAAGAATCCGCGTGTGGCGATCGTCAACATCGGTGCGGAGGAAGAGAAGGGCAATGCGCTGGTGAAAGAGACATTCCCGCTCTTAAAAGAATGTAAGGACATCAATTTCATCGGCAGCATCGAGGCACGCGAGATTCCGCACGGCGGCGCGGATGTCATCGTTTCCGAGGCATTTGTCGGAAATGTCATCCTGAAACTCTATGAAGGTGTCGGTGCAACCCTGATTTCCATGGTAAAACAGGGCATGATGACGAGCCTGCGCTCAAAGATCGGCGCATTGCTTGTAAAACCGGCGTTGAAGACGACGCTCAAAGCATTCGATGCGAGCCAGTACGGCGGCGCACCGCTTCTGGGATTGAAGGGGCTGGTTGTCAAGACGCACGGAAATTCCAAGCGCATCGAGGTGTGCAATTCGATTCTTCAGTGTGTGACCTTTAAAGAGCAGGCGATTAATGAAAAGATCAAGGAAAGTCTGTGAAACTTTCGTGAAATTATAAAATGTAGCGAAAAAACGATATGTTTTTAATCAATCTAGAATTCTAAATATTTTAAAATAAGTTCATAGAAAGGAAGAAAATTATGGAATTTGAAAAATTACAGAACATTATCGCGGAGGTACTGAATGTTGAAGCAGATGAAATTACGTTAAATACGACGTTTGTGGATGATCTGGGCGCAGATTCGCTGGATATTTTTCAGATTATCATGGGAATCGAGGAGGCGTTTGATATCGAAATTCCGACTGAGGAGGCAGAAAAGATTGTATCTGTGGGCGACGCAGTAGAGCAGATCAAGAACGCACTGAACTAATTCAATGTTTGTTAAAAAGTTATAGAGAAGTCTGTCAGGCAAAGGGGCTGGGCGGGCTGCCGAAGGGCAGGATCGCGACAGCTCCTTTCCAAAAAGAACGGATGTTTGACTCTGGCTCACAGACACAAATAGCAATGATTGCCGGAATCAGTCAGCAGCAGGACAGGCTGGAAAGAGAGAAATATATGGAGTATACATTAAATAAATTGGAAAAACGGATTGGCTATTCGTTTCAGGACAAGAAGCTTCTGGAACACGCGATGATACACAGTTCGTATGCCAATGAGCACCATCTTGGAAAACTGGGATGCAACGAGCGTCTTGAATTTTTAGGCGACGCGGTGCTGGAAGTGGTATCGAGTGATTTCCTGTTCCGCACGTTTCCGGAGATGCCGGAGGGCGATATGACAAAGACACGTGCGAGTCTGGTCTGCGAGCCGACGCTTGCATTCTGCGCACAGGAGATCGATCTGGGTGGATTTTTGCTGCTTGGAAAAGGCGAGGATGCGACCGGCGGACGGGGGCGCGATTCGGTGGTGTCGGATGCGATGGAGGCACTGATCGGTGCGATTTATCTGGACGGTGGTTTTGCTAATGCAAAAGAGTTTATTCATCGATTTATTCTCAACGATATGGAACACAAAAAGCTCTTTTATGATAGCAAGACTATCTTGCAGGAGATTGTGCAGGGACACACAGACGAGACACTTACATACGTTCTTCTGAAAGAAGAAGGACCGGATCACAACAAGAGCTTCGAAGTGTCCGCGATGCTGGACGGTCAGGAGATCGGCCGCGGCATCGGACGGACGAAAAAATCAGCGGAACAGCGTGCGGCGTACCGTGGGATCCTCACTATCAGAAAACCGCAGGAGTAGGTATGTATTTAAAGAGTATTGAAATACAGGGTTTTAAGTCATTTGCCAATAAAATTCTGTTTGAGTTCCACAACGGAATCACGGGCATCGTCGGGCCAAACGGCAGCGGCAAGAGCAATGTCGCCGATGCAGTGCGCTGGGTGCTCGGTGAGCAGAGAAGCAGGCAGCTGCGCGGCGGCACGATGCAGGACGTTATTTTTGCTGGTACGGAGCTTCGAAAACCGCAGGGATTTGCCTACGTGGCGATCACACTGGATAATGCCGATCACAAACTTCCGATTGAGTACGACGAAGTCACGGTTTCAAGACGTCTTTACCGTTCTGGTGAGAGTGAATATAAGATTAATGGAACGAGCTGCCGTCTAAAAGATATCAACGAGCTCTTTTACGATACGGGTATCGGTAAAGAGGGATATTCCATCATCGGACAGGGGCAGATTGATCAGATTTTAAGCGGGCGGCCGGAGGAACGGCGCGAGCTGTTTGACGAGGCGGCTGGAATCGTGAAATTCAAGCGGCGCAAGGCGATCGCACAGAAGAAGCTGGAAGATGAAAAACAGAACCTGATCCGCGTGACGGATATTTTGTCCGAGCTGGAAAAACAGGTAGGACCGTTGGAACGGCAGTCGGAGGAGGCGAAGGAGTATCTGCGTCTGCGGGAAGAGCTGCGCTGCCTGGACGCCAACCTGTTTTTGGCAGAATCGGAGGAATTGAAGCGCCAGATCCGGGAAGTGGAGCAGAAGGAGATGATTCTGACCGGCGATCAGGAGAGTGTGCGGGCGGAATCGGAGACACTGAAATCGGAGTACGAATTGCTCGGAACCGAGCTGGATGCGCTGGATGCGGCGATTGCCGCGGATCGTGAGGCGTGCAGCCGGGAAGACCTGGAACGCCAGGAGAAGACCGGACGGATCGGAGTTCTCAGAGAGCAGATCCGGACGGAGCAGATGAACGAAGAACATATCCGCAGCCGGATGGCGTCGATCGACGGCGAAATCCATCAGAAAGAGGAAGAACAGGCGGAATATGAGTCTGAAAAACAGGCACTAAATGCATCGGTGCAGACGATCGAAGCAAAACAGCAGGAAGCGGAGGCAGCAGTCCGTTCGATGGACGAGGCGGTCAGCCGGACGGAAACCTTGATCGAGACGGCAAAAGCCGAGATCATGGACGCTCTGAACCAGAAAGCGGAACTTGCCGCCCGCCGTCAGCGCTATGAGACGATGCTGGAGCAGGCGGATGTGCGCCGGGCGGAAGTGACGCAGAAGCTTTTGAAATTCAAGAGCGATGAGTCGGTTCAGGAAGAGCAGAAAAAAGAAGAAGAAGCCAAATTAGGGAAGGTGCAGGAATGTCTGGAAGCGTTTTCGGCGCAGGAAAAAGAGCTGCAGGAGCAGACGCGCACGGAGGAAGAACAGGAACGCCGCCTGAACCAGAAACTTTCGAGCCTTCAGCAGGATTACCACACGAACCGGACGAGGCTGGAATCGATGCGGAATCTGGCGGAGCGCTACGAGGGCTACGGCGGTAGTATCCGCCGCGTGATGGAAGTCAGGGACCGTGTTCCGGGCATTCATGGCGTTGTGGCGGATTTGATCAGCACGACGAAGAAATATGAGACGGCGATCGAGACGGCACTTGGCGGCAGCATCCAGAACATTGTGACGGATTCCGAGGAGACGGCGAAACGCCTGATTGAACATCTGAAAAAGAACCGGTATGGCCGTGCAACGTTTCTGCCGCTGACCAGCATGGAACGCCGCCAGAGTTTTGGACAGCCGGGGGCGCTGAAAGAAATGGGGGTTCTTGGACTGGCAAGCGAACTGGTCTCTGCGGATGAGAAATACAGCGGGCTGGTGTCCTATCTGCTGGGACGCGTGGTCGTGGTGGATCAGATCGATCATGCGATTGCGCTGGCAAAGAAATACCGCTATTCTCTCCGGATCGTGACGCTGGACGGCGAGCTTTTAAGCCCTGGCGGTTCGATGACCGGTGGTGCATTCAAGAACAGCAGCAATCTGCTGGGACGACGCCGTGAGATCGAAGAACTGGAAGCTGCCTGCAAAAAGGCATTGGAACAGGTGGAAGCGGTACAGAAGGAGCTGGCAGAGACGGGGCGCAGGCTGACGGAAGCGAAGAGAACACTGGCATCCGTCCAGGAGAGGCGCCAGCAGATGCAGATCCAGCAGAATACGTTGGAACTGACGATCTGCCAGCTAGAGGCGAGACGGCAGGAGATTGCAGATTCCTCGCAGGATCTGTCTTCAGAAAATCAGGAACTCGAACTGCAGGTAGGCGATCTGCGCGGGGCGCTGCGGGAGCTGCAGACCGAAGAGATGAAGCTTGAAACGCTAAGCAATGAGAAGAACCAGTACGTGGAAGAGCAGCAGACAGGTCTTGAGACGGCGAAAAAGCAGCGTGGGGAAGCGGCGGCAGCCCTTTCGGAGATACAGCTTGGGCATTCCCAGGCGGAGCAGAAGGGCGCGTTTATCGAGGAAAATCTGCGCCGTGTATTGCAGGAGCAGGAACGTCTCCGGGCCGAGAAAGAGAAACTTTCCGGCGGTCACGCGGACAGCAGCGAGACGATCGCTGCCAGAGAGCGCGAGATTGCAGCGCTGGAAGCCGAGATACAGGCGTCCGGGGACAAGCGGACGCAGATGGAACTGGTAATCCAGAACAAGCAGCGTGAGAAGGAAGAAAAGGCGGGGCGGCAGAAAACTTTCTTTGATAAAAAGGAAGAGCTGAACGAACGTCTCCAGCTTTTAGACCGCGAGAACTTCCGTCTCCAGAATCAGAGAGAACGCCTGAATGAGCGCCTGGAGTCGCAGGTCGATTATATGTGGAGTGAGTATGAGCTTACGTATTCGCGCGCGGAAGAGCTGCGGAAGGAAGAGTTGACCTCGATTCCAGAAATGAAGCGGTCGATCAATGAGAAAAAGATGGAGATCCGCGCCCTTGGGAATGTCAATGTCAACGCGATCGAGGACTACAAGGAGATATCCGGCCGATACGAATTTATGAAAAACCAGCATGAAGATCTGGTAGCGGCACAGGCGGCGCTGGAAAAAATTATCGAGGAGCTCGATGAAGGAATGCGGCGTCAGTTCCGGGAAAAATTTGGTGAGATCCGCCGCGAGTTTGATAAAGTATTTAAGGAATTATTTGGAGGCGGAACGGGTACGCTGGAGCTGTCGCAGGAAGAAGATATTCTGGAGGCAGGCATCCAGATTATTTCACAGCCGCCGGGCAAAAAACTGCAGAATATGATGCAGCTCTCCGGTGGGGAGAAAGCATTGACGGCGATCGCACTGCTTTTTGCAATTCAGAACTTAAAACCGTCGCCATTCTGCCTGCTTGATGAGATTGAGGCGGCGCTCGACGATTCCAACGTAGACCGGTTTGCCGGGTACCTGCATAAGCTGACGCGCTACACGCAGTTTATCGTCATCACCCACCGAAGAGGTACGATGGTGTCGGCAGACCGCCTGTACGGTATCACGATGCAGGAAAAAGGTGTGTCCACGCTGGTATCGGTCAGCCTGATCGAGGCGCAGATGGAGCGGGAAGAGGAAAAAGCAGAATTATAATTGCAAAAAAGAGTTCAGAAATAGAAAAGGAGGCGCAGCCATGGGAGATAAGAAAAAGGGTTTTTTCAGCCGTCTGGTAGAAGGGCTGACGAAGACGAGAGATTCCATTGTAGGCGGAATTGATTCCGTATTCAGCGGTTTTTCCGCGATCGATGATGATTTTTATGAGGAGATCGAAGAGACGCTTATCATGGGCGATCTAGGTATCCAGACGACGATGGCGATCGTCGAGGATCTCCGGAAAAAGGTAAAAGAAAACCACATCAAGGATCCGGCAGAGTGCAAGGATCTTCTGATTGCCAGCATCAAGGAACAGATGGATCTGGGCGAAAATGCCTACGAATTTGAAAACCGCAAGTCGGTTGTGCTGGTGATCGGCGTCAACGGCGTCGGGAAGACGACCTCGGTCGGCAAGCTGGCGGGTCAGTTAAAGGATCAGGGCAAGAAGGTCATTCTGGCAGCGGCGGATACATTCCGTGCGGCAGCGATTGAGCAGCTGACGGAGTGGGCAGGACGCGCGGGCGTTGAGCTGATCGCCCAGCAGGAAGGTTCTGATCCGGCAGCTGTTATCTACGATGCGATCGCGGCGGCAAAATCAAGAAATGCCGATGTGCTGATCTGCGACACGGCAGGTCGTCTGCACAACAAGAAAAACCTGATGGAAGAGTTAAAGAAGATCAACCGGATCATCGACAAAGAATATCCGGACGCCTACCGTGAGACATTGGTTGTCCTTGACGGAACGACCGGTCAGAACGCGCTTGCACAGGCAAAACAGTTTATGGAGGTGGCGGATATCACCGGCATCATCCTGACGAAGCTGGATGGCACGGCAAAGGGCGGTATCGCGGTTGCGATCCAGTCCGAGCTTGGTATTCCGGTTAAATACGTCGGAATCGGCGAAAAAATCGACGATTTACAGAAATTCGATGCGAATGATTTCGTCAATGCACTGTTTAAGAGAAATGAAGCATTGACAGAGAATGAATAAAGCTAAAAATAGCTGAGCATGCCACGGCTGAAACTGGTTTGGCGGAGAACAAATCTGCTTAAGCCGCAGATTCAGATAAACAGGACACACCCGGCAGATTGTCTGGTCAGAGAACCGGCAAAAGCAGGGCGCATTCTGAGAAATACGGATAAATGGAGGAAAGACAATGAGTGAGACAATAAAGGAAGAGACAGCAGAGGCAGTACAGGCTGAGCCGCAGGGACTGACGCTGGAGAAATTCGAAGAAGCAACCGAGGTTGTCAGCAAGGTTATTTCCGAGACAAAACTGGTTTACAGTGAATATTTTTCGAATTTGACCGGCAATAAAGTATATTTAAAACCGGAAAATATGCAGTATACAGGTGCTTACAAGGTAAGAGGTGCATTTTATAAGATCAGCACCCTGAGCGATGAGGAGAAACAGCGCGGTCTGATCACCGCATCGGCTGGAAACCATGCACAGGGCGTTGCATACGCGGCAAAACTGGCTGGCTGCAAGGCAACGGTTGTTATGCCGACGACCACGCCGCTCATGAAGGTAAACCGTACCAGAAGCTATGGCGCAGAGGTGGTTCTTCACGGCGATGTATTCGATGAGGCACTGGCATATGCAAATGAGCTGGCAGCGGAGCACGGATATACCTTTATCCATCCGTTCAACGATCTGGACGTAGCCACCGGTCAGGGAACCATCGCGATGGAGATCATCAAAGAGCTTCCGACCGTTGATTATATTCTGGTTCCGATTGGCGGCGGCGGACTCTGTACCGGTGTTGCAACGCTGGCAAAACTGCTGAATCCGAAGATCAAAGTGATCGGTGTAGAACCGGCAGGCGCAAACTGTATGCAGGAATCCCTGAAAGAAGGAAAAGTAGTGACTCTCCCGAGCGTCAACACAATCGCGGATGGTACTGCCGTTAAACGCCCGGGCGATCTGCTGTTCCCGTACATCCAGATCAATGTGGATGATATTATCACCATCGAGGATTCCGAGCTGATCGTGGCATTCCTTGATATGGTAGAAAACCACAAGATGATCGTTGAGAACTCCGGTCTTCTGACTGTGGCTGCTCTGAAACACCTGAATGTGAAGAAGAAAAAAGTCGTATCCATCCTGAGTGGCGGCAACATGGACGTGATCACAATGGCATCCATCGTACAGCATGGTCTGATCCAGAGAGACCGCGTATTTACCGTATCTGTACTGCTGCCGGATAAGCCAGGCGAACTTGCAAAAGTCGCAACCCTGATGGCAGAAGAACAGGGCAATGTCATCAAATTGGAGCATAACCAGTTTGTCAGCATCAACCGCAACGCAGCAGTGGAGCTGCGGATCACCGTTGAGGCGTTTGGTACGGATCACAAGAATAAGATAGTGGAAGCGCTCAAGGAAGCAGGCTACCGTCCGAAGCTGGTAAAATCCAAAAATATCTATGATGTCTAAGGTGGAAATGAAAAGCAGTGTAGATAGAGCAGACAGGGGAGAATTGAAATGAAGCGGGAGAAATATGAGCCGGTGTTAAAAAATATTTCCTATTTTATAAAATGGGCGGAAGGCGCGATTGTGATTGGAATTGTGAGCGGCTGCATCGGCACGGCATTTGGAAAATGCGTCCTATGGGTGTCGGCATTCTTTCAGAGCCACCCGTGGATGGTCTTTCTGCTGCCGCTCAGCGGTCTTTTGGTTCTGGGCGTTTACCATGTGCTGGGAGAGGATAATAACCGGGGCACAAATATGGTGATTGAATCGATCTATTCGAACACAGAGATCAGTTTTGCGACTGCCCCGGCAGTCTTTGCAGGAACGCTTCTGACGCATTTGGGCGGCGGTTCTGCCGGACGCGAGGGCGCGGCGCTGCAGATGGGAGGAAGCATCGGAACCCAGATCGGAAAATGGCTGAAATTTGATGAGAAAGATAAGAAGATTGCGGTCATGTGCGGCATGAGCGGTGTATTTGCCGCCTTGTTTGGCACACCGATGGCGGCGGCGATCTTTTCAATGGAGGTTATCAGCATCGGCGTTATGTACTATGCAGCGCTGGTTCCGTGTGTCTTTTCTGCATTTACGGCGGCGGCGCTGGCGAGGTTCTGGGGACTGATGCCGGAGCGGTTTGCGATTGGTGCGGTTCCGGCGTGGAGTATTGAAACAGCGATCGTGGCTGTCGGTCTGGCGGCTGGCTGCGCGCTGGTGTCGGAGCTTTTCTGCATCACGCTTCACACAACGGAACATCTCTACAAAAAATATCTTCCATCGCCGGTCTGGCGGATTCTATCCGGCGCGGCGATTGTGATTGTTTTGACGCTTCTGACCGGTTCGACCCGCTACAACGGAAGCGGCGTCTCCCTGATTGAAAAATGTTTCGAGGGCGAGGGACTTCCATGGGATTTCCTGATGAAAATTCTCTTTACGACGGTTACGCTGGAGGCAGGCTTCAAGGGAGGCGAGATTGTGCCGACCCTGACGATCGGCGCGGCGTTTGGCAGTTTCTTTGCATTTCTCTTTGGACAGCCGGTCGGTCTTATGACCGCCTGCGGTATGCTGGGACTCTTCGTGGGAGTCACAAACTGCCCGATCTCAACGCTTCTGCTGGGCTTTGAGCTTTTTGGCTATGAGGCGATGCCGTTTTTCGTGCTGGTGATTGCAGTCAGCTTTAGTTTCTCTGGTTATTACAGCCTGTATGCGAGTCAGAAATTTATCTACTCGAAGACGAGGACGGAGTTTATTAACCGGAAGACGAATAAATAGGTGGAAAATGCTCACCATAATTTTGATTTTTTACTTTTGAATACCACAAAAAGGGTTCCAATTTATCTTTGGAACCCTAAAATGTCATGCTTTAAAGAAATTCATGAATCTACGTGCTCTATCATGATTTATTCATGAAAATCCTGCGGTTTCTCATCACGGAAATCGAGCAGGGCGCGCGGTGCAACCTGCAGAACACCTGCAATATCAAAGAGACTCTCTAAGGAAAGACTCGTTTTCATGTTCGGTGCCTCGATGTTGGATATATGAGTCCGGCTTAAATCGGTCGCCTCTGCTAAAGCCATCTGGCTCATGCCGCGGAGTTTGCGGTAATAAGCGATGTTGAGACCTATCTGACGGTAATATTTTTCATAACGGTTTGTCTGCTGCTTGTTAATTTGTTTTTGATCGATTGCTGTCATATTTTTCAAGTGCCTCCCCGATCCGAAAGAATCATGCGTTATTGTTATTTCAGAGATAATAAATAATTACAACTGATATAACTATTGTAGCTGGAAATTGATTTTTATCAAACAATATAATGATTCAAATTTGCAATGTTATAAAATGCATATCCAATAAAATAATGCACATACATGGATTGCACCCAGGAAGGCTGTTAAATAATGCACAGAAAAAGATTGCAGAGGATAAGTGCAGATAAATAATGAGAAGCTGGGGGCAGAATGAGAGCGGCGGGAAAAGGTGAAATAGAAAAAGAAGTAAAACGGGCACTAAAATTTGAGAAAAAAATGAAAAACAGGGCGAAGAATCCGTATACAGAAAGGCGTTTTGGGAAAAGAATGAAAGGATGCACAGGATTTACGAAAATTCTATCGCACATTCGGATTTTTTGTGGTAGAATATCTTTGATAAGGTGACGCGGCTTTTTACGGTCATCACAGATAAAATGTACATCAGAACGTACATATAGACAGGGAGAACCGAATTATGGAATTAAAGCGGGTATTACTGAAGCTGAGCGGAGAAGCGCTGGCAGGCGACAAGAAAACCGGGTTTGATGAAGCGACGGTCAAGGAAGTAGCCAGACAGGTTAAGACGGCGGTCGATGACGGAATCGAAGTAGGTATCGTGATCGGCGGCGGAAACTTCTGGAGAGGCCGCCAGAGCAATGCAATCGATCGGACCAAGGCGGATCAGATCGGAATGCTGGCAACGGTCATGAACTGTATTTACGTGTCGGAGATCTTCCGGAGCGAAGGCATGATGACACAGATTCTGACACCATTTGAGTGCGGCTCCATGACGAAGCTGTTTTCAAAGGACAGAGCCAATAAATATTTCTCAAAGGGTATGGTTGTATTTTTTGCAGGCGGTACAGGTCATCCGTATTTCTCAACTGATACCGGTGTAGCGCTGCGTGCGATTGAGATGGATGCAGACTGCATTCTTCTGGCTAAGGCGATCGACGGCGTCTATGACAGCGATCCGAAGATCAACCCGGATGCAAAGAAGTATGATACGATCACGATTCAGGAGGTGATCGACAAGCAGCTGGCGGTCGTAGACCTCACAGCTTCCATCATGTGTATGGAAAATCACGTTCCGATGGCAGTATTCAGCCTGAATGAAAAAGACGGAATTGTAAATGCAATGCGCGGAAAAATTAACGGTACAGTGGTTACCGCATAACTAGGAGGATTTTATGCAGGAGAGATTAAAAGTTTACGAAGAGAAGATGAATAAGTCCTATGACGCACTGCTGAATGAGTATACATCCATTCGTGCTGGACGTGCGAACCCGCACGTACTGGACAAAATCAAAGTAGATTACTACGGCGCACCGACCCCGTTACAGCAGGTGGCAAATATCTCTGTGCCGGAGCCGCGTATGATTCTGATCCAGCCGTGGGAGAAGAAGCTCATTAAGGACATCGAGAAAGCGATCCTGACTTCCGATCTGGGTATCAACCCGAACAACGATGGAAGTGCAGTCCGCCTGATTTTCCCGGAGCTTACTGAGGAACGCCGTAAAGATCTGGCAAAGGATGTTAAGAAAAAGGGCGAGGGCGCGAAGGTTGCAGTCCGCAATATCCGCCGTGATGCAAACGACCTGTTAAAGAAGCTGGAAAAAGGCGGCGAGATCACCGAGGACGAGCTGGCAGATGGCGAGGATCAGATCCAGAAGCTGACTGACAAGATGATCGCAAAGGTTGATAAAGCAGTAGAAGAAAAAACAGCTGAGATCATGACTGTATAAAAATACAATAGAGTTTAAATGTAAAAATCAGGCTGCCTCAAGCAGGGCTGGCCGGCATTGCAGATGCGGATGGCCGGCTGGTCCTGTTTTCTGGCTATTAAGGGAATATTATGGAGGAAAACTGGATGGAAAGGGACATCGAAAACATGGTAATTCCGCAGCATGTCGCCCTCATTCTGGATGGCAACGGCAGATGGGCGAAGAAGAGAGGTCTTCCGAGAACCGTAGGTCATAAACAGGGGTGTGTGACGGTTGAACAGACGGTTGAGGATGCAGCGAGACTGGGAATTCGTTATCTGACGGTATATGGTTTTTCAACGGAAAACTGGAAGCGTTCTGCTGAAGAAGTAGGGGCGCTGATGCAGCTCTTCCGTTTTTATCTGAAACGGCTTTTAAAGATTGCCAAGAAAAATAATGTAAGAGTCAAAATGATCGGCGACCGCACGCGCTTTGACAGCGATATCATCGAGGGCATCAACCGCCTGGAAGACGAGACGGCGGCAAACACGGGCATGACCTTTGTGATCGCAGTCAACTACGGCGGCAGAGATGAGATCACGCGCGCGGTGCGCCATATGATGATGGACTGTCAGGACGGAAAGCTGGTGCCGGAGGACGTGACAGAGCAGACCGTTGCGTCCTATTTAGATACGGCGGGTATCCCGGATCCGGATCTTCTGATCCGCACCAGCGGCGAGATCCGCCTGTCCAATTATCTGCTGTGGCAGCTTGCCTACAGTGAGATTTATATCACGGACTGCCTGTGGCCGGATTTCAACCGCGACGAGCTTATAAAGGCAATTGAGCAGTTCAATCAAAGAGACAGACGCTTTGGCGGAGTCAAGGCATAAGGAGGAGTTGCCATGTTCAGAACGAGGCTGATAAGCGGGATTGTGCTTGTAGCACTCGCGATTTTACTGGTTACAAAGGGCGGTGTCCTTCTGTACTGTGTGACCGCCGCGATCTCCCTGATCGGTATGTTTGAGCTTTACCGGGTTATGGGGATTGAGAAAAAAGCGCCGGGCATCGCCGGGTATCTGGCGTGTCTGGGATATTATGGGCTGGTGTGGTTTGAAGGGCAGCATTATGTGACGCTGCTTGCGATTGCAGCCCTGATGGTGCTGATGAGCATTTACGTGTTCACGTTTCCGAAATATGGGACCGAGCAGATTACAGTAGCATTTTTCGGCATTTTTTATCTGGGAATTATGCTTTCCTACCTGTATCAGGTGCGGGCAATGGCGGACGGAAAATACCTTGTCTGGCTGATCTTTTTAAGCTCCTGGGGCTGTGACACCTGCGCATACTGCGCGGGAATGCTCCTTGGAAAACACCGTCTGGCACCGGTTTTAAGCCCGAAAAAATCGATCGAGGGCGCCGTCGGCGGTGTGGTCGGATCGGCTCTGTTAGGCTGCATTTATGCGTATTTCTTCGGTGCGAAGATGGACGAGGTCAGCAATCCGATGGTGGCATGCGCGGTGGCGTGTGCGATTGCGGCGGTCATTTCCCAGATCGGGGATCTGGCGGCGTCGGCGATCAAGCGGAACCACAATGTCAAGGATTACGGAAACCTGATTCCGGGACACGGCGGCGTGCTGGATCGGTTCGACAGCATGATTTTTACGGCACCGGCGATTTATTTTGCACTGACGTTTTTACGATAAAACGAAAGCATGTATGAAAATACAGAAACAGGAGAATAAGAAATGAAAAAAATTGCGATACTTGGATCAACCGGATCGATCGGAACACAGACATTGGAAGTGGTCCGGGCGAATAAAGATATAGAAGTAACGGCTCTGGCGGCTGGAAGCAATATTGATCTTCTGGAGAAACAGATCCGGGAGTTTTCTCCGAAGATCGCGGCGGTCTGGAACGAGGAAAAAGCAAAAGAACTGAAAGACCGTGTGCGCGATCTGGATATCCGTGTCGAGAGCGGCATGGATGGACTTCTCGCAGTGGCAACGGAGCTGGGTGCGGAGATTGTGGTGACAGCGGTAGTCGGAATGATCGGTATCCGCCCGACGATCGCAGCGATGAATGCTGGAAAAGATATTGCACTTGCAAACAAAGAGACCCTGGTAACGGCCGGGCATATCATTATGTCGCTGGCAAAGGAGAAGCATGTCCGTATTCTGCCGGTGGACAGCGAGCACAGCGCGATTTTCCAGAGTTTGAACGGTGAGACGGGAAATAAGATCCACAAGATTCTCCTGACAGCGTCCGGCGGACCGTTCCGCGGATGGACGAGAGAGCAGATGAAGAGTGTGCAGGTCGAAGATGCGCTGAAACATCCGAACTGGACGATGGGGCGCAAGATCACGATCGACAGTTCCACGATGGTAAACAAAGGTCTGGAAGTTATGGAGGCGAGATGGCTCTTTGGCGTGGAGATGGATCAGGTGCAGGTGGTTGTGCAGCCGCAGAGTGTGATTCATTCAATGGTAGAGTACGAGGACGGCGCGGTAATAGCGCAGCTCGGCACGCCGGATATGAAACTTCCGATCCAGTATGCGCTGTATTATCCAGAACGCCGCTTCCTAGCGGGCGACCGGCTGGATTTTGCAAAGCTGGCACAGATTACCTTTGAAGCGCCGGATTTTGAGAATTTCCACGGACTTTCCCTGGCATACAAAGCCGGACGGCGCGGCGGCACGCTTCCGACCGTGTTCAACGCGGCAAATGAGCGGGCAGTCCAGAAATTCCTCGATCGCGAGATCGGATATCTGACCATCACTGATATGATTGAGGCGGCGATGGAACACCACACCGTGAAAGAGAATCCGACGGTCGAAGAGATTCTGGCAGCAGAACAGGAAACCTATGATTTTATAGAGAGCAGGTGGTAGATTGGTAAGTTTGCTGGCGGCACTGATTGTATTCAGCCTGATCGTGCTGTTTCACGAATTTGGACATTTTTTATTGGCAAAACGGGGCGGAATCTGCGTCGTTGAGTTTTCGCTCGGCATGGGTCCTAGACTTTTCAGTTTTGTGAAAGGCGGGACGCGGTACTCGCTGAAGCTGCTTCCGTTTGGCGGTTCTTGTATGATGCTGGGGGAAGATGAAGGGTATGATGCGCCGGGTGAGACGGAAAAAGGGAGTTCCTGCGATCAGAACCAGAGTCTGACAGATGGAAAAACGGATCGGCTCCTGCTGCCTTCGGGCGCAACGGGGACTTATTTTAATGCGGTTTCTGCCTGGACACGTTTTAAAGTCGTGGTGGCAGGACCTGTATTCAACTTCATTCTGGCGTGGTTTTGCGCCTTTTTCGTGATCAGCTGTGTGGGATTTGATCCGGCGTCGGTTGTCAGTGTTGAGGACGGCTATCCGGCACAGGAGGCGGGGCTGCAGGCGGGCGATACGATCGAGCGCTTAAATGGTACGCGCACCTATCTGTACCGCGATGTGCAGACGTATCTGCAGTTTCATCCGGGAAAGAGTGTCACGGTGGAGTATGTGCGGGATGGGAAATCCTACACGACGCAGATGGTTCCGCGCTATTCCGAGGAGGCGGGACGCTATCTTATTGGAATCAGCGGCGGCGTTTACCGGAAACCGGCGTCCGTGATTCAGACGGCGCAGTATAGCTTCTATGAAGTGCGCTATTGGATCCGTGTGACGTTCAGCAGCCTTGGCATGATTCTGAAGCGGCAGGTCAGCTCGAACGATATCGCGGGTCCGGTGCGGATTGTGTCGATGATCGGCACGACGGTCAAGGAGAGCCAGAGCTACGGACTTATGATTGTGCTTGTCAATCTGGCCAATATGTGTATTCTACTCAGCGCCAATCTGGGTGTCATGAATCTGCTTCCGATTCCGGCGCTGGACGGCGGACGGCTTGTATTTATCATTCTGGAGATGCTGCGCGGCAAGCCGGTTGATCCGGAAAAAGAGGGCATGGTCCATATGGTGGGCATGGCGGCGTTGATGACGCTGATGTTATTTGTATTGTTTAATGATATTAGAAATTTATTGTAATGATAATTCATTTGATTCAAAGGCATGAAAGATTTGCTCGAAAGAGGCCGGAAATTTTGTGTCGGAGAAGAACGGTTTGGGAGGAACGATATGGGATACCGGGACGAGACGAAAGTGGTGCAGATTGGAAAACGACAGATCGGCGGCGGCAATCCGATTCTGATCCAGTCGATGTGTAATACGAAAACAGAGGATGTGGAGGCGACCGTCGAGCAGATTCTGGCGCTGGAGCACGCGGGCTGCGATATTATCCGTGTGGCAGTGCCGACAATGGAGGCGGCTGCTGCCCTGACGGAGATTAAACGCCAGATACATATTCCATTGGTGGCGGATATTCATTTTGACTATCGTCTCGCGATCGCGGCGATCGAGTGCGGCGCGGACAAAATCCGTATCAATCCGGGAAATATCGGTTCCAGAGAGCGGATCCAGGCGGTGGTTGACAAGGCAAAAGAGTATGGCGTGCCGATTCGTGTCGGCGTCAACAGCGGTTCTTTGGAAAAGTCATTGGTAGAGAAATATGGCGGCGTGACAGCGGAAGGACTCGTTGAGAGTGCGCTGGATAAGGTTGCCCTGATTGAGCAGATGGGTTATGATAATCTGGTCATCAGCATCAAATCTTCGGATGTTATGATGTGTGTAAAAGCACATGAACTAATTGCAAAAAAGACTCATTATCCGCTGCATGTCGGTATCACAGAGGCGGGAACTGTGATTGCGGGCAATATCAAGTCAGCGGTCGGTCTGGGACTGATTTTGAGTCAGGGAATCGGTGATACGATCCGCGTGTCCCTGACAGGCAGCCCGCTGGAGGAGATCAAGTCGGCAAAGCTGATTTTGAAGACGCTGGGCCTTCGTCGGGGAGGCGTGGAAGTTGTTTCATGTCCGACCTGCGGACGCACGCAGATCGACCTCATCGGTCTGGCAAACCAGGTGGAGACGCTGGTACAGGGATATCCGCTGGATATCAAGGTTGCCGTCATGGGCTGCGTGGTCAACGGACCGGGCGAGGCGAAGGAAGCCGATCTCGGTGTAGCCGGCGGTATCGGCGAAGGACTTCTGATACGCAAGGGCGAGATTGTGAAAAAACTGCCGGAGAGTGAACTTTTACCGGCGCTCAAAGCGGAGCTTGACCGGATGGTGGAAGAGAAAAAAGCAAAGGAATGATAGAATGAAAACATTTCTGGAGGTATTTCCAGATTTACATATTGCGGAAAATGTGCGGGGACTGCTTGAAATGGTCGGGATCGAGAAGATCTCGACGAACCGTGACCGGAGCGTGATCCGCGTATACATCGACAGCCCGCGCCTGATGCACAAGCAGAGTATCTACGATCTGGAAAAAGGCATCAAGGAGCAGTTGTTTCCGGGCAAACGGGTGACGATCAAGATTTTGGAGAAATACCATCTGTCCAGCCAGTACACGCCGGAAAAACTCATGAATGTATACCGGGACAGCATTTTGATGGAGCTGAAAAATTACAGTATCCTTCTTTATAATATGTTCCGTAAGGCGGAGATGAATTTTGAAGAAGAAGGATACCTGAAGCTGTCGCTGGAGGACACGATGATCGTGCGCGATAAGGCACCGGAGCTGGTGCGGATTCTGGAGAAAATCTTCACCGAGCGCTGCAATGTGCCGGTGGTTGTGAAGACTTCCTACCGTCCGGTTGAGAAGAAGAATACTGAGCCGGAGATCATCTACATGAAGCCGCAGGCGGCAGGCGAGAGTGGCACGGCAGGCGGAAGCGGCGCGGCTGCCGGAGCAGCAGGTGCCAATGAGGCGTATATGGAACCATCGGGGGCAGAACCTGCCTCTGGCGGTGTCGATCTGCCATTTGACGAGGGAAAGACTGTTTTAAAACCGGTTGGTAAGCTGAAAGCCGGGGGGAATCCGGCAGGAGGCAGAAACCAGGCAGGCAGCGCAAATGCTGGATCTGGCAAGGGCGGCGAGTACCGCCGTTCGGGCTATATGAAGAAATCCGACAATCCGGATGTGCTGTTTGGGCGCGATTTCGATGAGGAGGCGAGCCCGATCGAGGAGTTGGAAGGCGAGGTTGGGCAGGTTGTCATCCGCGGAAAGATCCTGACTTGCGAGCTAAGGGAGCTTCGCAGCGGCAACACACTGTTTATGTTTTCGGTAACGGATTTTACAGATACAATCGGCGTCAAGATCTTTGCACGGGAGGATACGCTGGATGATTTGAAGACGGCGACCAAGGCGGGACAGTTTGTCCGCATCAAGGGTGTTGCCAACATTGATAAATTTGATGGCGAGCTGACGATCGGTTCGGTTTCCGGCATCAAGAAATGCGAAGATTTCACCAGCAAGCGGATGGACAACAGTTCGGTCAAGCGCGTGGAGCTTCACTGTCACACAAAGATGAGCGATATGGACGGTGTTTCCGAGGTCAAGGATATCATCAAACGTGCCAAACAGTGGGGCATGGACGCGATCGCTGTCACCGACCACGGCTGTGTGCAGGCGTTTCCGGATGCGAACCATGCGGTTGATAAGGGCGAAAACTTCAAGATCCTCTATGGTGTTGAGGGCTATCTCGTCGATGATATGAAGGAACTGGCGGAGAATGAGAAAGGACAGACGTTAGACCACACCTGCGTTGTATTCGATATCGAGACGACCGGTTTCAGCCCGATCAAGAACCGCATCATCGAGATCGGCGCGGTGCGTGTGACGGATGGAAAGATTGTGGACAAATTCAGCACATTTGTCAACCCGGAAGTGCCAATCCCCTATGACATTGAACAGCTGACAAGCATCAACGACGGCATGGTAATCAGCGCGCCGACGATCGAAGAGGTTCTGCCGGAGTTTCTGGCATTCTGCGAGGGTGCGGTCATGGTCGCGCACAACGCGTCGTTTGATATCAGTTTCATCAAAGAAAATGCGAGACGGCAGGGACTCACATTCCAGCCGACCGTTCTCGATACGGTTTCGCTGGCGCGTGTCCTGCTGCCGAACCTGAACCGCTTCAAGCTCGACACGGTAGCGAAAGAGCTTAAAATTTCCCTCGAAAACCATCACCGGGCGGTCGATGATGCGGGGGCGACGGCAGAGATTTTTGTCAAGTTCATCGAGATGTTAAAGGCTCGTGATATCGAAAACCTGACGCAGCTCAACGAACTCAGCAAAATGACACCGGAAATGATCCGGAAGATGCCGACCTACCATATTATTATTTTGGCGAAGAATGATGTCGGGCGAATCAACCTGTACCGGCTGATTTCCCAGTCAAACCTGACGTATTTTGCAAAACGTCCGCGGATTCCAAAGAGTCTGCTGGCGAGCCACCGCGAGGGGCTGATTCTTGGATCGGCGTGCGAGGCGGGCGAGCTGTTTCAGGCGATTCTGCGCGGGGTTCCGGAGGAGGAACTGGGAAAAATAGCGAATTTCTACGATTATCTGGAAGTGCAGCCGCTTGGAAACAACGCATTTATGCTGCGGGATGAGAAAAGTTCGGTCAACACCTGGGAGGATCTGCAGGATCTGAACCGCAAAGTGATTGAACTTGGCGAACAGTGGAACAAGCTGGTCTGCGCGACCTGCGACGTACATTTTCTCGATCCGGAGGATGAGGTCTACCGCCGTATCATCATGGCGAGCAAGGGCTTTAAGGATGCAGACGATCAGGCACCACTGTATCTGCGGACCACCGAGGAAATGCTGGGGGAATTTGAATATTTAGGCAGCGATAAGGCGGAGGAGATCGTTATCACAAACACGCGCAAGATCGCGGCGATGTGTGAGCGCATTTCCCCGGTACGCCCGGACAAGTGTCCGCCAGTTATTCCGAATTCGGATGATACGCTGCGTACCATCTGCTACAACCACGCGCATGATATGTACGGCGATAAGCTGCCGAAGGTGGTAGTCGATCGGTTGGAGCGTGAACTTCACTCGATCATTTCCAATGGATTCGCCGTTATGTATATCATCGCGCAGAAGCTGGTTTGGAAGTCGAATGAGGATGGATATCTGGTTGGTTCGCGAGGATCCGTTGGTTCCTCGCTGGCGGCGACGATGTCTGGTATCACGGAGGTAAATCCGCTGAGCCCGCATTATTACTGCCCGAACTGCCATTATTACGATTTTGATTCCGAAGACGTAAAGAAGTTTTCGGGTATGGCGGGCTGCGATATGCCGGATAAGATATGTCCAAAGTGCGGAAAACCGTTGAAAAAAGACGGGTTCGACATCCCGTTTGAGACGTTCCTGGGATTCAAGGGCGATAAGGAGCCGGATATAGACTTAAACTTCTCCGGCGAGTACCAGAGCCGGGCGCACAGCTATACGGAGGTCATCTTCGGAAAAGGACAGACCTTCCGTGCGGGGACGATCGGTACGTTGGCGGATAAGACAGCGTATGGTTTTGTGGCGCATTATTATGAGGATAAAGGAATCCGTAAGCGCCGGTGCGAGATTGAGCGCATCGTGTCCGGCTGCGTCGGCGTGCGGCGTACCACCGGACAGCATCCGGGCGGTATCATCGTACTGCCCCTCGGAGAGGAGATTGACACGTTTACACCGGTGCAGCACCCGGCGGACGATATGACGACACGCACCGTCACGACGCATTTCGATTACCACTCCATCGACCACAACTTGTTGAAACTCGATATTCTCGGACACGATGATCCGACCATGATTCGTATGCTGCAGGATTTGACGGGACTCGACCCGGTTAAGGATATTCCACTGGATTCGAAGGAGGTCATGAGTCTCTTCCAGAACACGGAGGCGCTCGGTGTCACGCCGGAGGATCTCGGCGGCTGTAAGCTCGGGGCGCTTGGCATTCCGGAGTTTGGTACAGACTTCGCGATGCAGATGTTGATCGATGCCAAACCGAAATATTTTTCGGATTTGGTGCGGATTTCCGGTCTGTCCCACGGTACGGATGTATGGTTAGGAAACGCGAAAGACCTTATCCTGAGCGGACAGGCGACGATTCAGACGGCGATCTGTTGTCGAGACGATATTATGATTTATCTGATTCAGAAAGGACTCGAAGAGGGACTCTCCTTCACTATCATGGAGTCTGTCCGAAAAGGAAAAGGACTGAAACCGGAGTGGATCGAGGAGATGAAAGCTCACGATGTGCCGCAGTGGTATATCGATTCCTGCCTGAAAATCAAGTATATGTTCCCGAAAGCGCACGCGGCGGCTTACGTTATGATGGCGTGGCGTGTGGCGTACTGTAAGGTATTTTACCCGCTGGCGTACTATGCGGCATATTTCAGCATCCGTGCGAGTGGATTTACCTACAAGCTGATGTGCCAGGGGCGCGATAAGCTGGAGTACCATCTGGCGGAGTACAAGAGCCGGTCGGATTCTCTTTCCAAGAAAGAGCAGGACACGCTGCGCGATATGCGTATCGTACAGGAAATGTACGCGCGCGGATTTGAGTTCATGCCCATCGATATTTACCGGGCAAAAGCCCGCAATTTCCAGATCATAGACGGAAAGCTGATGCCATCGTTAAGCAGTATCGACGGACTCGGCGAGAAAGCGGCAGACGCGATTGTTTTTGCGGCGGAGGACGGAAAGTTCTTGTCGAAAGAGGACTTTATCAACCGTACCAAGGTTACGAAGACGGTGTGCGATCTGATGGCAGAGCTGGGAATTCTGACGGGGCTGCCGGAGAGCAATCAGCTTTCGCTGTTTGATATGGTGATGTAAAAGAGCCGTACTAAAAAATGGGCTCAATTACTATATAATTATTTAAAAATAAACATATGAAGGAGAAGAAAAATGAAACGTTCAATGGAAACAACGTGCATCCAGGGCGGATGGCAGCCGAAAAATGGCGAGCCGAGAATTCTGCCGATCTACCAGAGCACGACCTTTAAGTATTCAACCAGTGAGCAGATGGGAAGACTCTTCGATCTGGAGGAAAACGGATATTTTTATACCCGTCTGGCAAACCCGACCAATGATGCAGTCGCAGATAAGATCCGTGAGCTGGAGGGCGGCGCGGCAGCAATGCTGACATCCTCCGGACAGGCGGCAAACTTTTATGCGGTATTTAATATCTGCGGCGCGGGCGATCATCTGGTCTGCTCGGCAACCGTATACGGCGGCACATCAAACCTGTTTGTCGTTACGATGAAAAAAATGGGCGTCGATGTTACGTTAGTTGACCCGGATGCGCCAGAAGAGGAGATCGAGAAGGCGATCCGCCCGAACACAAAGTGTATCTTCGGTGAGTCGATCGCAAACCCGGCTCTGGTAGTGTTGGATCTGGAAAAATTTGCCCGGATTGCACACAGAAATGGTATTCCATTTATTGTAGATAATACGTTTGCAACTCCGATCAACTGCCGTCCGTTCGAGTGGGGCGCAGATATTGTAACGCATTCTACTACAAAATATATGGATGGACATGCGATGACCGTTGGTGGCTGCATCGTGGACAGTGGCAACTTTGACTGGGAGGCGCATGCAGACAAATTCCCGGGTCTGACGACGCCAGATGAGTCTTACCACGGCATTATTTACACGAAGAAATTCGGTAAGGCGGCTTATATCACCAAGGCAACCGCACAGGTAATGCGTGATCTCGGTTCCATCCCGTCCCCGCAGAATTCCTTCTTATTGAATATCGGTCTGGAGACACTGCATCTGCGTGTGCCGCGCCACTGTGAGAATGCACAGAAGGTCGCCGAGTATTTACAGAGCCGTGAAGATGTGGCCTGGGTGAATTATCCGGGACTTGAAAATGATAAATACCATGCACTGGCGCAGAAATATATGCCGAACGGTACATGCGGCGTTATTTCTTTCGGCTTAAAGGGCGGTCGTCAGGCAGCTGGCGAGTTCATGGATAAGCTGAAACTGGCAGCCATCGTAACCCATGTTGCCGATGCGAGAACCTGCGTGCTGCATCCGGCAAGTCATACTCACCGTCAGCTCTCCGACGAGCAACTCAAGGAGGCGGGCGTTGATCCGAGCCTGATCCGTTTGAGTGTCGGAATTGAGAATGCGGATGATATCATCGAGGATATCCGTCAGGCACTGGAGGACTAAAATTCCAGGAAATGGCGCTATATAAGCCTTATGCGGAATATCAGTGAGATGTTTCAATGCGGTTGTTAAAATGAGCGCTTGCAATGACAGGTCAGTCGGGATGACACATAAATCTGTGTCAGTCTCTGGCTGACCTCTTGTTTTATTTGCAAAAATCTGTCATACTATGAGAAATGGCACTGTAGTTTTAAATGATATGACAGATGCCCGATGAACGAGATAGAGAAATGGACTGGTAGAAAATGGAAAAAATACTTAAAAAATTGAAAAAACTGCTGCGTCTGATTTTCGGGCGTACCACGCTGGGAACGCTGTTTCTGCTGATACAGATTCTTGTGCTCTTTGCCGGGTTTGACTGGTTTAGAGAGTACCTGATTTATATGTATGGCGGATCTGCGATACTCAGTGCCCTGATATTGATCTATATTATCAGCGATGAAGGAAACAGCACGATCAAGCTGTCCTGGGTTGTGCCGATTCTGGTATTTCCAGTGTTTGGAACGCTGTTTTATCTGTTTTTGACGCTGCAGCCTGGCACGCACCGTATTAACCGGCGGATCGAGGAAGTTGGGACAAAACTGCGTCCGTACCTTTTACAGGATCCGGAGGTGCTGGCACACTATGAGAGCATCAGCGCCAGCGGCGGCAATCTCGTCCGCTATATGAACCAGTACGGACGTTTCCCGGCGTATGAAAATACGGGGGCACGTTATTTCCCGCTGGGAGATGATATGTTTCCAGTATTATTGGAAGAACTCAAAAAAGCGGAACATTTTATATTTATGGAATATTTTATCGTAGAACACGGAGTGATGTGGGATGCGATTTTACAGGTGTTAGAGACGAAGGCCGCCGAGGGCGTGGAAGTCCGATTTATGTATGACGGCATGGGAAATCTCTTCACGCTGCCGCACGGCTATGAGAAGGCGATGCAGGAGAAGGGGATTCAGTGCAAGATTTTTGCGCCGGTGCGTCCGGCTCTCTCGAGTTATCAGAATAACCGCGATCACCGGAAGATCTGCGTGATTGATGGTCATACTGCGTTTACCGGAGGCGTGAACCTGGCGGATGAGTATATCAACCAGCGGGTGCGCTTTGGACACTGGAAGGACACGGCAGTCCTGATCAAAGGAAAAGCCGTGGATAGTTTTACGATGATGTTTCTGCAGCTCTGGGATGTGACGGAGCGGGATGGCGAGGAGTACCGCCGATTTTTATGTCCGCCGGAATTTCATATGCCGGCGGGGATGGCATACGGCGGCTTTGTGATGCCGTATGCGGACAGCCCGCTCGACGGGGAAAATGTCGGCGAGTCGGTGTACCTCGATATTTTAGGGCGTTCACGCCGGTATGTGCACATCACGACCCCGTATCTGATTCTCGATGATACGACGCTGGCGGCGCTCAAGTTTGCAGCAAAGCGCGGCGTGGAGGTCATTATTATCATGCCGCATATACCGGATAAGTTATATGCGTACCTGCTGGCTCGCAGCTATTATGCAGAGCTTCTGCGGGCTGGTGTCCAGATCTATGAATACACGCCGGGCTTTATCCATGCGAAGATGTTTACGAGCGACGATGAGAAGGCGGTGGTCGGAACGATCAACCTTGATTTCAGAAGCCTGTATCTGCATTTTGAGTGTGCGTCCTATTTCTTCCGCAATGCGGTTGTGATGGATGTGGAAGAAGATTTCCAGAAAACACTTGCAAAGAGCGAGCGGATCACTCTGGAAAACTGCCGGAAGTATCCGTTTATCCGGCGGTTTGCGGGGAAGGCGCTGCGGATTCTGGCGCCGCTTATGTAGAACTTCAAAACGAGAGATATGGCATATTTATGTTTTCTTGAATGAAAAACAAGGATAAATAAGCAAAAAATGTGAGAGCAAATGACGAACAGGGAGAGATAAACGTATGGAATGGCACGATGGAAGACACCGCTGCTGCTGGGCGAATCCAAAGAATGAATTGTATATCCGTTATCACGACGAGGAGTGGGGAAAGCTGGTTCGGGATGATGCGAAGCTCTTTGAGATGCTGATCCTTGAATGCTTTCAGGCAGGGCTTTCGTGGGAGTGCATTCTCAATAAGCGGGAGGCATTCCGCGCCGCGTTCGATGAATTTGACCTGGACAAGGTGTGCGGTTACGACGAGGCGAAGGAGGAAGCACTCCGGACCGCCCCGGGAATTGTACATAACCGGCTGAAAATTCATGCCGCTGTCACGAATGCACGGATATTCCGGGAAATTCAGAATGAATATGGGAGTTTTGACGCGTATCTGACTCACTGGACAGGAGATGCGGTGATTCATGAGACAGGCAAGGTCAGCTCGCCGCTCTCAGATGCAGTGTCGGCAGATCTCAAAAAGCGTGGGATGAAGTTTGCCGGGACGGTGATTATTTATTCGTATCTGCAGGCGGTCGGGCGGATTGAGTCGCATGAGGATGGATGCTTTCTGGAATATAAGATGTAAAATAACAAGATGGCAGGTGCAGGGAAAAGAGCGTGCCAGGGTTTTTGTTTCATGGGAAATTATGTCCTATGAAACAAAAAACGCTCCGCGAGGATGCGCACTCGCGCGAAGCAGAAACATGTTGCAAGCGACCGCGCTTGGCGCGAGAATGTGCCAAGGCACATTCTTTTTCACGGGAGGACGGAGCGATGGATTCCGAGAATGCGAATAAGAGTAAGAAGAAAAAGACTTCAAACATAATACAGATCTGCATCGGCGTGCTGGCGGTTGTGCTGGCGGCACTGATTATCGTGATGATGGGAATTGTCTCCAGTATTCAGGGAACGGCGCGTGTGGTCAATTATGCGGGACTGGTGCGCGGAAAGACACAGCGTATCATTAAATTGGAAATTTCCGATCAGCCGGAGGATGGTATGATTCAGGATATTGAGGCCTTCGTCGACGGTCTGCGGAATGGCAATGGCGAACTGGGGCTGGTGCGCCTTGATGACGGGGCGTTTCAGAGTAAGATGCAGGAGTTGGAGGAGTACTTTGCCGCGCTTCACTATGAAATCCTGCGTGTCCGAGAAGTCGGCTATGAGAATACAGAGATCATTGATAAGAGCGAGCGGTTCTTTGAAATCTGTGATGAGGCGACGGGACTGGCGGAGGCGTATTCCCAGAGGAAGGCATCCTCGCTGACGGTAATTGAAAAATATATCACGATTGATATTATTGTTCTGATGCTTCTGATTGGATATGAATTTATCAAGGCGGTGCGCTTTGCGGCGATGAACCGTGCGCTGCAGAAAAAGGTGTATTTGGACAAGGCGACCGGACTCCCCAATAAGAATAAATGCGAAGAATTGCTGGATGATCCGGAACCGGCGGCAGAGAATGTGGGAGTATGCAGTTTTGACCTGAATAATCTCCGCCGAATCAACAACAGCATGGGGCATGAGGCGGGGGATGCCTACATCAGGCGGTTCGCCGTCTGTCTGCGCGCGTCCATGCCTGCGGAACAGTTCGTAGGGCGGGACGGCGGCGATGAATTTATTGCCGTTACGCATGGTCTGGATGAGGAGGCCATGCGGGAATGCCTCACCCATGTGCGGGAGGCGATGACAGAGGAGTCAAAGGGATATCCGGATATGCCGCTCAGCTATGCGGCCGGGTATGCACTTGCCAGTGATTTTCCGGGCAGCACGATGCGGGAGCTTTTCAGTTTTGCCGATAAAAATATGTATATCAACAAAAACCATGTAAAGCGCGAGGAAGCGGCAGCGGAAAAACGGCTGGATTTCCACCTGCTCAAGCTTTTAAACCGGTACGGGAGAAACTTTTCGGATTGTCTCTACTGCGACGCGCACATGGATACTTACCGGGCACTCCGTGCCAGTGCTGATTTCTTTCTGGCGTCAGACGGAAGCTATTCCGGTGCGGCGGAGCAGATAGCAGCGGAACGGGTGGCTCGTGCTGACCGCGCCCACATCCGCCAGAGCCTGCAGGTTTCAGAGCTTTCCGGGAAGCTGCAGGCGGAGGGAGATCTACTCGAATTGCAGTATGACACGAACGGTCAGGGACTCTACAGCCGCCTGACGCTGATCCCGGTAGATTGGGATGAGGAAGGAAAGCTGCATCATTTCCTGCTGGCATTTGAGACGATCCGGAAAAGTTCAGAAGGGCGGGCAGATGCGAAGGAACAGCTGACGCTTTATTATGAACAGCTCAAACAGTCGATTCTGGAAAATGACAGCTATGTGGATGCACTCCTGGATCTGTCGGATATGATATATACAGTTAATTTGACAAAGGATATTCTGGAGAAGAGTGTTGTCCTGAATGGAAAAGACGAGGAATGCCGGGAGCTATTTATGGACTATCCGCTGCCGTGTTCTTACCGTGATTATTGCAGTGAATATATGAAGATGGTCACCCAGGAGACCTTGGGAAGCTATCGTCTGGCAGATGATCCGGCTAAGCTGTTGAAGCGGTTTGAGGCAGGGGAGAAACATATTTCTGTGGAATACTGTATCCAGGAGGAAGATGGCACGATCTGCTGGGTACAGAAAACAGTTCTGATGACGCAGACGATCGTGTTTGATACGGAGCTTTCTTGTGAGATGCCGGTGGTTCATGCGATCATTCTTCTGCAGGATACGTCGCAGATGCACGCGCGGGATGAACAGGAGCACGCGCGCCTGCAGGCGGCATTTGATGAAATGAGGACGGCAAACCGGGCGAAAACAGATTTCTTAAGCCGCATGAGCCACGATATCCGGACACCGCTCAATGGCATTATCGGGCTTTTGAAAATAGATGAGGCACATTTTGATGATAAGGAGATGCTGATGGAAAATCACCGGAAAATGCAGGTGGCGGCGGGGCATCTGCTGTCCCTCATCAATGATGTGCTGCAGATGAGCAAGCTGGAAGAAGGAAAGATCATTCTGGCACATGATTATATTTCATTGGCAGAGATGACGCACGATATCGTGAGCATCATCATCGAGCGCGCGGTAGATGCGGGCATTCAATGGGAGTATGATAAAAGAAAAGCGGAGATTCCGTATCCGTATATTTATGGCAGCCAGCTCCATCTGCGCCAGATTTTCCTGAATATTTATGGAAACTGCATCAAATACAATCATCCGGGCGGAAAAATCAGTACCAGGGTGGAGGCGCAGGATGTACGGGACGGCTGGTGCGTCTATAGGTGGACGATCTCGGACACGGGAGTTGGCATGAGCCAGGAATTTCTGGACCACATCTTTGATCCGTTTGTACAGGAGAAAAATGATGCACGCAGTGTTTATCAGGGAACTGGGCTTGGTATGACGATCGTCAAAGGGCTGATTGAACAGATGCACGGAACCATCGAAGTGACGAGTGAGGTCGGCATTGGAACGACGTTTGTGGTGGAAATTCCATTTGAGATTGCACCGCCGCCGGAGGAGCTTCCGGTTAAGGAAGCAGCGCCGTCAGGAGATATTCACGGTTTGAAGCTGCTTTTGGCGGAGGACAATGAGTTGAATGCAGACATCGCGGAGACACTTCTGACCGATGCGGGTGCCCATGTCACGATTGTGGAGAACGGGAAGAAGGCATTAGACTGCTTTGAGGCGGCACCTCCGGGGACGTTCGATGCGATTCTCATGGATGTGATGATGCCGGTGATGGATGGTCTGGCTGCGACACGCGCGATCCGGGCGATTCCGCGGGCGGATGCAAGGCAGATTCCGATTCTTGCCATGACGGCAAATGCCTTTGAAGAGGATGCCAGGCAGTGCCTGGCGGCTGGGATGAATGTGCATCTGGCAAAACCACTGCAGATGGATAAGGTGGTAGCGGCGCTCATGGAGTGCTGCGGCAAAAAGAGGGATCTATAAAGTTTGGAAAGGGCGAAAAGGAACGCAGGTGGTATGAAAGCAATCTCTATTTACACGATTACCCGAAATCAGAATACGGAATACCTTCAAAAGCTGGAACGACAGCTTTCGGGGCGGGATGTGTTTCTGAAAATACGGGAATGGGAGCTGGACAGCATGAAAGCGCTGGTTTCGGAGTTGGAGAGACATATACAGGCGGTGTACGCACTGCGTTTTTTCTATTCCTTTCAGATTCCGAGACTGGGAAAAGAGTTTGATCTGCTTCAGATCAAGGAAGAACAGATTTTAAACCTTGAATTAAAGAGCGGACAGGTGTCGGATGAGGCGATCCGCAAGCAGCTCATACAGAACCGGTATTATCTGGCGGCGCTGGGAAAGCCGATTCGTTCGTACACTTATATTAGCAGCCAGAACCGCCTGGTGCGTCTGACGAATCATGACCGTATTGTGGAGGCGGACTGGGAACAGCTCTGCCGGGATTTGCAGCAGGAGAGTGCTGATTATCCAGGCGATATCGAAGACTTGTTTCAGGCGGAGCTGTACTTGATTTCTCCGCTTACAGAGCCGGGACGGTTCTTAAAGAAAGAATATTTCCTGACATACCAGCAGAGGGATATTGAACGCCAGATTTTAAAGAAAATCCGGGCAGACCGGACGGGATATTTCTGGTTTACCGGGCTTCCGGGGACGGGAAAAACGCTGCTTTTATATGATATTGCGATGAAACTCTCCGGGCGGCAGCGGGTGTGCATGATCCACTGCGGTGAAGCGGGAAAAGAGTGGAAGGTGCTGCATGAGCGGCTGCGGCGGGTGGAGTACCTGGCGGAGGATAGTGTTCAAACGGGAGCGGAAATCAGGTTTGAAGCATACAGCGCGATCTTAGTAGATGAGGCACACCTTCTGTCACCCAATACATTGGAAATTTTGCTGGAGATCGGCAAAACGCGTCCGGTTATTTTTTCCAGTAACTGTGAGGATATGATTTCGCCGGAAGAATTGGATCTGGGTGCAATAAAGCTCTTGGGGGAGCAGCCGGGAATCCAGACATTCCACCTGACGAATCGGATCCGTGCGAATGAAGAACTTTCCTATTTTATACAAAATATGATGCACCTGCCGCACGGACGCGGAATGCGGCACTATCCCCATGTCGCGGTGGTTTATGCCAACGATGAGTCAGAAGCAGCTAATTTGCTGAATGATTACATCCGTCAGGGATATGAGTGCCAGGAATCCGATTGGCAGGAAAAACTGGAAAAGCAATCCGATTCTGCCGTAGAAATACAATCTCGCCATACGCGAGAAGTCGATCGCATGGTGCATCGGCTGGATGGGCGCTATTATTATGATGAAATGGGATATCTGCGCTCGACGGAGCGTGATGTGAGACATCTTTTTTATCAGCTCAGCGAGGCAAAAGAAGAACTGGCGCTGGTGGTGATGGGAAATGAGAAGCTGTATGGAACGCTGCTGAACTTGTTTTAAGGTGTTTTGAAGGAAAAATTTTATATAAAATGTTGGAATGTGTTCAAAAAGCATATTTCCAACATTTTTTGTCGTTCATTATGCTAAGGACAAGAAAAAAGCCTCAGGCAGACACCTGAGGCCAGTTAAACTCGATTTAGGCTCTTTCAACTAAACCGGATCTTAAGCAAGAAGTACATACATACATCTTCTGAGCTCCGCCATTAGTTTTAACCTTAACAGACTTAACGTTAGCTTTCCACATTTTGTTAGATCTTCTATGTGAATGACTCACTGCATTACCAAAATGAGCAGCTTTCTCGCAGATTGCACACTTAGCCATCGTAGCACCTCCTTAACCGATCATTGGACTTCCTATTAAAATCCATAACAAAGGTATAATAGCAGAAAATAGGAAAATATGCAAGTGAAAAACCAAAAAAAATAAAAAAAGTTTTCGACAGATGTCTATTTTCTATTTCCTTTTTAACGTGGGTGGTGTATAATATACGCGTAAGCCATGAGTCATGCGGATAAAAAAGGCTGAAAAACGGTGTTGTGCTTGCACATAAGCCGTATTTCAGACATTTTTATCCATAGGGCGAAGCCCGTGAGCGAGATGGAGCGAAGCGGAATCGAGCTGCATGACGGGGTAGAGAGACGCATATATTTCATCCCACGCGCCGACACAGGAGCCGTTCAGGCTCCGCATGTCCAGCCCGTGAAGTACTCATCCCACGCGCCGACACAGGAGCCGCCCCGGCTCCGCATGTCCAGCCCGTGAAAAATCATGGCATAAAATTCGAATCAAACAAAAACAAGTAAAGAAACGGAGGCTGTCAATATGAAAGGACGCATCGACAATAAAATGGGTTCGATCCAGATCGATCCGGAAGTAATTGCAATGTACGCCGGAACGACAGCAGTAGAATGCTTCGGTATCGTTGGCATGGCGGCTGTCAGTATGAAAGATGGTCTGGTAAGACTGCTTAAAAAAGAAAGCCTGACACACGGTATCAACGTAGCCATCAAGGACAATGCACTCAGCATCGATTTCCACGTAATCGTGGCATACGGAGTCAGCATCTCTACCGTTGCGGACAACCTGATCGAGAGTGTAAAATATAAAGTAGAAGAGTTTACTGGCATGAAGGTTGAGAAAATCAGCATTTATGTTGAAGGCGTAAGAGTGATAGATTAAGGAGGAACAAACCCTGTGGGCATGAATTATATAGATGCCGGGATGTTAAAGAATGCATTTCTGGCTGGAGCAAAGGGCCTGGAGGCCAACAAGGAATGGATCAATGAGCTGAACGTATTTCCTGTTCCAGATGGAGATACCGGTACGAACATGACGATGACGATTCTGTCAGCCGCCAGAGAAGTGGCAGCCGTTGAAAATCCGACGATGGAGGCGCTGGCGAGAGCGATTTCCTCCGGTTCCCTGCGTGGCGCACGAGGCAATTCCGGCGTTATCCTTTCACAGCTCTTCCGCGGATTTACGAAAGAGATTAAGACGGTAGATGTCATTACGACGAGTGTTCTCTCAGACGCATTTAACCGTGCGACGGAGACAGCTTATAAGGCAGTTATGAAGCCGAAGGAAGGTACGATTCTGACGGTTGCCAAGGGAATGGCGGATAAAGCGGCAGAACTGGCACCGCAGACCGAGGACGTACTTGAATTTTCAGAGAAAGTATTGGAGTACGGCGAATATGTTTTAAGCCAGACACCGGAGATGCTTCCGGTTCTGAAAGAGGCAGGTGTAGTGGATTCTGGCGGACAGGGTCTGATTCAGGTTATCAAGGGCTGTATTGAGGGCTTAAAAGGAAAAGTCGTGGATATCGACGCGGCAGTTACTCCGTCTGTATCGGGAAATGGAGCGGCAAAAACAGCAACAGGCGCCGGAAGCACGCAGGCAGCGGATATCCGTTTTGGTTATTGTACGGAATTTATTATCAATGCAGAAAAACCGGCGGATGAGACGACAGAGCAGGAACTGAAAGATTATCTGAGCACGATCGGCGACTCCTTGGTAGTTGTGGCAGATGATGATATTGTCAAGATTCACGTTCATACAAACGATCCAGGTCTGGCGATTCAGAAAGCACTGACCTACGGTTCCCTGTCCCGCATCAAGATTGACAATATGCGTGAGGAACATCAGGAGAAACTGATCAAAGATTTCGAACGTCTGGCGGCACAGCAGAAGGCAGAAGAGGAAGCCAAAGAGAAGAAGGAAGAACCACGCAAGAAATATGGATTTATCGCCGTATCGGTCGGAGAAGGTCTTTCTGAGATTTTCAAGGGTATCGGCGCTGACTATATCATCGAGGGCGGACAAACGATGAATCCGAGTACGGAGGATATGCTGGAAGCAATCGAAAAAGTCCATGCCGAGACAGTTTACATTCTGCCGAACAATAAAAATATTATTCTGGCGGCAGAGCAGGCAAAGAGCCTGTCAGAAGATACCAAGGTATATGTAGTTCCGTCCAAGACGGTTCCGCAGGGTATCACGGCGCTGATTAATTTTGCTCCGGATCTGACGGCGGAAGAAAATATGGAACAGATGTCCGAGGAGATGAGCCACGTTAAGACCGCTCAGATTACCTACGCAGTCCGCAATACATCGATCGATGGTATGGAGATCGCAGAGGGCGATATCATGGGGATCGGCGACAGCGGCATGCTGTCAGTTGGCAAGAATATCGAGGAGACCGCGATGGAGTCTCTTCGTAAGATGGTAGATGATGAGTCTGAGCTTGTGACGATCTATTATGGTGAGGATGTCACGGAAGAGGACGCAGAGGCATTCTGTGAGAAAGCCCGCAAAGAATTTATATCCTGCGAATTTGAATGCCAGAATGGCGGGCAGCCGATTTATTATTATATGATTTCGGTAGAGTAGATTTAGGTCGTTTAAAGTGATTGAAATGCGTTAAATGAATCTGCACTATTGGCTGAGAAAACGCAGATAACGAGAAAATGAATTTTCTATGTGATGGCGCAGATAAAACATTTGACGTATAAAACAAAATAATTCATAAGTATGAAATGAGGCAGGTCAGGGGAGAGATCCCTGCGTCCTGCCTCTCTTTCATTCCAATGTATTCCCGGATTTTTTGTCCGGTAACTGTCCGCGTGGCTGATTTTCCGGAGAATATTCTGAAAAGCAGGAGGAGATAAATGGAACAGCAGAATATAACCGCTGTCAAGGGCATCGGTGAAAAGACGGCAAAGCTATTTCAAAAAATAGGCGTGGAAACGGTGGAAGAACTGCTCCATTATTATCCGCGTGCTTATGATGAGTTTAAGGAACCGCAGCCGATCGCGGAACTGAAGGAAGATACGATCGCGGCAGTCGGCGGAATCCTGGCAAAAACGGCGGATGTGGTGCGGTATGGAGCGCGCCTGCAGGTTACGACGGCTGGATTGCGGGACAGCGGAGGCACACTGGCGCTGGCATGGTACAATATGCCCTATCTGCGCGGGACGCTCAAGGCGGGGGAACGCTTTATTTTCCGTGGCCGTGTGGTAAAAAAAAGGGGAAGACTTACGATGGAGCAGCCGGAGATCTACCGCCCGGAACAGTATGCGAAAGTCGTGTCGTCTATGCAGCCGGTTTACGGACAGACGAAGGGACTTGGCAATAAGACGATCGCAAAGGCAGTCACGGAAGCCCTCACGATGCACCAGATGGAACGGGAATATCTGTCGGCTGGTCTGCGGGAAAAGTACGGATTGGCGGAAATCAACTATGCGTTGGAGCACATCCATTTTCCGGCAAACCGGGAAGAACTGATGTTTTCCCGGAAACGTCTTGTGTTTGATGAATTTTTCATGTTCCTGATGTCAGTGCGCCTGCTCAAAGACAAAAAAGAAGATAAAAAGAGCGCATATCCATTTACGATTTCTGGGGAAATGGCGTCGGTGGAAGAGCGCCTCCCATATGCTCTGACCGGGGCACAGAAAAAGGTAATCCGGGAGGTGTACGCCGATTTGTCCGGCGGGCATATCATGACCCGATTGATTCAGGGCGACGTTGGTTCGGGTAAGACGATTGTGGCGATTCTGGCGTTGCTGCAGGCGGCGGCAAATGGATATCAGGGGGCGCTGATGGTGCCGACGGAGGTACTGGCGCGCCAGCATTACGAGTCGATGACCGAATTGTTTGCGTCGCTGGGAATCACATATCGTCCGGTGCTTCTGACCGGTTCGATGACAGCAAAGGAAAAACGGCTTGCCAGAGAGTCGATTGAAAATCATGAGGCAGATATCGTGATTGGAACCCACGCGCTGATTCAGGAAAAAGTGGTGTACGACAATCTGGCATTGGTAATCACGGATGAACAGCACCGTTTTGGAGTGGCGCAGCGGGAAATGCTGAGCAAAAAAGGCGGCGAGCCGCATGTGCTTGTCATGAGTGCGACGCCGATCCCGCGGACGCTGGCGATTATTTTATATGGGGATCTTGATATTTCCATCATTGATGAACTTCCGGCAAACCGGCAGCCGATCAAGAACTGTGTCGTGAACCGTGAATTTCGCCCGAATGCCTACCGTTTCATCGAAAATGAAGTCCGTGCCGGCCGTCAGGCATACGTCATCTGCCCGATGGTCGAGCCGAGCGAGATGCTGGAGGCAGAGAACGTCATCGATTATACCGAAGAGCTGCGCCGCGCCCTGTCCCCGTCGATCCGGGTGGAATATCTGCACGGAAAGATGAAGGGAAAAGAAAAAAATGCGATCATGGAAGCATTTGCGGCAAATGAGATTCATGTGCTGGTATCCACCACGGTCATCGAGGTCGGAATCAATGTCCCGAATGCCACCGTTATGATGATCGAAAATGCCGAGCGTTTCGGTCTGGCGCAGCTCCATCAGCTCCGCGGGCGCGTCGGTCGAGGAAAAGACCAGTCCTACTGCATCATGGTCAACGCCTCCGGCGAAGAAGACGCCGGAAAGCGGTTGGGTATTCTCAACAAGTCAAACGACGGCTTCTATATCGCCTCCGAAGACTTAAAACTGCGCGGCCCCGGCGACCTCTTCGGCGTCCGCCAGAGCGGCGATCTCGAATTCCATTTAGCGGATATATTTGCAGATGCAGATATATTGAAGGCAGTTTCGGATGAAGTGAAGAAATTAATGGATAAAGATCCGCTGTTGGAGGCGGAGGAGAATCAGGAGCTGAAACGGAAGATGAATGGATATTTAGAGAGAGGATGGGAGAAGGTGAATTTGTGATGGCTGGGGGTCGCGGAAATCAGGCATCTATGGTATTATATAAAACAAGAGAACAGTTTGCATGAGCTATTATGATAGATGGCGAAGAAATATGGGATTGTGCACTAAGGATGATCTATGGGGGAATGTTTATAGTGGAAACAGAGTATCTATTTGTAAATTTAAAATGGAATCAAATCTCTGAAACGGAAGATATAAAATATAGAGAGCCGATCCAGATAGGCATTGTGGCAGCAGATGAGGATTTACAAAAAGAAAAGATTTTTTCCAAGGCAATTCGATTAAGCGATCCGACTCATATAAATAAGGGCATGCTTAAGCTATATCGTACAACGTTGGAAAATATAATGAATGCAAATACGAAAGAAGATATATTTGGGCGAGTTGTACGCACATTTCCTACATATAAGTATATTGTTACATGGAACAGAGAAATATACAGTTTGTTTAAATATACGATGAAACAGTGCGGCTTTTCTATGAGGCGCCATACAGTGATTATTTTGCAGGATATATTAAGCATTGTTGCCAGCGATGGAAAAAGAAGGATTGGTTTTAGCCAGGCATTGGAGTATGCAGATATAGAATATGAGCCAAATTATTTAAATTATTCAAAACATGATGCCAATTATCTGTATCAGCTTTTTAAAGAAACCTATCAACAATATTCTTCCATGACATCGGATGATTATCGAATTACCAACGTTAAGACCAAAAGAATGCATGCAAGTGAGTGCCATTATGCCCGGAAGATGAAAATCGATCATGCGACAATCAGACCGCAGAGCGCAATATTTATAGGGTTTAAAATGTGTCAGGCATGTGCATCGAAACTGACATGGAATCAGTTGAAATGGGATGAAAAGGTAATACTCTCAAAGAAAGAAAAAGAAATAGCGTATTTGCGTCAACTTCCATTGACGGAAGAAAAGATGGAAAAAATATGTAAACAATTTGGAGTTACATATAATATCAGTAATGATGTCGTGTTTATAAAAACGGAATTTTCCAGCTGGATTGTATACCTGCGGGATGGAAAGGTTCATAAACTTTATCATGAAAATTATAGGCAAAGTGCATCAGCTTTTTTTAAAATGCAGAAGAAAAAGCTTACGGAAGGATACCATCAACAAAAACTGCTATCCGATCATTTCTATGATGTAGTTCAGTATATTAAGTACCATGATAAGGGAACGGTAAAGAGGATGGAGAAGAAGAGTCGGATAGAGCGATTGTTTGAGAAGATTGAGAGGGAGAAAAGAGAAAATACGTAGAATAGGATTATTTGTTATAATTATACATAACAATCTATTTTCACCATGGGAGGTGAACCTATGACTCAATCAGAAATTGAACTTCGTATAAAAGCTCTGGAACAGCAGGTTGCGGCGCTATTGCCCGGTTCTGTTGCCAAGAAGACAGTTAATGGCAGAGAATATTTTTATCATCGCTGGACGGAAAATAAAAAAAGAAGAGAAAAATATATCCCCATGAATCAAGTAGAAGCGATTCGTTCACAGGTAGAGCAGAGAAAGGTATTGGGGAACAGTTAAGAGCATTCGCAGATCCAGCTAAAAAACTGCGCAAGAGAGAATGCTTTCAACTACTTCATGATTTTATTTATGGGGAAGAACAGAACCGGGTGTTTATCCTCTACGGACTGCGTCGAACCGGGAAAACGACACTGATCCGTCAGATTTTTGCTGAGATGAGTGGTGAAAACCTGGGAAAAGCCGTGTTTATTCAAGTGACAGCAAAGGATACGCTGGCGAATGTGAATCAGGATTTAAAATTATTGGAAGCACAAGGATTTCGGTATGTTTTTTTAGATGAAGTGACATTGATGGAGGATTTCATTGAAGGAGCAGCGCTGTTTTCGGATGTGTTTGCAGCCAGCGGAATGAAAATTGTGCTGGCTGGTACGGATTTCCTTAATTGATGAGTACATCCGGTATGGCGGAACAATGAGTCTTGGTGGAGCTCACTATAATGAAACTTCTACGTTTGCGAATGCTGAAAGTGCGGATGAATATGTAGATGTGGCGATTGCAAGAAATATTCAGCATTCATTGCGCGGCTACCAATATGAGGGACATTTTCGCCATCTGCGGGATTTGTATGAGAAAAATGAATTGACTAGCGCGATCAACCGGGTGGTGGAAAATATTAATCATCGATTTACATTGGAAGTTTTGACACAGGACTTTAAGTCTCATGATTTGGGGATTTCTGCAAATAATCTTCGACGTGACCGAAAAAATCCAACCGATATTTTGGATCGAATTGACCTCTCAGCGGTAACGGCTTGTTTGCGGAACTTGCTGGAAATCAGGAATAAAGAAGAACGTAAGGTGAAACTGGATGATATTCATGTGGCGGAAATTAAGGAATATCTGGATTTGCTCGATTTGACGCAGGAAATTGATGTGATGCATCTACCGAATGTTGGAGAAAAGTCAAGCCGTACAGTGATTGCACAGCCGGGGCTACGCTATACCCAGGTGGATGCGTTGATTGGCAGTTTGCTATTGGATGAAACATTTGGAGAACTATCCCTGCCAGAGCGAATGGCTGTCCAGAAGTGGATTTTGAATGAGATCAAAGGGAGAATGTTGGAAGATATCGTTCTGCTCGAGACGAAGATGGCAAATCTGAAAAAACAAGTATTTGTGCTTCAATTTCCGGTGGGCGAGTTTGACATGGTAGTATTTGATCCGGTAGCAGCTTCGTGCCAGATTTTTGAAATCAAGCACAGTGAGGAGGCGGTTCGAGGTCAATACCGACATCTGATAGATGGGGAGAAATGCGCTCAGACGGAACATAGATATGGACCTATTACGGGAAGAACGGTTCTTTATCGTGGGGAGAATCGGGAGATGGATGGGGTGCAGTATTGGAATGTTGAGTAGTATTTGAAGAATATTAATATTTAAAGAAGAGATGGATGCGAAGAGGGTATCTGGTTAGATATGGATAATAATACGTTACAAAAGACGACAGGAGGATTACATCATGGAACGAGTAGTAAAATTTTTAAAAGAAGCAGAGACATATTATTTGGCAACAGTGGAAGGCGACCAGCCAAGAGTTAGACCTTTTGGAACAGCACACATTTTTGAAGGGAAGCTGTATATTCAGACTGGAAAGGTAAAGGATGTTTCAAAGCAGATTCACGCAAACCCGAAGGTAGAAATCTGTGCATTTAAAAATGGCAAGTGGCTTCGTGTAGCCGGAGAACTTGTAGAAGATGACAGGAGAGAAGCAAGACAGTCTATGCTTGATGCTTATCCATCTTTACAGAAGATGTATTCTGTAGATGATGGCAACACAGAGGTATTTTATTTTAAGAATGCCATTGCTACATTTTCATCATTTACACATGAGCCGGAAGTAGTGAAGTTTTAATGACTAAGGATGAATGGTACAAGCAGTTATTTGAGCGACTGGATAATTCCAAGTTCCGAAGCAGTTTCCATCTGAAGCAGAAAGATATTGATTATATAAACGGAAAAGGGTTGGACACAATCCGGCAACATGCAAAGGATTTTATTGCAAAGAGAGAAGCTCCGGCATATATGGCGAATGATGGCAAGCAGACACCAATGCGTGGTCATCCGGTATTTATTGCCCAGCATGCAACGGCAACATGTTGCAGGGAGTGCATCCGAAAGTGGCATAAAATGCAACCTGGAAAGGAACTAAGTCAGGTGCAGCAGGATTATCTTGTAGATGTAATTATGACATGGATTCAAAAAGAAATGGAGAGGCAGGAGCATAAAATATGAGCTTAAAAAATGTATTGATTGTTGTTGATAATATTGACGAATCAATTGATTTTTATGAAGAACTGTTTGGATTGCGTGTTATTACAAGGCTGGAAGGCAATGTAATAATGTCTGAGGGGCTTGCGCTGCAGGATGTAGATGTATGGTATGACAGCACAAAAATACCTACAACTCCACATAACAATATGACGGAACTTTATTTTGAAGATAATGATATAGAAGGTATTATTAAAAAACTGGAGTCTGGCAAGTATGTTGTAAGTTATGTTACGGATTTAATGGAACTTGAATGTGGACAGAAGCTTGTAAGATTTTATGATCCATCAGGAAATCTTATAGAAGTACGAACACCAGTTAGTTACAACTGAAGAAAGCGGATTTGAGGAAAAATGCAGATATTTGTAGACGCGGATGCGTGTCCGGTAGTGGACATTGTTGAGGCAATAGCAGAGAAATACAATATTTCCACCACATTGCTGTGTGATACGAATCATATTTTGTATTCTGATTATAGCAGGGTGATTGTAGTAGGTGCAGGAGCAGATGCTGTAGATTATAAGTTGATTAGCATTTGTCATAAAGGGGATGTAGTAGTATCGCAGGATTATGGTGTCGCTGCTATGGCACTTGGGAAAGGTGCATATGCTATTCACCAATCCGGTAAGTGGTATACTAATGAGAATATTGACCAGATGCTTATGGAGCGGCATCTTAACAAAAAGGCAAGACGTAGCGCGCATAAGAATCATATGAAAGGACCGAGAAAGCGTACAGAAGAAGATGATGTATGCTTTGCACAGTCATTTGAAAAGCTTATATTGATGGCAAAGTCAAAAGAAGGTGCTCAGAGTGGGACTATTTAAGAAAAAGACAGTTACAAAGACATATGATAAGGGAAATAAGAAACCAGTAATCAAGGCGAGCATTTGTAATGGAGAGCAGGTTGCAGGCTTTAAGGACATTCATACAGGTAAGATAGAAGAGGTTATGCTGATTAAAAATCAAGCAGATCTTGATGTATTCAAGAAAATGTATGGAATAGACGGCGAGATAGAGAAGGAATATTAAACAATGTATTTGATTAAGACGATAAAGGGTGACATAACAAAAGTAACAGACGTGCAGGCAATCGTAAATGCAGCAAACAACTCACTGCTTGGCGGAGGCGGTGTAGATGGTGCGATTCATAGAGCGGCAGGACCGGAACTTCTGGCGGAATGCAGGACACTTCATGGATGTGAGACCGGAGAAGCAAAGATAACAAAAGCATATAATTTGCCATGCGATTATGTTATTCATACTGTAGGACCGATATGGAATGGTGGTAGGGATAGAGAAGAGGAACTTCTTGCTAACTGTTATTTTAATTCTATGAAGCTGGCAATGGATAATGGAATCAGGTCTATTGCATTTCCTTCTATATCAACAGGAGTATATAGTTTCCCGGTTGAGTTAGCGGCAAAGATTGCGGTACATACAGCAGACAGATTCTTGCAGGAAAATCCGGATTGCTTTGATCTGGTGGAGTGGGTGCTATTTGATACTCACACTGAATCAGTGTACGAAGCTGAGGTTGATAAGTTATACGACAAATAAAATGACGAAAGGGAGCTTTTATGTACGCTGAAAAAACAGATTATGATGATATTGAAATGTCGAGCAATAAGCTGTACGCCTGTGGAGAGAGAAACAGTTATTCCAAAACGGATCCAGATGCAACTTTATGGGAATGAAGGAAGATCACATGCTAAATGGTCAGCTCAAACCAGCTTATAATTTACAGCATGAAGTTGATTCGGAATATATTACTTGGCTCACAGTAAACCCAAATCCAACAGATACCAAAACACTAATCCCATTTTTGAAAGATATGGAACAGAACCTGAGATTCAAGTACACAGAGATTGTTGCTGATGCTGGTTATGCTTTCATGTTTTTTCTCGTTAAACAGGCGGATTTCGTTTGGACGAATTGACGCTTCGTTTGAACTGTAGTATAATGATAGCGATGCTATTAAAATGTTTTTTGTATTCAGTTTTAGGAGGTAGAGTTAATGAACGGCTATATGACAACAAAAGAAGCTGCCGAGAAATGGAACATCACAGTAAGACAGGTTCAAAATCATTGTAAGAATGGTCGTATAACAGGTGTTCTAAAAATCGGCACAAACTGGCTGATCCCGGAAGGAACACAGCGCCCCAAATATACTTTTATATGTGAGAGTATTCCTGAGTCTGCTGAAACTGAAACAAAATAATAGCAACCCGTTTTTAGAACATACTGTTGTTTGAAATTACCATGAGCAATTATAGCTGGAGGTGATAGTATGGCGTTGCGAATTCCGTGGGACAAGCAAGAAACTGCATTGCTCATTGATGCGTACTTGCGTTTGAAAAATAAAGAACTGTCTCAGCAGGAAGCAGTAAAAGAAGTTTCTACACTCCTCAGGCGTCGAGCAATTCTATCTGGCATGGAAATAGACGATGTGTTCCGTAATACAAACGGAATTACAATGCAAATGAAAATCATAGGCGGGCTGCTAGATAATCGTCCTTCAGGTTTGCATAGTGCCACAAAAATGTTCAACGAAATGGTGAGATTATATAAAAGCGAGCCAGACGTATTTCACGAGATACTAATTCAAGCAAAAGGAGAATGTCTCATGCAAGTAAATGTACAAGAGAAGTTTTTTGTTTGGTTGGCGGCAAGGGTTTCTTCGGCACAGCTTTCGGAGTTTTATATTGTATGCAAGGACATTGAATACTTTTGTGTGAGTAAACATATCCTTACCGAACCATTATTTGAGACAACGAACACAGTTATAATTCAAGGCGTAATCGACACCATAAAATCAAATAGATTGTTCCAGCTTAAGTATTTTCGTCACTTTGGAAAAATGCGTAAAGTGATGGATTACTATATGACCTTCCTTCGAGAAAATCCTTTATATCAGAGCAAGGAGCCAGAAAATGTTCCTCTCTCTAATAACGAAATAGTAGCTCATTCTAAGGACTATATAGAAGTGAAAAACACAGCCACATCAGATCTGGAACCTGTGATGGCTGAACAAACTGAAGCAACGGTTTCAGTTAATGAAGAAGAAAAAACTCTCGCAGAAAGTAATGAGGATTCTATAGAAGGTGTCGCAATAGATGAAGTTGTCCTTTCCGAGAATATCAACAGCGAAACTCTTGTTTGGAACTTTGCTAATGACAATGTAGATTTTTCCAATGCCAGCCCTACAGCTATCACCTATTTTGGTGAGGAGGAAAATGTTCAAGATTGGGCAGATGCCTTTGTGAAGATTATCCGTGCTATGCAGGAAGATTATCCGTCCATTATTCGTGGAATGGTTGGTTATCATCTTGTTGGTATCGGAAAAGTTGTATTGACTGGTATCGCCGGAATTAGCAAATTTGGTAAACCTATTGAATTGAATAATGGTCTTTTCCTCGAAACGGATTGCTCTCCTAATGAGATGGTATCTATTGTTCGTGTCCTGATGGATAAGTGTAACATGGACTACGATAACATTGAACTATATTACGAGGAACCCGAGAGTGATGTTGTTATAACCGATAATTACCAGACAGTTGAAACTGTTGTTTCTGAAGAAGAGCCTTTAGCTGAAGGAGTTCAGGACTACATTGTTCAGGTGCTTGAGAAACTAAATATTCCTTATGTAGATCACAGAAACAACAATGGTTGCCTTTGGATTATTGGTGACCGCAGAATAAGTCCTGTTTTTGAAGATTTCTATGAATATAGCGTAGTTTTCCATTATAAAGAAGATGGTGGTCGTGCAACTAAGGGCGAACCTGCATGGTGGACAAAAGATGTAATGGTTTTTGACAATGAGTCTGAAGCCAATGATGTTGTAGAGCAGCCGATTAAGGAAAATGAAAAGCCGTATGAGAATGTGCTTAATATCACTTCCGCAGCTGAAGGAAAAGTAGCATTTGAAAACTGGCTCATAACTGGTGTCGGTCTTGCGGTACGCTCTGCAAAGAGCTATTCCTCTGCAATCAATGTTGCGGGTCAGTATTCCGTAAAATGGGGTTTTTCTGAAAATGAGCTGTTCTACATTCTGGATGCGGAGCAGGTTTATCAGATTAGCATGAAGTTACTTGCAAATCCAGAATTCACACAGCTCAACGATGGACAGCACAATCGCTATCGTGCGGCTTTGTCGAAGTATTGGGATTATTGCAAGGCTCTTTTTGGTGGCGTAACTGTACCAATTAGAAATGCACCTGAACAGGAGAATGAGATAAAGAAGAATCGCATTGATTTCATTGCATGGGCGCAAGCACAGCAAATACAAAATGCAGCAATCTTGGTATACCTGTCGGATATAAAAAAATGTAGCGAGTTTGCACAAGAGAATAATTACATAAAAGAGAAACACATCCTTTTGATTCAGGATGCAAATACCCTCGAACGAGTTTTCTTGGAAATGCGGAAAGACCGTAGATTTGTAGAACTCAACAATGAAAGACAGAAACGCCCTGTTTCTGCGATGAATAAACTGATAGCTTTCCGCAGAGCTACTGCAACGGGTGGAGAACAAAAGCCTATCGTTTCTGTTCCTGTTACATCTATTGAGAAGCCAGTTCAAAGGCCAAATGTTTCCGTCACCACAGCTTCTGTTAATCCGCAGGTTAAGGAAAGGTACACGGCTATTTTGGCAGAAAACTTTGTGGACGGACTCAGACCGGCAAAAGCAATCGACAGAAATCGTTTTAGAATGTATTACGGTGATATATTTGGAGAAGAATTGACCGAAGATGATGAGAGCTTTGTTCGCACTTTGATGAAGATCGGTACTTTCCGTGATGAGCGTATCTTTGTAAAAGATGAAACAGAACAAAAAGATCTTCTTGAAGAAATCAATGACACCATCACAGAAACCTTTAAGGATGGCGCATCTTGTATTTACTTAGATTGCTTGTTCACACGATTCCAGGAACAGCTTGCAGAAATGTTGCACATCTACAATGAGGATTCGCTGGAAAGCGTATTGTTTAGCTCTGGAAAGCGCAATTACTTCAAGAGATATAACTATTTGCTCGGATATAACAAAGAACCCGCCCCTAACAGGGATGTTATTGAGTATATGAAGAAATCCAATTTACCAGTAACTTATTCAGAAATCGAAAATGGTCTTTGGTACATTCCGCTGGACAAAATCAAACACACCTTAGTCACAACACCGGGCATTGTGAATGTTGCATCGGAAGCATATTTGTATGCGCCGAACCTTCCGGTTAGTGAAAATGAGATTCAGCAGATTGCGGAATTGATTAGTCACGCTTTGTTGCAGCGAAACTACATTTCTGATGTGGAACTGATGCAACTAATCGAGGAGCATTGTCCGTCTGTACTGATGAACACTCCAGATTACCCTATGTGGGGACTCCGGAACGCACTTGCATATCTTCTGCGTGATAAGTTCTCATTTAGAGGTGCAATCATCAGCGGCAAAGATGAAGAAATTAGCATGGCTGAGGTTTTCACGGATTTCTGCCAGCGTTCCGAACACATTACAGTCGATGAACTCAAACAATTTGCAAGTGAGTTGAACACCGTAATCTATTGGGATTCTGTGTATAGCGAGATGGTTCGTATCAATCAAAACGAGTTCGTTCGCAAAGATCATATTCATTTTGATGTGGAACATACAGACTCTGTTTTGGAAAACCTTATCCAAAGTGCTTACATACCAATTAAAACAATCAACCTATTCCTGCATTTTCCTGCGATTGATGTTCCTTGGAATAATTTTGTATTGGAAAGCTATGTGGCACACTACAGTAAGAAGTTTAGACTGCTTCATGCGAGCTTTACAGCTACCGACTGTTGCGGAGCTATGGTTAGACAGGACTCAGGTATTTCCGACTATAGAACACTGATTGTGGATGTTCTTGCGAAAAATACTGGATGGAAAAATAAAAAAGATGCCCTTCAGCTGTTGGTTGATTTGGGCTATCAGCAAAGAAGAAGCTACAGCGATATAGAAAAAGTAATGCAAGAAGCAAAGGCAAAACTGCAAATACCTAAAAAATAAGAGTAACGGAGGGAATGTCATGGATAAAGAAATCAAAACATATCAGATTGATTTTGAGAAAAATCAGTCCATGGCATTTACCTCACCTCTTGCGTATCGCTTTTATCGAAAGCAAGAAAAGCAGGTTGAAAATTGGCGAGATTTGTATGCGGCAGTTCTCTCCGATTTGGCTCGTTCCTTTGCTGAAAAGTTTTCTCTAACAGATAGTGTTTCGATTCTTCCGCAAGATGAGATTGGTGACTTAAAGCAATCTAAAAAGATGAAGAAGCCAGTTTCTATTCGCAGAGGTGTTTACGTTGAAACAGACTTAAACACCGAAACACTCCTTCGTCGCATAAGAAGTGTTCTTGATGAATGTAATTTGCCATACACCCACCTCTCTATTACATATCTGATAGATGAGGAGCGTAAAGCTCAGTATCAGCAAATGCGAATGGATGCGGCTAATAAGCCGAAAGTATATCTTCTGGACTGGAGTGTTCAAGCGACATACACGGGATCGTCCCCAGTATCTTATAGATATAAGACTAAAAACACGAAACAAATTAGTTCGTGGTACGATATTTATGTTCAGCTTATTACCGATCTGATGTCGGAATATCCTAAGAGAATTAAGCATGGTATTTCTGTAGGTGGTCGTCGCTCTTTCGATATTTGTGATGCCACCAAGAAGCATAATATGCGTAGACCACAAAACATTGGAAGTGGTCTTGTGTTAGAGACCTTTGGTACACCGGCAATTCTCATAGATCGAATGTACCACTTCCTCACCTTATGTAAGGTTGACCCGAGTAAAATTGTAATTAAATTTGACTTTGATGATAAGCAGCGTGAGTCTGAATATCTGGAGCAGCGTCCAGGACAAAACGTTCAGAGTTACAGTAGAGCAAATGTTGATAGAAAAGTGGCTCGTAGATGCAAGTCAATCTTGAGGAAACAGTTTGAAAATGGCTTTCGTTTGAAAAGCTCCATTGATATGAACAGGCTGAGAGAGTCTTATCAAAAAGCTTACAAAGAAGAACTCCCTACGGATGAAAAAATTATAGCCATTCTTCATTCAATCAATAAGCCTATGGATGGGCGAATTTATGCAGACCGTTCAGAAGAACAGGATGATTTAATAGAGGTTATCCTGCAAGACATTGACGACACCTTTTCTTCTGGCGCCACCTGTATTTATCTTCAGTCCATTTTAGATAGACATCAGATACAAATACACGAGCATTTGAAGATATATACCACCGATGCTTTGGCAGAATTGATTATTTCTACTGCGACAAAGGCATATACGGTAAAACGCAATTATCTTTGTTTTGGGCGAAGAAAACCAGATGCAGATGGCGAAATCATTACTGTTCTCCAAAAGAGCAGTACGCCGATAGCCGCAGCTGATGTAGCTGCAAACTTCTGGTACATTCCAAAGGAAAAAGTCAATCAGGTTCTGATTTCAACGGATTCGATTGTGAATGTTCAGCAAGAATATTATTATTACGCCCCTAATTTGCCCGTTGGCAGGTTTGACAAAGCGAGGATTCGAGAGAATCTGAAAACGGTGTTGGCCATTCAAGACTCTCTAACAGAAATAGAGCTGCTGAATACTGTTTTGCAAGAATGTCCAAACCTATTGAGTGAGGTTGCATTCCTCTCTTGGCGTGGTTTACGAAACAGCCTGCTTTACCTATTTGGTGATGTGATTGCTCTTGATGGGAACATGATAAAGGCAAACAGAAAAGTGTAACAAAGAAAGAGAAAAGAGGACACCATCATGTACCAATATATTTGGGATGCGGAGACCGGTGGACTGCTACTTACAACTGAAATATCAAAGTTTAGTAAGGAACCCCGTCCCGTCTATTATAAAGAACTGGACATTCTGGGATTTAACCGTTTCTGGAATTATCCTAAGGATGACAGTGCACCGTTAATGTGGGCTGAAGCAAACAACTACATATACAAAGGTCGCACCGTGGCAAGAACCAAGGGCGGATCGGTTTATACACAACCTGAACTGGTTATTTTGGATGATCCAGAACCGGACAACGGAATGTTGGAGTTTGTTGACATTGAAGGCATGGTTCAGAAGAACCAAGATTTATTGGAAACACTAACTCAGGAAACCATTCAGAAAATCTACAATGTGTATCGTGAATACAAGAATCATGTCGATGTATTCTATGTAGCATTCAGCGGTGGAAAAGATAGCGTTGTTGCACTTGATTTAGTTCAAAGATCGTTGCCGCATGATGATTTCCTTGTTCTGTTTGGTGACACAAGGATGGAGTTTCCTGACACCTATAAGGTTGTGGAACAAATCGAACAGTATTGCAAGGAACAAGGAATTGAGTTTTTCAGAGCGCAATCAAAACTGATTCCTTCTCAGACTTGGAAGATCTTCGGACCTCCATCAACTACAACAAGATGGTGCTGTAGCGTTCACAAGACCTCTCCGCAGATTAACCTTTTGAGACAGATTACAGGCAAGCACGACTTTACCGGCATGGCATTTACTGGAATTAGAGCAGAGGAAAGTCTTACTCGAAGTGAGTATGATTCCGTAAACGATGGCAAGAAACACAGTGGTCAGTTAAGCTGCCACGGTATTCTGGAATGGAACTCCGCAGAACTGTTCCTCTACATCTTTGCAAGAGGACTTGTCGTAAACGAAGCATATAAAAAAGGTAATTCTCGTGCGGGTTGTCTGGTATGCCCGAACTCGTCTGGACGACACGAATATATTAAGCGAACGTGTTATCCGACAGAAATTGACAACTACTTGGAAATGATCGCTTCTACAAGCGGAAAGACCAACTACAGTCCAGAAGAAATGAAGATGTTCATTGACTCCGGATATTGGAGAACCAGAAAATCCGGCAGAGAGCTTAATTTTGGCCATGACTGTTTTGAGGTTAAGTCTGATTCAACTCCGCCTATTATCACGGTATATAAAACACAGCTCCATTGGGAGATGTGGGCGAAAACGGTTGGCGAGTTTTACCAGGCAGAACCGGATTTGTACATTATCAAGTATCTTGATAAGCTGTATCAAATCAAACTTGAAAGAACCGATACAAGTATTTCGTTCTTACTCTTAAATTGCACTAAGAGCAAAGATGATGTTAGGTTCTTCTCCCTTTTCAGAAGCGTTATCGTTAAAACGCTCTATTGCATTGGCTGCGGTGTATGTCAAGCGGAATGCAAAAGCCATTGCATTGATATGACGAACGGCATAAAAGTCGGTGACAACTGTACGCACTGTCATAAATGCCATGATATACATGAACATTGTTTAAGATACAATTCAATTAGAAATAAGATTTCGGAGGGGAGAAAAATGACTGGATTGGACAGGTACTTTAGTTTCGGCGCTCGTGCTGAATGGATGGATATTTTCTGTAGATATGACTGTGGTGCAGAGTTCTGGATGTCCGATGGTGATGGTTTGGTAGCAAACAAGAAGAAAGACGCATTCAAGAACTTTGTTCAGGATGCAGGACTTGTTGTGTTCGACAAAAAAGCTGAAGGTGACAAGTATACCAAGTGCATTCCTACCGCAGTAGCAGAAGCAGTATGCAGAATCGGCGCAAGTGAAGAAACTGCATGGGCATTGATCCTGTGTAATCTTGTTTATACTCCTGCCTACAACTGGTTTGTTAATAATTTGAAGCAGGGTGTTTCCTATACGCCTGACTCTATTAAGATGATGCTCTCTGATGTCATGGAAAACGACTTAAAGGGTTTGGGCAAGAGAAACGTCGTTGACGCTTTTAAGATTGTTATGACGAAAACTCCTTTGGGCACTTCTCGTATTTTTGCTGAGTGTGATGCTGACGAAAAAGTCAGTGCATCCGGCAAGGAAACCATCACCCTCAACTCCTTGGTGCGATGTGAATGGAATGCTCCTGATGCGAAGGTTATCCTGTACAGCCTGTACAAGTTTGCTGAAGCCTGCGGTGATTATTATCAGTTTACTCTGGAGATCCTGCTTGATGATTCCATCGAGCGTGATGGTGTAAGCCCTACCCGTATTTTCGGACTGGATAGAGAAACTATGGTTCGTGTTCTGAATGGTTTGGCTGTAAACTATCCTGAGTTTATTTCGGCATCGTTTACGCTTGATTTGGATACTATCACGCTCCGTCCCACTGGCTCTGAGCTGACTTCTGAAGATGTATTGAAGCTGTTCTAATAAGGAGGATATGACCATGGCTGGCAAGAAACTTTATAAGGATTACTTTAATATAGATCCTAAATATTATGCAGCAGTAACCGCAGATTTAATTGAAAGCGGTATGGTAAGCTGGAAAAGCTTTTATCCACACGAGACATTTGTGAAGCTGCTCGAAAAAACACATACTGTATTGTCGGGTAAAGATCCTCGCTCTCTGTGGGTTGAAGGTGCGTATGGCACAGGTAAGTCCCATGCAGCACTTACAGTAAAGTCATTGCTGGATGCTACCGACGAGGAAGTAAAAGGTTACTTTGATGACTATGGTTTGAGTAAGGATCTCTGTCAGAAGATTATTGCTGACAAAAATGATGGTTTGCTCATTACCATTCACAGAATTGGTTCTGGCTCCATTCGTTCTGATCAGGATCTGATTCTTGCTGTTCAGGACAGTATCATGTCTGCACTTGAAAAGCATGGAATCACTAATCGTGGTGAAGTGTCCCTGCGTGATGCCGCTTTGAAATGGTTGGAGAAGAAAGCAAACCGTGACTATTTCAACACTCTTATTGCCGAGGAGCAGTATGCGTGGACGTTTGGCGGAAACGATGTTGATGCTGTTATCGACCGTTTGCAAAATGGAACTCCGGCGCAGATTGCCAAAACAATGAGAGACATCATTACCGTTGCAGAGGATAACGGTATTACTGCTTTGCGTCTGGATATTCAGGGCATGGCAGACTGGATTAAGAATATTATCTCTGAAAATCAGATTAAAGCCATTCTGTTTGTCTGGGATGAGTTTACTGAGTTCTTCCAGAACAACCCTAACTCCCTGACTGGTTTTCAGACTTTGGCGGAAATCAGCCTTTCCCATCCTTTCTACTTTATGATCGTGTCTCACGAGAGTAGAAGTTTGTTCCTTAATGCGGAAACGGCGAAGAAGATCCTTGACCGTTTTGTTCCGCCTGTAAAAATTGAATTGCCCGAAAATATGGCATTCCGTCTGATGGCGCAGGCAATGAAAACCACTCAGGATACCATGCTTAAGAGCGAATGGGAAGAATATAAGGGTGAGCTGACGGACGATTTGGCTGGCGTATGCAGCTACATCACCTCCAGCATGAAAAGCACATCTACTTTGGGACAAAAAACAGTTTTGTCTGAACAGGAATTACAGGCTATTGTGCCTATTCATCCTTATGCAGCACTGTTGCTGAAGCATCTCTCTGTTGCTTTCAGTTCCAACCAGAGAAGTATGTTCGACTTCATTATCAGTAATGACATGACCGATGCCAAGGCGTTTAAGTGGTTCATCAACAATTATGGTCCTTTGGATAGGCCAAATTTGTTGACCATTGATATGCTGTGGGATTTCTTTTACGGAAAGGGTCAGAATGGTCTGAACGATGATGTTCGTGTCATCCTGGACTCTTATAGCTTGCTTCGTTCTGACAAGATGACACCTGATGAGCAGCAAGTGCTGAAAACTGTTCTCCTTTTGCAGGCGATTTCCTTGCGTATCAGCGATGTTGATCTGCTGAAACCTAACGAGCAGAATGTTGACCTTGCTTTCTCCGGCACTGGTTGGTCTAAGGGCAAAGCCCGTTCTATCGCAGAGAAACTTGTTCGTGATGGTATGCTCTTTAAGCGTACTGTTGGTGGTGGTAAGTCCGAGTACACCATTGCAAACAGCACAGGTGATGCTGCAACAATTAAAAAGCTGAAAGATACTGTAATCAGAGAAACTAAGACTCAGGATCTGATTACAAACGCTGATTTGATTGGAGCGATTATACTTCCTCCTGCTATCAATGGCAGATATATTCTCAATGGCGCTGCCTATGGTAACTTTACCCCCGCTGTGGCGAAACTTGCTGCATCATCCCATTCGAATCGTTTCTCCGTATTGGTGACCTTCGCTTTGAACGACGACGAAGCAGCTCAGGTAAAGAATCAGGTTGTTAGCAGCATTAAGGCTGGAAAGCACGATTTCATTTATGTCGATGCAAGTCTTTCTCCTATGGGTAAAGACCTGTTTGAACAGTATATCGAGAGCATGGCTTACAGCCGTTACTACGCACAGAACGATAAGCATCGTGCAGGTGAGTTCCAAAAGCAGGCTGCAAAGTGCCTGACCGATTGGAAAGAGAAGATTGTCGGTGGTGCTTTCATGCTGTATAGCGCAGAACATCCGAGCGGAAAACGATTGGCTAATATTACGGCCTTGCAGGAAGAATTTAACCTGATTAACCATCAGAAATACTTCTATGGGCTTGAGGGCTATGATGTAAAGCGTGACCTTTTCGTTGGTAGTGCGCTTGCCCAAGGTGCGGAATGTGGTGCCACTCAGACTCTGAAACAGACATTTAAGGAGCCTAAACTGGAAACAGCGCTTGCAGGTGCATGGGGTATCGAAAACTATTGGGAAGATCCTACTAAGCGTAGCTTGTCCATCGTTCAGATTAAAATGAAAGTTGAAGAACTGATTCAAAAGGGATTCAACTCTCCTTCTGGTCGTGTTTGCGTGGCTGATATTTATAGCGAGCTGGAACAGGCTCCTTATGGATTCAGAGCGACTAACCTTGCAGCTTTTGTGATGGGCTTTGTTCTGAAAGAATACGCAACTTCGGACTATTTCTGGAGCAATGGCTCCACCAGCGAAAGTATGTCTGTTGATAAGATGAAAATGGCGATTGCCAATGCTATGAAACAGACGGTTTCTCCTGATAAGAAATACAAACCAGAATATATTGTTGCTATGAGCGCAGAGCAGAGAGCATTCTTAAAATGCACTTCTGAAGCGTTTCGTATTCCTATGACTCAGTGTGGGTCTATCGAAAGTGCAAGAGATCAAGTGCGTATCAGCATGAAGAAGCTCTCATTCCCGATTTGGTCTGTTAAGTCCATTCTGGAAACTGTTGAGATGCATACTCCTGTGGCTACAGTTGCGAATGTAATTGATGATTACTGTGGCATTGCTAATACTGCCAACAGTTCCACGGCTTCTGAAAGTGATCTGGCAGATGCAATCGGTCGTTTGGTTATTCAGAACACTTCTTTGGCTGAAGATCTTACCCGGCTTCTCACAAACGATATGTGCAGAAATGGTATGCTGGCATACATTGACGCATATCAGGGCGGTGCTTTGAAGACCCTTGCAGCTCAGATTGGTGATGGTGGTGCATATCTCGATCAGGTAAAACAGAAGTTTAATGCAGATGCCGCAAACTGGGTTTGGAACACCGAGACTGCTGATGACAAAATCAATGATGTTATTCTTGATTATCGTATTATTGCAGAAAGTGCCAAAAGCATCCCTGCTTGTTGTAGTATCAGAGATGTTGTTAGTGGTTGGAATAACCGCACCAATAATATCAAAATTACATTTGACGCTCTGAAAAAAGCAGCTGGTGATTTAACTCCTTTCCTTGAAGAATTGCATCGCATGAAGCAGACGAACACTTTGTCTGACCAGAATAAAGAGGAGTTCTATTCTCTCTTGGTGTCTCAGAGAGAAGCTTTTGATAGATTCTACGGCGATCAGATTCCGTATTTTAGAACCGTTGCGGAAATCTTCATTGATGGAATGGACAGCGATGATGTTCTTAAGCTGTATCAGGACATTCCTGCTGGTCAGTTTACGAAGTCCTCTACCGAATATATGACCTATGTTGAGAATGCCGTTAAGGTATTCCTCCAGAGCCAAGCGAAAAAGCGTTTGAAGGATTTGTGGGTTGAAAAGACTGGAACGAAAGATCCTCGTGACTGGTCTGCACGTTTTGATACTCCTATTCTTTGTATGATTGATGATGAAGAACGTCCTGAAGCAAAAGAAATCTTCAATATTATGATGGAAAATTCTCCTTCTGAGATGTTCATCAATCGTGCAATTGAATATTTGAACCGTGTAACCTACTTCGACAGACTTGCCAACAAGGAACTGCGTGATAAATGCTTTATGAGTCGTGTTGTTGGTGATTATGAACTGATGCTGGATGATGCACAAGTAGTTAGAGAATATTTGATTGCTCATGTTACTGTTCGTCCGTATGATTGGATGGATAACTCAACTGTACAGAATCAAATCAGAATGCTTGCAGAGAAGAAGTATAAGACTGGTGGTAGTGAAAAGGTTTGGGCTGTTGTTGAAAAGATGGATGCAACAGAACTTCGTCACTATCTGAGAGACTTGATTTCGGATAATGTTAAGGTGGGTATCGAAATCTTAAAGAACAAATAAGGAGGGCATTTATGTACTGCAAGACTGTAAATGAATGTTTTCAAGAAATAAATGCATATTGCACCGGCAAACCTTGGGGGCATCCTCTCTTGGTGAATCTGGAAAACTTTAATGATTTCCAAACTGTTCTTCAGCGACTGGAAGCAGACACCAGTAAGCAGTGCATATTTGTTTCTCAATTTACACAGAAAAATGGTTTGCCAATCATTGATGATGCCATCGCAAAGATAACGGGAAAAGAAATCTATGTGATGGTTGGTGCATCACAAGCAGCTATGCTAAGAAATGAGACTGCTGTAGATGCACTTGTGGACGAGTTGCTTGGTTTAAGTATATCCGGTCATGCGATTATTTTACTGAATCATTGCAAGAAATTTATTGACCGATATTTACAACGCGATCCCCGCTATGATCGTCGAGTTGTTCTGGTGGAGGGAAGCACATCTCCACTCCCGCAGATAAAACTAACCGATAATGAAGATGTATGTGTAGAATTCAAACCTTTGAATGGTATTCAAGGGCTGTTGAAGTACATGGAGAAAATGGATGATGCTAAACTGCAAGCACATCCAGCGCTGACTGTATTGACCGGTTTCAAAACTTCTCTATTTAGACAGTCCTTATATTCCGTAACCGAAAGCACAGGTATCTACGATGCTGTATGTCAGAAGTATTCTGATTTGTTACTAACTAAAAATGAGTACGGTACACAAGAGCAATGGGCTTGGCTACTTAATGCTATGAAAGGTGTTGATACCTTCTCTGCATTTATATGTTCTAATTTCGGAGCAACCACAAATTTAATTGCTCACTTAGATAATGTGCTGGAGACGGGTGACAAAAACAAGTTCTGGCTCCTTTGGCTTGCTATGCAAGTCTTTGGTGCAGGAACCAACAAGTATGTAGCTCGTATCCTTGCAAATTCTGATTCTGCTGATACATTTGAACACTCCTTGTATAGCGAACTTATCAACATCAAACATGATGACCCTATGTTTGATACATACTATGCAGAAAGAAAACGCATCCTCGATAGCATTCCAGAGAATCTTCCGTATATCGACGATTATTGCGACCAGATAGGTATACATGAGAAGTATGCAGTATGTTATCTGACAGCAGCAAGCGAGCGTGAGCGTTATGAACTGGTCAAGAACCTATCCATTTATGATTATGGCGAAGATGAAATTGGAACTGTTTTGAAAAATGGCTTCCCTGACATCTACAGCTATATGCAACCGTTCGCATTTGATGTACTAAATACCAAACTACCAGATGCAGATAACTCTCTGCGTGGAGAATTGACTACTTATTTTGTGCAATACAAACAGCAAAAGCTGACCAATCGTATTTGGGACGGGTTTATGTCTAAAGTAGATACTTATGCTGTTGATAGACCGTTTATGAAGTTGCAACCTCGAAGTAGTATTGTATCCAAACTTGACAAAAGTAAGACCGGATTTTTCTTCTTTGATGCGTTAGGTGTTGAGTACCTTGCGTTCATTCAAAGCAAGTGTGAAAAGTATGGTTTGATTTCGGAGTTTGCGATTGGTCGTTGCGAGCTTCCTTCCATCACTTCTGCAAACAAGGAATTCGAAAACACTTGCCCGAATGTAAAGAAGATATCTGCTTTGGATGAATTGAAGCATCACAGCATGGTTTATGATTATACTACCTGCCCTTATCCTATCCACTTGTTCCGTGAATTGGAAATCATTGATGCCGAACTACGACGCATTCAAACTCAGTTAGCACAGGGAACCATTCAAAAAGCAGTTATTCTCTCAGACCATGGTGCAAGCCGTTTGGCGGTACTATATGGAAAAGAATCTGCCTCCAATATTGAACTCGCAGAGAAGGGTATCCATAGCGGAAGATGCTGCAAAATCGACGAAGATCCACATCTTACACAGGCATCCTACGAAGATGGATATGCTGTTCTTGCCAACTATGAGCGTTTTAAGGGAAGCCGTGCAGCAAACCTTGAAGTTCATGGCGGTGCAACCTTGGAAGAAGTCCTTGTTCCTGTAATCACATTGGTAAGAAAACCTGACAATATTACTTATTGTTTTGTTGATCCGGTAATAAAGTTTAAGATGGGGCAGGATGCAAGAATTACGCTATTCTCCAATATGCCTATGAAGCAACCTCGCATTCAAGTAAAAGGTATTTTTTATGAAGGCACATTTGTCGGAGATAAAAAACATGCTGAGTTTGTTATGCCTGAACTGAAACGCACAAATTCATATGAAGCCATTGTGTATGACGGCGATAAAAATGTTGGCATTACGCTCAGTTTCAGCATTGAACGAGCAACAAAACAGAAGAATCTGTTTGGAATATAAATAAGATTGGAGGGATTCGTAATGGATGATTTTATAAATCGTCTTAAAGATGCTTTTGATACCATGGTGGTATTCAAAGATCTTCAGCAAAATAATTTTATTTCTTCTTTCAATCTTCCGTCTTTCATGCGTGATTATGTTGTAAAAAATTTTCAAGATGATGATGGCGAGGTTGATGTAGACAGTGCTTCGGACTTTATTAGAACCTATATTCCTAAGAAAGAGGATTGGAAAAACCTTAAAAATAGAATCATAAACAATAGCGAAACTATCAAGATTCTTGCAAAAGTGTGTGTCGAAATCAATATTCGAACTGGTGAAATTTCTTTCGCCCTTCCTGATTTCGGCCTCGGCTACAAAGATACAACCATTCCTCGTGAGGTTTGGGACACTTGTAGCGAAGCATTATTAAAAGCAGAAGAAAACTGGGGTATCATTGAATTAGGTTACCAGTATCCGTATGATGCAAAAACTCCGGGTAAAATTAAACTGATGGACTTCACCGATTTCTGCCCGTATGAAACTGATTTGGAAGAATTTAAGACTGCCCGTGAAAGCTTTTCTTTGGATGAGTGGATTGATATTTTGTTGTCTGCGGTTGACTACAATCCTGCTGGATACGAAAGTAGAGTGCAGAAATTGTCCGTTATCCAGCGTTTATTACCTTTCGCAGAAAAAAATCTGAATCTCATTGAACTTGCACCACCAGGTACTGGCAAATCATATCTATTTGGTCAGATTAGTCGCTATGGCTGGCTTGTTTCCGGCAAGGTAACTCGTGCAAAATTGATTTATGATATCGGTAAAAAAGCTGATGGTATTGTTGCCTACAAGGACTTTGTTGCTTTAGATGAAATACGAGAAGCGGAATATATGAAAGATACAGAACTTCATTCTGCCCTGCAACAGATTATGGAAAACAGAAAATACAATGCGCCTGATGGACATGAGGTAAAGGTAGATGCTGGTATTGTGTTCTTAGGTAACATTTCAGGCAGTGCCATGGATGAGTATAGCAATATGTTCCTTGAGTTGCCGGAGCCATTCCATAGAGTTCCTTTCTTGGATCGTATCCATGGCTTTATCAAAGGTTGGGAGTTGCCGAGAATGAACGATGATTTGAAAGCATTTGGCTGGGCCTTGAACTCAGAATACTTCTCCAGTATCATGCACGAACTTAGAGATGACCCTTCTTATAGAGCCATTGTCGATGCTCGAATTGATATGCCACCTAAAGCGGATACTCGTGACACAGAAGCTATCAAGAGAATTTGTACCGCATACCTGAAACTGCTGTTCCCGCACGTTCGCAGACCTCAGGATATTACTTCTCATGATTTTAATCGTTACTGCTTACAACCTGCAATGGATATGCGTGCAATTATTCGCATACAAATGGGCATTGCGGATGAAAAGGAATCAGGAAAAACTGTTCCGAGTTTTTCTGTGATTGATGCGTAAGATTAAAAAAATATCTTGTGTTTCTTGCGGGAAAGAATCACTTGAAAAGAATGAGATTGGAATTAACAAAAAATTATTAGGGGAACAGGTTGAATCTTTTTACTGTATGGACTGCCTTGCCGACTATCTTGGTGTATCTGTTCAGGATATTTTGGATAAGGTTGAGGAGTTCAAAGACCAGGGATGCAAACTGTTTGAGTGATGACAATGAAAGTGTACGCAGATCATGCAGCAACTACAAAATTAGATACAGATGCGTTTGAAGCAATGAAGCCATTTCTTCTTAATGATTTTGGAAACGCTTCGCAACCATATTCATTTGCACGAACAGCCAAAGTTGCATTGAAGTCTGCTCGTATAACAATAGCAAACTGTATCAATGCAAATCCTGAAGAAATCTATTTCACATCAGGTGGGACTGAGAGCGACAACTGGGCTATTAAGTCGCCATCTCTTATTGATAGGGATAATGGAACCACCATTACATCACAAATAGAACATCATGCTGTTTTACACGCATGTCATGCGGTGGAGCGCATAGGAAATCATGTGGTGTATCTTCCAGTAGATTCTCAAGGAATTGTCCAGTTCGATACATTGTCAAATCATCTTAGTGATAGCACAAGACTTGTATCTATCATGTTTGCAAACAATGAAATCGGAACTGTTCAACCCATCAAAAAACTATGTGAGATAACTCATTCCAAAGGTGCATTGTTTCACACAGATGCGGTACAAGCGGTTGGACACATTCTTATTGATGTGAAGGAACTCAATGTAGATATGCTCTCCGCATCTGCTCATAAGTTTAATGGGCCCAAGGGAATAGGATTTCTATACATCAAAAAAGGAACCCCTATTCTTCCTTATGTTGATGGCGGAGCGCAAGAGTTTGGAATGCGAGCAGGCACAGAGAATGTTGCATCCATTGTAGCAATGGCCGTTGCATTAGAAAAAAACTGCAATAGGATGCACTCTGTTAATGACCACTTGATAGAATTAGAACACAAACTACTTACATCTCTACAGATTGCAGGTTTGGATTTTATCAGAAACGGTAGTTGCGACAGAATCCCTGGAAATATGAGTCTGTCATTTCGTGGCTCTGAGGGTGAAATGCTTCTTCACAGACTTGACCTAATGGGAATTAGTGTTTCGACTGGTTCTGCCTGTGATAGCAAAAATACACAGCTTTCCCATGTCCTTAAAGCTATTCATACTCCAAGTGAGTACGCCAATGGAACAATTAGAATTTCTTTGGGGTATGAAAATACCGACGAAGAAATATCCTATATTGCAGCATCTTTGATAAAGATACTGCAACGCTAAAGATTTTACTTATGGCAGTGTTATTCTGCATTTTATCTGGTCCTAAACCATCCCACATTCAATCAAATTAAAAAGAGGCACGGCATAAATTATTCGTAAGCGATGAATAACCCACCGTCTTTTCACTCGAACAAATCTGTGCGACAATCTAACCAGAGAGTTAAAGAATCGCTTAACAGCGGCACATCTGAAGGACCCATCTGAACAATTGTCAGACTGTGTGGACTCTGACAAGCGGGAGTATCTGCCTGTTGGTATAACAGAGGTTCTTTCCTCTTTTGACTTTATTGAAAGAGGAAAGAACCTCTGTATTCTCGGAGAATCAGATGCCGGAAAGTCTTACCTTGCAAAAGCTATCGGCATAATGTAAACGCTCCATAGCAAGTACCTGTTCCTCCACTCCTTTTTCTGCCATAATTAAGTTGCCTTATGTAGCCCTAG
>ERZ856578.899-NODE-899-length-60281-cov-6.297954_pt1 | contig 60281 bp, 61 predicted proteins | sample MGYA00514384_ERZ856578 | MGnify/ENA primary metagenome ERZ856578 (study PRJEB29103, sample SAMN06111958) | human gut metagenome | biome: human gut; feature: ankylosing spondylitis patient; material: healthy_person | host: Homo sapiens | place: China:Hangzhou...
TACCTGCTGTTCGTGGCCCTGATCCCGACCGTGCTGATCATGGCCCTCGGCCTCAACGCCAAGCTGCCGTTCGGTGGTACCACGATCCTGATTATCGCGGGCGTGGGCCTCGACACCCTGCGTCAGGCCAAGGCCCAGACCGAACAGTTCCAGTACACCGGCTTCCTGCCTGAGAACGTGGAGTCCGGAACTAAATCCTTACCGTCCACGGTAGGCGGCGGCCATGAGTGACTGGCGCAAATCAGCCGCATGCGTCGGCTATGATCCGGCACTCTGGTTTCCCGGCAACAGCCAGCTCATGCGAAGGGAAGCAATCCACATCTGCCACACCTGCCCTGTGATGATGCAATGCCGCAAATATGCGGAAACAAACAATCAAATCTGCGGATACCCATTACAGGGCATTTGGGGTGGTAAGGAATTCACTCCACGCAAATACCGAAGGAGCACTCCGAGGTGACAACACAATCCGAAGAATACCGTTGCGAAGCATACGCAATCCTATACTCGTTCCACCAATCCGACGATCCGATAGAAGCCTTCGCCCAAGGATACGAAGCAGGAGCCAAAAGCCGCGAACAAGTATCGGAACGACAGATCGAAACGGTGAGTCGAATCCTATACAAATGCTCTTTCGGTTTTCCGTTCGACGAAGATTCCATCGACGGGATGTTCGACCATGCTGTCCAATCCGGGCACATGCCTTGCAGACGGAAAGCCGAACAGCTCATCAAAGCATTAATGCAAGCCAGAAAGGAACCAGCCCGATGAACCTAATCCTGATTAAAACCGGAGCCAACATGTTCGCCGTTTTCGCCAACGGTCATACCGTCGGCACTCTCCGACGGGAAACTATCAACCGGAAACACATGTGGCATGCGACCGGCATCAACGGAAGCCAAGGCATCTTCCAATCGAAACGCACCGCCGCCGAATGGCTCGCTAGAGGAATAGGTTGACCTGCGTGAGGCGCAAGCCCGGTTCTTGAGGGCCGGTTGACTTCCTTCCGGTGCTTTAGTACCGGGAGGAAGTCAACTCAGTTTCTTTTCAACGGAAGAAACATTTTCGTTGAACGTTCGATATGTCGAAACCCGTAATGCTCGTAGAATTTTGTCGCCGAATCGGAAGCTGGTTCGACGAATAATGCCTTGGCTCCTACTATTTCAGCCGCATTGGAAGCGCGCAAGGTCGCGTCCCTTAGCAGTTGAGAACCTATGTGCATGGTTTGGTAGCGTATGTCTACGCCAAGCATGCCCAAGAGTATCGCCGGGATTGGGTCTGGACTGTTTCTTTTTAACCATCCGTTCGCCTCGGTGTGATTGATACCGTATGCGCTAAGCGTGTAGAAGCCTGCCAGGACTCCATTCGAGAATGTCGCATAGGCGACGGCTGTATGCTGTCTGCCGGCGTTCTTCAGCTGGTTTCGTAGCCAGTTGTTGACGACCGGTAAGCCGCAGTCGAACCCATCGATGTCGTCTTCCATGGTCAGTCGTCGTGGAAAGGTGAAATCGCTCATTTCCAGATAGGTTCGCTTTCAAGCAGCTCTACCATCTTCGTCGGCATGGGTTCATCCAAAGATTTTATGAATGAGTTCCATTGCTCGTCGTCCAGATAGAGTACGTGCGATTCTTGGATGTCACGGTCGGCGGCGACGAGCAGGTTGGACAACGCCCATTGGGATGTGCTGAGACCTTTGATTTCGGCCGCTTGGTCGAGACGTTCCTTTTGTGACGGCGTGAGCCGCATCTCGAAACGGCTGGCTTTGTTCGTGGTTTCTATCATATGTTAATCGTACGGCATTTGTACGTAATAAGTCAAACTCGTATATGCTTAGTTTGATTTTTATCCGAATCGCGCCGTAAAACCCCGGCTTCAGCCGTGGGGAGGAAGTCAACGACCATCTTCTGTTTGGCCGGCCTTCTTCAGCGGCTTAATCGCGTGAACGGCTTCAACGAGCTTGTATCGGATCGTGCTGGTCGGTAGAGTGCACGCTCCAACCAGCTCCTCGGCATGCCCGTTGAATCCCTGTTTGAATTCCAATACCCCACGGCCTTCGTCATCCGGGTCGTTGAATACGCCGGTGATGCCGTACATGTTGAAGCGTCGCGGTTGGGTACTGTTGACGCACAGGCGGAGCATTCCTTCGTGGACCAACAGGGCGGGAGCCTGGTATGCCCGGTATTCGGGGAGAGCGCCGGCTGTCAGGTACACGGTTTCACGCCGGTGTTCCACGAACAGGGCGCAGGCGGCTGGGATCACGCTACCATGTGTGGTCAAGGCGCGCGCCTCGTCGAGGCGACGTTCCAGGGCGGTCAGGTTGCGGGCCGTATCGTCAATCTGGCGTTTGAGCCGGGTCGTGGCATGCGCTTCGTATCTGGTTTTCAGCGAATCCAGCTGATCGGCGAGCCTGTCATGTTCGGCGGTCAGGCCGGTCAGAAGCTCATTGGCATGGATTTCGGCGAGCATGAAATGGGCTCGGCTTCCGAATGTCTCCTTGAACCGGCGATAGTAGTCTTCGTCGCGGGCCGTGAAGCCGCGTCGTCCTGCGGTCTTCCGTTCGATGTCCACGAACGTGCCAAGCTCATCCGCACCGAGTTCGCGTACTCGCACGCCTGATGTTCTCGCCCGGTTCACGCTCCACCGGGTGCGCGGCTTATAGGAGGCGAGCAGCGTCTTCTCATCCTTGATGCCGTCGAAGGTTCTGATCCAATTCCAACGGTTGATGACTTTCCCGTATCCGGTGTCGAATCCTTGATGCCTCCAGCCGCATGACCGGTAGGCGTCGAGGATCATCGTGTCGGGGGCCCCGATCGGGTTCCCGGCAGCGTCATGCCTCTGGTATTCGATGTTCGGCCAGCATGTGACGGACACGGCATGGCGACGGCGTGCGGCGAGACGGATACCCCGGGTCATGTGTTCGAGGAGTTTCGGATCATCGAGCGCGCATAACGGTCCGAGCCAGATGCTGCCTTCCGGGCCAAGCCGGCCTCGCGTCCACGCGATCAGGCAGCCGGCCGATAGAACGCCGTTGCGGGTCACGCCGATCAGATCCGTGGCATCCACGTCCGGTTCGGCGAGATGAGCCATGTGCCCGGTCTGCTGGAATCCGCCCTGCGGGTGTCCGGCAGACAGCAGATCCAGTTGGTTGAAGGTGATGGGTGTGATGTCGTAGATCAATTCAGTCCTTCCATTATGAGACCGGTTCCGGCATGAAGAGCGTATGTGAAGCGGATCATCATCGATACCCCCCTACCCTCCCGTGTTTGGGTTCGTCTAGGATCAGGGGCACGGCGCTCTCATCCAACGGGTTCGTCATCGCGGCCTCCCTTATTCGCGATCGTCTGGAGGATGCCCGCCAGGCAGCCGATTTCGCCGGGGCTCAACCGGATTCGGCGGATCGTGCCGCCGCTGTCGGTGGACAGCACCCACGTGCGGACGCCGTGTCGGCCGTCGCCCGGCAGCCAGATGAGGCTCACATGCCCGCATGAGGCGCCCGTGATCATGCCGGCGCGGCGTTCGACTTCGATTTCCGGCTTCATCGCGCGCCTCCCAGGATCAGGGGCACGGCGGCCCACCGGTGGAACATGCGGCCCGGCGCGGCCGCGCAGTACGCGTGATCCGGGTGAATCGCGGTCACGCCTTTCGCGGCCATCGCCTCCAATGTGACGGGCCTGTCGTCGATGAGCACGTCCGGCGTGAGCAGCGTCTTGTCGCCGTTGTAGTAGCCGTCGAACTGGAAGCCGTTGCGGTGCAGCCAGCGTTGGCTTTCGCCGCGCCGGTCGTCCGCGCGGCTGGTCGCCATGATGACATTCCAGCCCGCATCGTGCAGCTGGTTCAAAGCTTCGGCGGCTCCCCCATAGGGTTCTTCGCGTGAGTAGAGGCCGTCGGCGGTGGCGCGCGTATGCCACCACGTGAACGCCTTTGGATCCCCGCTGAACGGCCATCCGCCGGTCAGCGTGAAATCGTAGGCCGTCGGCTCCGGGCATGGGCATTCGTCCTCGCCATGTCCGCATTCGCGGATGTAGTCGCGCAGACCGTTCGTATAGTCGGCGATCGTGTTGTCGATGTCCACCATGATTGTCTTGGTCAAGGCTGTCACCTCTTTTCAAGCTGGTCTGCCAGTTCGTCGAGCCAATCGTCGACGGCTTCGCTCTCATACCCGTAGGAGCCGCAGGGCAGGTTCAGATGCCTGATCTCGTCGGCGGTAAGGCCTCCCGGCTCCCCGGGGTGGGCCAGGGTGAACGAGGCGAGGCGCTGTACCAGGTCGACGGGGACCGGCATGTAGGATGCGGGAGCCGATACGAGCGGGAACATCGGGTATGCCATGCTTATAGTCCGTTCTTCGTCAGGTATTTGTTGTTGATGATTTTGAAGCACCGATTGGCTCCCAGTTCGTTCGCCAATCCTTCGGACAACTGCTGGTCTTCGTGCAGATGCCAGACGATGCCCTCGTCCAGACGGTCTTTGGTGACGTTGCCACGCAACCCGTCTACTTTGGCGATCATGTCGTCCACGCTCCCCGTCAATGCCCACTCGTTTTCGTCGAGTTCGGGAACGGCAAGATTCGGCATGCCGGTCGGCCACTGGTCGCGGTCGATCTTGTGATGGTCTTTCCAGACTGCGAAGACGAACGGGCGTTGGGCCGGCAGTTTCAACCGGTTTGATTGGATACCGGGGCCACATAGCTCGAACTGGACGGCCATGCCGGGCCATAGCATCTTATCCAACTGGAATCTTTTGGCGAGCTGCATGTTCGAGGACATGGAGTCAAGCTCCCAGTTGCGTGAGTACACGTGGACTTGTCCGCGTTCGTCCATGCTGAGCGTGGTGCTGGTGCCATCGACCTTCACGGTCGGCACGGCTTTCAACGTCTTGATTTCATCCCAGTAGTCGGTGAGCGTCTGCAGACGGGGCGCGTCCGACTTGGAGCAGGGTGCGTCGAACCGGCCGATCTGAGCACCGCCCATCGGCAACGGCTCCTCGTATTTGAGCACGTTCGCTTCCGTGGTGATGTCCGTGCCGACAGGGGGCGTGTACCGGAACCCGAGCTCGTCCAAACGCATGATCAGACCCTGCGAGTATACGCCGCGCAGTTTCACGGTGCGCAGCACATGGCCGGTGATTTCCTTGGCTCCGACGATCATGGTCTTCTGGCCACGCTCCTGGAACGCCTTGTAACGCGGGTCATAGGCTGGCAGGAGACTGTCGGTCTCGAAATAGGCGACCCTGTCCCCCGGCTTCAGATGCATATCCTTGCCGACCACCACACGCCAACCCAATACGCGGGCGACTTCGACACGATCGGCTCCCTCGATGGGGTCGATGCCGGTGATTTCCTGTACGCTGACGAGTTTCCTGTTGCTCATGCCGCTACTCCCATGCTGTATTGTTTCGGCGAGATGGTGATGACCATTTCGTTTTCGTCGTCGTAGATGCTTGCCTCATACCCGTTCTCGTTGGCGATGTCTCGTGCCATGGCGAGCATTTGCTTGAAGCTGTAGTCTGCTGGTACTGGTGTCGAATACTCGTATGCGCCGTAGGTTCCATCTTTGATGCTTTTAATCTCGTACATTCTGTTCCCTGTCTCTTACTCATCGACTGCGTTGAGCTTCGTCCAGTCGCTCATAAAGTCTTCAATGTTCATCATGATTTCACGCCTCGATGCTTTCACGGTCGATTCCAAGCGTCTTGATCGCGTTGTCGAGAGAGTCGGGGATGATGTCGCAGCCATCGCCGCTGAGCATGTCGTAGGCTTCTTCCGTCCAGCGTGTCATCAGCTGGTCAAGCTGAAGCGCGTCCAGCTTGTCGGGGTCGATGCCATAGTCTTCGAGGGTTTGCTGGTCGAAGTAGGTGACGCCGTACTGGCCGAACGCATCACCATAACCGTAGAAATCCGGTTCCCTGACGTTCAGCCCTGTGGGCTTGTAGGTTGACAGGAATTTCAGGAAGGCGTGTGCGCCTTGCTTCTCCTCATCGGTGAGGGTGCTATGTTCGAGCGCGTTTTGCAGATAACGGGAGTATGCGATGTTCATTGGTTTTCCTCTTTCATTTTTATGTGAACATATTCAGTATAACAAGTAAAAGAGAAAAGTCAAACCACCATAGGCATACGAAAAACTGAAGAAAGACACCAAAAAGAAGTGGAGCTGGCGGGAGTCGAACCCGTGACCTTTTCGTTGCGGACGAAACGCTCTACCAACTGAGCTACAACCCCGATGCCCCCGCTTGACCGCGCGAGGAGAGCGTGATCACTGCAACGGGAATTCTCCGGTGACCTTTGCGTCGGACATGTCAAGAGTGCCCGACGCCTCAATGCTGACCGGTGAAGTCTCATCCTCCTTAATCTCTGGAAATCCGGTGTTGAGTTTCCTTCTGCGAGCTGCCGGTCGGTTATGATCCGACGACCTGCCGCTTACAAGGCGGCTGCTCTGCCAGCTGAGCTACGGCAGCATTGCCGGATTCAATCCCCTCCGGCAGGGGGATTCCGTTAGAACCACGGGATGTCGCAAGTGGCCGAACCAACAGAACCAGAAGCGTTCTTCGAGTCTTTCTCCTGTCCGTTGACAATCACCTTGCAGGACACTTGCTGGTCGTCACCACCCATGATGTCGCCGGAAACACTAAACATTGACAAACCCTTAGCTTCATCTCCGGTGTAGGTTTTCGACCACTGACCTGAGAAGTGCTCGTTGCTGGTTGACCCATCTTTATAAATCATCACTGTGCCGTTGCCGGTGGCAGTCGCCTGAAGTTCGACGGTTTTCTCCGCTGGCTTCGCCGGTTCCGCTGGTTTCTCAGATTTCTCCGATTTCTCCGGTGTTGTGGTCTGACTGGTGCTGCTTTCGGTCGAAGCTGACGTCGCCGTGTCGCTGCCGGACTGGGTGGAACCGACAACCCCAAGGACAACCAGTACTACGATCAGCCAGAACCACCAACGCTTATACAAAGGCTTCTTACCCTGTTTATTGTCGTGTCGGCGGGGCTTCCCCTCATCTACCGGAACCTGTGCGGGGGGGTAGGGGGAGTTACATTATTCGGTGCAGTCATAGGAATCTCCTTAATCTCTTGGAAACCTGAAATAGGTTTCCCTCCTGCGAGCCATCGACCGGATTCGGACCGGTGACCTGCGCATTACGAGGGCGCTGCTCTGCCAGCTGAGCTACGACGGCGGAACCGTTCCGGCATGAGGAACGGTGGATGGGCCATGCGAGCAAAGGAATGCTTGTCCTGCGACCGGTTCATGCCATCGGCCACAGACTGCTCCCATTCGGAACCCAGCGTTTCGCATGTGGCCACTGGGCCCATCGTGCTTCGACGGGATTCGAACCCGCATCACCCTAAAAGGGCATCCTACCGGTTGGAAGACGAAGCCATGTTGCGGATACGATGCTGGAAAGGCGGTTCTGTTCAGACCACTGAGGTGCAAGGTCCGCGCCTTGACCATCGTTCCACTTCGCCCCAATATGGCAGCGGGCGGGTGGCGGCGTTGACATCGTATTCGCAAGTTAGGTGCGGAAGCGGACGCTGCATTGGTCATCGGCCCCGGTTGCGCGAAGGCCCGGCAATGCATCGTTCCCAAAACAGGCAAGCGTTCAAGACCCGTATGGGCGGCGTTGACGCCCGCATTTCCGCCAGTGCTTTCGCCGGGATTCGAACCCGGACTGGATGCGTCCTTGGCGCATTGCCTCTACCGGTTGGGCTACGAAAGCATGCGCAGGCAATCCGCAGGGATATGCCCGCGCAGTCCACTGTGGATTCGACCACTCGTGCCGAATCCTGCACTCATGCTTGCGGTGGACGCGCATACTGCAACACGAGGCATGACAGGGATCACAGGGGCTGAACCTCCATGCTCCTCGAGACCGTTCCCACATCCTGTGGGTCGGCTGACAAGAAACGCGGTCGCCCGCGTTCCAGGAAACCTTTCCCGCACTGGGCGGATAGGCTTTATCGGATTCGCACCAACCCTTCCGACAAAGAGCTGTTCGCATCATCCACCCATAGGATGATGGGCGCTGACGATATTCACGTGTCCGTCGAACAAACGGAGGCGTGAACCATCGGACACGACCCGCATGGTCATGACTGCCCCGCCGGGAACTCCCAACGGGCATGGAATCGTATCGAGCGGTGTACGGGAATCGAACCCGCATCATCAGTTTGGAAGACTGAAGCACTGACCATTGTGCTAACACCGCAAACAGGAATCCGCACACCGTATCAGAAGCGGATTCCTTAGCGGACGCCACGGGATTCGAACCCGGATCTCCGCCCACAGGGGGTGGCGTGCTGCCATTACACCAGCGCCCCGCACGGGTCATGAACTCCGTGCGTTCGCCTAGCCGTGATTCGTCAGGGTTGAGATCGGCTGGAACTCCGTTGCCCGTATCCGTGGAACGCTTTTTCATTCTGCAGATACCCCTTTCGTCGTGACGGTCAACTGAGGCGACGCGCATCGAACGGCAGCACGGTACCGTGCTGCCGTGGGTAGGAGCCATTCGCCGGGTCAGCGTCCGGCCCCTTGACCGTCCAACGGTTCTATTTTTTTAGAGTGCCGGAACCATCAAAAAAAATACGGCACTCGTGCATTGCGTTGGAATCGAACCAACGACCTCCCCGTTATGAGCAGGGTGCTCTGGTCTACTGAGCTAGCAATGCGATTATCGGATGCCGACGCTGAACGGCTTAGCCTAAGCTGAAAGGACTAAAAGCTGCAATGCCATCCATCGTTCCATCCCCATTCCCTATGGATCGAGAGAACGGGCGGCGACGTTGACGACGGTATCCTAGTGCCTCGTGTTGGGCTTGAACCAACGACCATGGAGTTATGAGCTCCGCGCTCTAACCGACTGAGCTAACAAGGCATCGTGCCCATGGCCGGAGTCGGACCGGCTGCGCCCGGTTTAGGAAACCGGCGCTCTATCCGTTGAGCTACAAGGGCGTTGCCTCGTGATGCACGAACCGTACGAGGCGCGACGGCGTGAGAGAGAAGAGAAGAGAGAATCCGTGCATTATGGTTGACGGAGTTTTCGTGCGTGCCCTCAACGAGAATCGGACTCGTGGCCTTCCGCTCCGGAGGCGGACGCTCTATCCACTGAGCTACAAGGGCGTGGCGTCGTTTCGCGGCTTGGGTGTGACGCCTGAACCCCTGTATGTCCGGTACAACAAACATCGAATCGAGTGTAGAGGGAAAATCAATTCGACGTGCTGCCGCTAAGCTCCTCCTCCTGGTTTCGAACCAGGACCAAAGGTTCCAAAGACCCGTGTGCTGCCGTTACACCAAGGAGGAATGTGCGCGAACGCATCGGACACGTATGCCCGACTGCGTTCCGCCATGCCGATCCAACCCGTTTTTTGCTGACTGGATTCCAGGCCCTATCCCGTGGCCTATCACTGCAGATCGGCTAGCGGATGGTGCGAGAGTCGAACTCGCCAGGGACTTCCGCCCCAACAGTCTTAGCAGGACTGCGCCTTTGCCGCACGGCCCACCATCCATGCCAGTGTTTGCGATTCAGGGGCACACCGGCTAAGCCTCGATAGACCCCTCATGGGAACGATTTTCATGCGGGGTTCGCGGAGTAGGGAGGATTCGAACCTCCGGGGGCTTGCACCCCTGCTGCTTTCGGGACAGTCGCATTCGACCGCTCTGCCACTACTCCACTGATCCACACGAAGGAACAAACTGGTTGACGTATTCGTATGGATCTCGTGCTCCCGGTGGGATTCGAACCCACGACCATAAGGTTAGAACTCTTCTGCTCTGATCCACTGAGCTACAGGAGCAAGGTGGATGCCTACTTCGGTTCAAGAAAAGCGACAACCCTTTTCCAAAGGAATAATTCGTTTTTTTGGAATATTGTTGTTACTTAGGCATCCAAGTTTTCCGCCTTCTTTTCGCGCGTGGTCTGCGGATACCACCATATTTGCGATGTTGCGCTTACACATGGCCTTGTGCCATGCATCGTGTTCCCGGCAGGCTTCGAACCTGCGCTGAACGCCGTTTAGGGGTGTGCCTCTGCCGGTTGGGCTACGGAAACTTGGCCGGCTTTCCCTCACCACGGTCGACCTTCGTGGCTGACATCAACCTGAGCATCCCGAAAGAGAGAGGGAAGAATGGAATGCCGCTCATGGGGAAGAATGTGAGGGGATTGTTTTCTTCCGGCCGACAATCCCTAGAAACGGTGTCCCGCTACCGTGTCCGGCCAATGAATAGAAGAGGAAAAAGAAAACCGGATACGAGCTGGAAGCTGAAATGCCGTGAATATCATGCCCGGCTACTGAGAACATGTTATTCACGGCTCGTACCCCATGAGGGAATCGAACCCTCACTCCGTAGGGAACTCGGGTTTGAGCCGAGCGCGTCTACCAGTTCCGCCAACGGGGCATTGATACTGGACGTCCCCGAAAAGGAAATAAGGAAAATTTCGAAAAGCCGCCCAGAACCATTGGGACGGTATCGCTTGACTTGACTGAATCCGTGAGTGAGAAAGGAGCCAAGCAATACCGTCTTCGCGCGTCGGGCTGGTCTCGACCCAGCATCCCACGGTTTTGGAGACCGTGACTCTGCCGTTAAGCTACCGACGCATGAGGAGCAGGAAGCCGAAGATAAGTAGCGGAGTAGCTTCCTGTTCCGAGTGCCCTCGGCGGGGTTCGAACCCGCAACCTCTGGTTCCGTAGACCAACGCTCTGAATCCGATTGAGCTACAAGGGCGATGGCACATTTCGTTCCTTTAACGACGTACGCCTGTGCCGGGCCGTGTTCGGCATGGTCCTCATTGATGTCGCTCCGGAGACCATAGCTGCAAAAAGAGCGCCCTCCCCATCCGCCCTGAATGACAGATGGAGGGGAATCGGGAGACTGGATTGGGTTTTACCAGCAACGTCGAGGACAAACGAGATCATGTCAGATCCCCTCTGGACGTGCCGCCGGTTCGGTCGCAAACCACCCTGCCGGACCCGGCTCATCTTATCGCCTCGTTTCCGATGCGATTGTTCGATCACTCCCTGAAAGCAGTCCATTGATCGGATGGATTGCTTCGTGCCTCCGTCTGGAATCGAACCAGCATCCACGGTGCTTCAGACCGTTGCTCTACCATTTAAGCTACAGAGGCGCTGTACGACGGACTGTTATGGGATCTGGGTTATAGGCCCTTCCCTGGCCCGTCGCACTGTGTGTTTTCCTTCCCTTGTTTCGCGCGCGGCCGGAAGAAGAAGTTGCCGCAGCCTATCCGATAATAGATTGATGCGCTTATGCTCGGCGATTTACCAAGCATCGTGCCCCGACGGAATTACGATATCCGGACCCAGTGCTTAAAAGGCACCTGCTCTTCCTCTGAGCTACCGGGGCGATGGCATGTTCCCGTCCTTGACGATGCGTGCCCATGCCGAGGCTGTTCGTCCATGTTTTCTCCGGAAGCGTCCACATGGAAAGGACGGTTACGAGTCTCATTGTTGGATCAGATCCATTGTTTTGGTTTTCCGGATAGAGCGGATGACGGGGTTCGAACCCGCGGTTTCCTGCTTGGGAAGCAGGCGTGCTACCACTGCACCACATCCGCATGGCCGTGCTTTTTTCGGATACGTCGCACGGCGGTGACGTATAGTCCGCCAGCCGAAAGAGGGATGGCTGGCTTCCGAGTGAACGTCCGGGGCTTGCACGCCGGATGGGGCTTGGATGCCTGCGTTCGCCAACGCTCTTCGACCCTTCTTGCCAGTGGTCACGGATGTGTTGATTCCGCCGGCCGGCGCTGCCGGTCGTACTGCCCGGGCATCCTCCCGCCCGGGTGAGATCCATGGGAAGCGATATTCCCATGCGAGTCGGATTGACAGGATTCGAACCTGCGACCCCATGCTCCCAAAGCACGTGCGCTACCAAACTGCGCCACAATCCGATATTTTTGACAGGACTCCGTGGCTTACCAGCTACGTACGTGCCCTATTAAACGCGATTTCCTCAGATTCTGGCACCGTCTTAAGCAGTACCACGATGCTTTCATCTTGATTCTTTCGCGTGTTTAGACTGTCTCCACCGGTTTTCCTAACCTCCTGCGAAACCTCCCCTTCCAAGCGTGCGACCTAGGATTTGCACGCTCTTCCAGTTTTTCTTCACAGTCCTCGACTCTCCGGTTGTAAGACCTGTCAAAAACGTGGCTCCGGGTGGATTCGAACCACCAACCATGCATGCTCCGCCGTTTGAGCTACGAAGCCGACCGGAACGCGTCGTCTCATGACTGCGTATCATTCCGGCTTTTACCGTTCGCTGTCAGTCTAATGAGACTGGCCTGACAGCGGATAAAATCCGTCTGTTGTTTAGATACTGTGTACAAACGAAAACCACAGCACGGCCTTGAAGGCGCCGCTACCTGTTAATCCGCCTGTTTGCAACCAGGCGGATAGTGGTGGCGGGAGGACTCGAACCTCCGGTGTTTCCTTGTCGCAGATTTACAGTCTGCTGCCGTCGCCGCTGGGCCACACCACCGGTGCATCGCTTCTGTCGTCCGTCACGGTGCGATGCGTACCGTGCCCGATTCATCTGTCCCCGCAGACCGTGAGTCTGCACAAGCTCATGGGAGATGGATCAGGGTCGTGGAGCTGCCGAGAATCGAACTCGGGTCTGGCCTGCTGTCAGCCTTTGCTTGCTGTCACGTGCGTAGGGGTTTATCCCCACTTGCGTGGGGGAAGATCATCCGTGGACGGGTGCGTTCGGCGAACCCGCACGGCTTGTAGACGATGTTCATGTACTGGTCGGGCGAATCCATCGTCCGACTGTCCGACCAGTCCGATTCAAAGTTTTCCGGCTTTGACCCGTTAATCGGCAATGGGATCAAAGTCGGGTTTCACGCTGCGAGGGTGAAACGGGAAGAAGAAACGGTGTTGGCGTTCGTTCTTGTGGCAAGGTTGATGACGGTTGTCCTTGCCGGCCTCCGGCACGTAGCAAATGGTTTCCTGCAGGCTATCGAAAGCCTGTCAGCCCCAATGATATGGGTCGGATGGCGTGAACAACAGCTATTCAACCCATGTCTTTACTGCTGCCACCTTGCAGGGGTGGCGTATGATCCAAGGTCTTGTCCTCACGCCCATGCGGGCTAGAGTTGCCTTGGACAAGAATGTTTTTTGGTGTCTCTCTTCGGTTTTCAAGCGTCCGCATCACGTGCGTGGTGTAGTGGTTGGCTTCCTACGCAGGATGCTTCGCGACTGCCCCGGTCTTGCTCCGGGATGATCCGCTTTTGTCGGATTGCAGTCTTGAGAGAAGTCGAAGAAATGATCCGATTTGATGGATCCTTGAACCTCTTTCATTTCTATGTGGACACATTCAGTATAACAAGTATTTTAATGCTGTCAAAAGAGAAACCCTATAAACAAGCCAAAATGTTGAAATATCAACGGTTAATAACAACAAAATATGTTTAATATACGGCGTGTCGCACCGGAAAACCCCGGACAAGCACCACCAAAAATCGTTTTCCGTATTCCACTAACTGCCGGTACCATAGAACCATGACCAACAACAGTCCGGACAACACGAAACCAGCTACCCATTCAACCGACCTCGTGCTCGACCGGGTAGCCACGATCTCAGACATCGAAAACCGTTTGCCGGACAGTAAGGAAATCTGGTACGGGCACAGCATCCTCACCAGCACCCTTTTCCCCGCCACTCCCCCGGCGGAAGGCACCGACTTCGTCAGCAAAGACAACAGTACCGTCGAATACATCCTCGAAGCCGGTATCGATAGCCTCACCAGGTCAAGGGACTTCCCCTACGGGAAATATCCCCGACTATTGATGGCGTGGATGGCAAAGCAGATTCGCTCTGCGGGAACGAGGAAAACCCCGACCGTTGACCCGTCGCAGCACACCATCACGATTCCCAGCATGTACCAGTTGTCCGAAGAGCTCGGCATACCCCGTGGAGGACAGTCATCGAAACGTTTGCAGGAACAGTTGCGCCGTCTCCTGTACTGTCATATCAGCATCAGGCAGAAGACGGGGTTTGCAGGCAACCGTGACCGGTTCGACTCCGTGAACATGCAGATGGTGAAAGCCGTCAGCTTCCTGAACGACAATAACAATCAGGATTTCAGCGGCGCCAAGTTTATTCTCACCGACGAGGTGTGGGACAGGCTTGCCCAAGAGTCAGCTCCGTTCGATACCCGAGCCACCAACTATCTGCTGAGCGGCAAATCCGTTCTCCCCTATGACGTGTACGTGTGGCTGACCGGAACATTCCGCAACCTGCGTCACGACCTCACATTGGATTGGGATTGGCTGCACGGACGTTTCGGCGACAGCATCAAGGAACGCCGCGTGTTCAAAGCCAAGTTCCGTGAAGCATTGAAGAAAATCCACGACGTATATCCCGCCGCGAACGTGGAAACCACCCGGGACGGCATCATCCTGCACCCGTCGCCAACGTCCGTCCCACCCAAGGCGGAACGGCGTGCTTTGGACGAGGGGCGGGGCGATTGGCAGCGATAGGCCACTAATTCGTCCCACCCTATTCACTGATGCAGATCAGTGCTTAATGCAGTCGGCTTTGATACTGATGGCATATCGGTGTATCGACACGTGGCCTATCGGTGCAGTTTCCCAATTTTTTTTTGAAATTGATTCGTGGATTTCGTTCCACACGTAGTGGCCTATCGGTGCAGTTTGGTTGTATATGGGAGCTTTCCGGCTTCGAGAACGGGCTGACGCTCTATCTTTCTGAGGTAGTGGCATATCGGTGCAATCCCGCCGATCCGTTGATGGCCTATCGGTGCTGTTTTCTTGTCTCTGCTGATGGACTATCGGTGTAAAGCCTCCCGAGCGGAACCTCGAATGAGCGGGTTCTGCAGCTCCCGACCCCCCCTATAAAAGGCTTCGTGTTCCATAGCTTCGAGGAAAATAGTGGCCTATCGGTGCAAAACACACTATCCACAGTCCCAACGCATTGTTCTCCACCAGTTTCGGCCTTGTATACTGGCCCTATTCGACACTGTTGTGGATAGTGGCCTATCGGTGTAGCCAGTAGTGGCTTATCGGTGTAATCAGCCTTGGCAACAACCTTACGGCGTGGAGTATCCCTGCAATGATAGTGGACTATCGCTGCTGTTTTAGTGGCCTATCGGCGTCGTTTCCGTGGAATATCGCTGCCGAACCCGTGGACTATCGGTGTAATGAATCTGCTCAAACCGCTTCTCCTATAAGGGCTGACGGGCAGTGCTTATAGTCATACTACATACGTGACATATCTTTTTATAGTGGGGAAGAAAAAACGGTGTCCTAACGAAACGTTTTCCCACCGTTAGGACACCGTCCGATGTCAAGCCAGCTTCCGATACGAGTCGAAGAGAACCTTCAATCTTGCGCTGTCATCGTCTTTAAGCCATTTGCCGGCTCCGAACGCGACATCCACGATTTTGTCCAAATGCTCATGCGCCTGTCTCAAATCCACTGGCATGTATTTCGGATCGTACAGGGTCTTCAGACTGCTGGTCGGATGATTCGACCGAGAGGCCAGCACAAGCTGTCCGGCTTCGACTGTACTCTGACCTAACGTCCGAGTGCAAGCAAGCCCAGTTCGCAGGAATTCCGTGGTTTCAACCACGGGAGTGTCAATTTTCCTTGCGGAGTCAGGCGACGGCCATGATTCTTCTTGCTTTTTGGTGATTTCGCCGGACAAAAGGAAATCCTTGAACAAGATCGTGGCCTATCGCTGTATTGTTTTTTGAGGAACGTCGCCCCCTCTTCGGCGACGATCCACCTGTTTCTGTTGTCTACTCGGTTGTTTCGGCGGCTTCTTCGACCATGTGAATGCGTTCTCCGATCCATCGCATGACTGGTACGGCCATGCTGTTGCCCAACGCTTTGTAACGGGCTCCGTCCGGAGCGTGTTCCTTGTTCCGATATGGGATATCGGTGTAATCGTCGGGGAATCCTTGCAAGCGTTCGCATTCTCGTGGTGTCAGCCGACGGACGGTGAGACCTCTCTTCTCGTGGCCGCCTGTTATCGGCGTCTGGGTGTTATGAGTGGACAATGTGGCGCTCATATCCCGTTGGATTAAGGCACCTTTCCCGCCGCCGGGTTTCCTGCCGTGAATCTGCAAGGTGACAGGCTCATCTTCCCCGGTTGAATCTTCAGCAGGATAGATGAGCGGTGGATCCTTCTTCGCGTGAGAAGTCAAGGTGGGAGCCATATCCACGCTGGTCATAGCATTCGTCTGACCATCGGCCCGGCAGATGTACGTCTGCTGTTTGATGCCAGGCTGCGCGGCCAATGCGCCTGCGACTTCCAGTTCACGAACCTCGTCACGCTGATTTGAAGCGAATGCTACAACCGGATTATGGTCGGTTTTCAACGTGGGGCTTATTTCACTTATCCCTAGACTCCGGGCCTTCGCACCTTGGCTATACAGGAACGCGACTGGCTTTACCTTGAAATCCAAGGCTGCTACCGCGGTGTTGTTGGTCGTATCCAGTGTGTTCATCACATCTGATTCACCGACACCCAGCTCAGTGCTCTGTGAGTGCGCCGTCTGACATAGAAAAACGCTTTCCTGACTTTGCCCTGACTTTTCTCTCGTGGACAACGTCGGATATACGCCGGAAGTCGGATAAACCCTCCGACTCTGGGTTTCGCCGGGATTCAGGCAGCCAGAATCATGATCTGCTTCTCCAAAGCGTTCCTGAGCCTCGTCGGTAAGGGCTTGCCTCTTCTGTCGGCTCGACTGATGATCCCACGACAGGCTTTCGCGCTCAAAAAGTACTTCCGCGCAACGCATGGTTCCAAGACTTCCAACAAGGAACACACGTTCGCGTCTTTGGGCCACACCGAAAAACTGCGCATCCAATACTCGCCATGCCAGACCATACCCGAGCGCATCCATCTCTGACAGGAGCTGGCGATAAGCCTCCCCCCGCTCGCTTGTGAACGCTCCTGGGACGTTCTCCCAGACAAACCAACGTGGACGGAGTTCACGTACCGCTCGAATGTATTCGAACATGAGTCCGGAAGCTCCCGCGAGTCCTTCTCGCTTGCCTGCGACAGAGAAGGACTGACAAGGCGATCCTCCGACAACAATGTCTGCTGCTCCCACATACGGTCTCCAATCGATTTTCGTGATATCTCCAAGATTCGGGATATCCGGGTAATGGTGTTGCAAGACGGTTGACGGGAATGGGTCGATTTCGCTGAAGGCCAGCGGTTCCCATCCCAGTGGATGCCATGCGACCGTGGCGGCTTCTATACCGCTGAAGATGCTGACGTATTTCACTGGCGTAGGAGTTTCTCGAGTTGGATTTCGGCGATGGCGGCGTTCATGTAGCCGTGTGTGTGGAAGTGTTTCGGGTTGAGGCAGCCGATTGTCCATGTGATGCGTCCGGTGGAGTTGTCTACGTGGCGTTGTGCCTCCATCGGCTGCCCGCAGTTGGGGCAGAACCAGTTGTTTTTCATTGGTTGTTCCTTTTGTCAGAATCTGAGTGTGATGCTGCCTGGCATAGTGCTGCGGTGAAGAAGCCAAGGAAGAAGCCCGTAAACAGGCAGATGATGGCAATTAGCATGAGGTCTCCTGTTTCGTCAGATGGTTTTTGCGATGAGGCCGATCGAGACGATCAGCACGGCCCAGAGGATCGCGATGCCGACCGTCCAACGGTTCAGGTTCCTCTCCGCGACCCCGGATGTGCCCGCGTTTGCGGTCAGTCCGCCGCCGAACATGTCGGACAATCCCCCGCCCTTGCCCTTGTGCAGAAGAATCAGCAGGGATAGCAGGATGCTCAGGACGGCGACGATGGTTTTCAAAACGATGATGAGAACGGCCATAGGGTTCCTTCGGAATAGAAGATGGCGATGAAGACGATCAGGGCCGTCAGATACGCGACAGCCCAATGACGATAGGTGCTGCGATGCTGTGGATTATCCGTCCATACGCTCATGAGAAGAAACGTGAGCAGGGCGATACCCATCCATAGCAGCATGGCAAGGGTCACGGGATGTGTTACCGTCACCCGAACACCATGAGAGTGAGTTTGCCGAGCCCGAAATCCATGCCCGTGACCAATATCATGAGCAGGATGACGAACACGAATGCGGCAATACTCCAGGCCAACCATTCGCGGGCGGTTGGAGTCACCGTCTTACGGGTTTCATCGATTACCTGCCGAACATAGCGTCCGATGGTCAGGAAAGGATTACGGGACTGCTTGAGGGATGTTTTTTCAGTCAATGATCAGCTCCTTGAACAGGAGCATGAGACCCAATGATCCGGCAATGACGCACAGGAACGTCAGGATGACGCACAGATAATATGCGATGTTCCAACAGCGGGCTTCCTTGATTCGATCCAGAGAAGCGGCGTTCTTCGCGCCTTGCCCGAACAGCATGCCGACATGGAGGATAAGCCATGAACTGGCATATCCTCCGGTCATAACCATTACGTATTGGAGGATCAAGATTCTCACGTTCCGGGAATGGTCTTATTGGGCGTCAACAGGGGTCGCGGTTGCTGATGCGGTGTTCTTCGCACGGATTTGAGCGAAGGCGATGGTCCTATCGTCTTCGCTCAAATCCGCCTCGTTCGGATTAGTGGCCTGGCCGGTGATGACCGGTGTTGGCGCATCCTTCGGAGCTGACTGGACTGTAGTGGCGTTAGGCTTGCGTCCGGACTGGTAGGCGTTGTCAAGCACTTTGCTTGCCTCCTCAAGACGGCCGAGAATCGCACGAACCCTTGCATCGGCCTGCTCCGCGATGTTTTGCCGTCCAGTGGCATACGAGTCGGCTTCCTTACGCAACTGTGCGGCGGACTGCTGCGCGGATTCGATGATCTGCTTCGACTTCGCTTGGGATTCCTTCACGTTCTTTTCGGCGACCTGCCGCGCGTCCACTATCGCTTTCTCCGCGGCGGACTGGCTCTGCTTGCGAATGTTTTCAGCTTCCTGCAGCGCCTTGTTCTTGATGTCGGCTGCGTTCTTTTCCGCAGCATGATAAACGGTCTGGGTGTCTTCGAGGAGTTTCCTCACATCGTCGCCCACGCTCGTGTACTTGTTCTTGAGTTTTGCTTCCAGATCGTCGTTCTGCTTTTCGAGCTCTTCGATCCGTTCGGAGAGCTTCTTGTTTTCGGCTTGCAGCTGATCGATGTCTTGGTTTGCCTGGGTGAACTGGTTGTTGACCGTATCCAGGGTTCTCTTCAGATCAGTGTTTGCTTGCGCATACTTGTTGATGGTGTCCTGGAAATTGGTTACGGCGTCATTGACTTGTTGGGGGTCGTAGCCTCGCATCTTCGTGTCGAATTCGATGATGGGCATGGTGGATTTGGGTCTCCTGACTTCACTTATTTTCTATGTGGACAGATTCAGTATAACAGGTAAAATGCCGGGGAGTAAAAAACCACCCGGCATTTTCCTAGAGTCAGCGATTCGGCAATTCCATGAGATCTCCGGCCTCGTTGTAGCCGTAAAGTTTTCCGTTGCGGCTACGAGTCCCGCGGGTAGTGGACAGGGATGGCGTGTAGAACGACTCACGGCCATTCTTCCGGACGCGGAAATTACCATCCGACAAGACCTTCACGTTGTCGGCGGTGATACGATTGGCCGGACTCTTGCCGTTATTGAACATGGATGCGAAGCCCTCCGCGTCGGCCGGCTCCTTGCCGATGCAGACACCGTTCCCGTTGGACAGCATGCGGGCGTGTCCGCCGGGAGTATTGACGGCAAAGGCCACTCCCTCTTTGCCGTCGCGCATCTGGATGTCGCTGCTGTAGAACCGATTCGTCCCATACTTGGCTCGCAGCAGTTTCGCGGCTGCCTGTGGGGATTGCGGATCCACGTATGGTGCGGCCGCCCGTTCGCGGACTGCTTGCACCTTGCGCGTATAGTCTTGGAATTCCTCGTTGGTGGTGAACTCCCTGCGTGCCTTGACCGGCTGCGTCCCGTACTGTTTCGCTTCGATGGAACCCCATACGGTGATGTCGTCTCCGCTGTGGGGGTTCATGTAGTCGGTGCGGAAATGCAAGGCGTTCTGCAACGGTTTGCCGCTTTTTGTGGATACCTTGGTGCCTCCGCTCACGGTGAAGTCGACGCTCTTGAGACCATCCTTCTGCATGGCCCTGGTCATGCGAGTGAGGTCACGGCCACGGAGACGGACGCTGCCGCTGCCTCCATGCGTGTTGGGGCTCCGCTGGGGCACCATGGCGACGAGATTGTCCCCGTTCACATGGAAGCCTTCCGGCACCGGGTCGCCTGGCTGCATTCCCAGTTCGCTCATGGGAACGCTTTCAGGCTTGTATGCGGGTTTCACGGTGACGTCGCCATTCTTGTCCGCATACACGTAGACCGGCATTTCCCGGGCTTGGGATTCGCTGAGCCCGAACTCCTTCTCGTAGTAATGCCGGGCTTGGACCGCAGCTTCGGCGAAGTCGCCGGGGTCAGCGGAATAGACGCGGTTGCTTGGGTCTGCGAACGCCGCGAGGTTGGCTTGTTCGGCTTTCTGGGCGTTCAACGTGTCATAGGTTTTCCCGTCCGGACGGCCGGTGATTTGAGCCGCTATTCCCCCAAAGGATGTTTCCCCGTCCGGCAGGTTGGAGCCGACCGGTTGGAAATCATGTCCGCGGTTGAGGCTGAACACATCCGGTGGGGCGGCCTTGCTGTGGTTGATCACGCCGAATGTGGTTTCCCCGGACGCCGCGACGGCCATCTGTTCCATATCGCTGTTGCCGATGATGTGGATGCGTTCGATGGGATTCTGGGTCTTGAAACTGCCGAACACCTTGCCTTGGGCGCTCATGTGCAGGATGGTGGACCCATCTGCCAGCTGGTTCATATCGTTGACATAGTATTTCTTGACGATGCCGCTGCGCGTGGTGTACGTGTATTCGCCGGGGACGAGATTGGTTTTACGGAATCTGCCAAGGGGGTCACGCGGCTGTGTCGCTGGAGTCCATACCATTATCGGCTCTTTCTCTGAGATTGTCGGATGTGCTTCCTGTCCAATCGTATGGTTGCGGTCGGTTCATTTCGAAGAATTTTCGGTTTTTGCCAAAGACCTGTTTTCATCTCGGATTCGGCGTCGCGGATGATTCGTTGATCGATTCTCCGGCGTGTGAGATGACGGATATAACGGGCCCAGACCGTGATGATGTATCCGGTCGCGCAGATTATGACCGATATGGTGACGACTGATTCCCTGGAGTCGATGAACCAGTCCTGCGGAACGATGAACATCGCATATAGGACGGCTATGAGGATAGCGATGAGTCCTATCACGGTCTGGACTAGCACTTGTCTCAGGTTCAACGCATCCTCCGATCATGTTCGCCCCAAGCGTCGATGGAGCTTTCGGCTATGCTCTGCGCCATCTGAAAATTCTCGGGCACCGGGAAAACAAAAAGTCTGACCATATGGTTTCCCGTCATGAGATTCGGCAGACGTACGAAAGCCACTCCCCTGCAATGCTGGCTGTTCACATCCGGCCAGGCTCCGATGCGGGTTCCCGAATGCAGTATGGTGTTCACCGTTTCCGCCGCATTGTCAGGGTCGGCGGTTTTCACCCCGTACGGGTATGCGATTCCGGCGATGATGGCGAATCTTTCATACGGACGGTAGGCTTGTCTTTTCCACTGTTGGAAGGCCAGTTCGATGAGTTGTGCGCGTACTCGTTCCCGAATGCCGAAGCTGCCTCCCCTCCCCCATGTGGCTGATTTCCGTTCGCCGTTCTGTCTGGCGATGAGGTCACTATCCGTATAGTTGCTGGTTATCCACTGTTTGTCGGGAATCGTGAATGACACCGAGTATCCGTCGTGCCATGCCGGCGGATTGGGATTATTTCGCCAATGCTGGTCGATGTTCGATGCGAGACGTGAGGTGATCTGGTATTTCGGCATTGATTCCGGCACCGGGATGATGAGCACGCTCAGCCTGTAATGGTTGACTGGTGCCGGTGTTGGCAGTTGGATGTATACGGTGCTGTGCCGGTGCTGGCTGTCATCGTCGTCCCAGAGTCGGGCATCACTGCCACCGTCGATGATGGGTTTGATGGTTTCGGCCGCTCTCGCCGGGAAAATGTTTTTCTGGCTTGGACAGCCTACGCCTATAAGGGCGATGAACCGTTCCACTTTCCAGGCTTTTCCTGTTTTCTTGAGATTGCGCCATTCGTTTTTCGCGTAGTCCCTCACCCATGCCCTTCGTCTGGCTCGCATGCGTTCCGTCTGTATGGTGTCGGTCGTACTCCACCATTCGATTGGGATGGTGAACTCGTGGGCGTAGCCTCCGCGTTTGTAGTTGGCTGGTTTTCTTGGATTGCTGGATGTTGTCCGGCGTGTTCGAGGTGCTGATGGCATTGGCGTTGGTTCTGTCGTCTTTACTGTATGTGGACATATTCAGTATAACGAGCAAACGTTGACTTCCTCCCCACAGCTGAAGCTGGGGGATTCCTTGCCTCGCGGTAAGGATCTTCCTGTAGAGACTTGTTCCCCGCCTACCGAAGTGTTGCTTCGGCGGTTCGAGGGTCCCCGCAGGCGCGTACCGCCAGTCCGGCGGATAGGATGTTTTTGGCGGCGTTGATGTCTCGGTCGTGGTGGGTTCCGCATTTGGGGCAGTCCCATTGTCGGATGTTCAATGGTTTCTTGCCGCTGTTGTATCCGCAGGTGGAGCAGATCTGGCTGGACGGGTACCAGCGGTCGATGACCGTCAGTTGGCGTCCGTACCATTGGGCTTTGTATTCGAGCATGGTGCGGAATTGTCTCCAACCCGTGTCGAGTATGCTCCTGTTGAGACCGGTTTTTGCCGCTTGCCCGTTGGGAAGGTAATGGCCCGGATGTTCCGGATCGGGTTTCGGCGCGCACCGTCGGGTCAGGTTTTCGACCGCAAGGTCTTCGATGACCACCGTTTGGTTTTCACGGATGAGTCGGGTCGAGAGCTTGTGGAGGAAGTCGTTTCGACAGTCCTTGACCTTGGCGTACGCTTTGGCGACCTTCAGACGGGCTTTGCGATGGTTGTTGCTTCCTTTCTGCTTTCTGGAGAGAGTTTGTTGGGCTTGTTCAAGTTTCTTCGCGTAATGGTTGAGGTGGCGTGGGTTGGGGATTTTCTCCCCGGTGCTGAGGATGGCGAAGTGTTCGGTGCCCAAATCGACGCCGACCTTGTTTGGGGAGGCGGGTAGATGTTTCACTTCCTCTTCGACGAGGATGCTCACGTGCCAGCGTCCGGACGGGTCCAGGGACACGGTGACGGTGGACGGCCGGGCTTTCCTCGGCAGTGTGCGCGACCAGTGGATGGGAAGGGGTTCGCGCATCTTCGCCAAAGTCAATTCCCGTTTGTCCCAATCCCAGGTGAACGCGGATGCGGCATAGGTGGCGGCTCCGCCGTTCTTCTTGGATTTGAACCGTGGATAGTCTCCCGTCTTGGCGAAGAAGTTCCTGTACGCCGCCTGCAAATGTCGCAGCGACTGTTGCAACGGGACCGAGGACACTTCGCGCAGGTAGGCGTATTCCTTGGTTTTCTTCCAGTCGGTGAGCATCCGGCTCGTATCCTCGTAGGACACGCTCTCATGGCGGACCGTCCATGCTTCGGAGCGGGCTTCCAATGCCATGTTGTACACCTTGCGGCAGCAGCCCAGTGTGCGCCGGAGTGTTTGTTCCTGTTCCGGCGTCGGGTAGAAGCGGAACCTGTATGCCCGCTTGGCTGTCGTGGTGTCCATGCTTCCTATGATACCCTGCTTTACAGGCTTGTATGTAGTTATGTAAGGCAGAGGCGCCTTATATCCCCATAGCTAAAGCAAGGGGTATTACGGCGCAACCTGATAAAAAAGAAGAGAGGATCATCGTGCTGGATGGTCCTCTCCTGTCAAGCCTCAGGCAATCAGCTGGCGAGATCGCAGAGCATGTTTTCCGCAGTCAGCAGCTGCCAGTTCTGGAACGAAACCTCCTTGACCTTCTTGTTGAAACCATGTCGGAGCGCATACTTCGCGGCGGCATCCACGGGGTCTGGAGTGTTCTCTGCGTAGCCTTCCTCCTTGGCTTTCTTGACCATCAAGGCGATGCCCAAGAGTGCTTGGCGGATGCTGGTCGCGGCAAGATTCGTGATCGGATTGTCATCGCTGATGCTGAACGGCTGCCAGTCGCAGGCATCGGTTTTTTCGAATACCCAGAATTGCATGGTGCTGGGAGCCTTGGACCCACGGTCGAAGGCGTCCGGCTTGCATGCGGCTACCGCGGCACGGTAGAAAACGGTCTGAATGTGATAACCGTAGTTGATGACTTCCTTGGCGAATGATTCCGCATCGGCCTTCTGAGCGGTTTTCAAATCGACCAGGTAATCGGTGCCGACGGGAATCAGATCAGGCTTCGCCTTGAGCATCAGACCGGTTTGACGGTCCTTCCATTCGATGCACTGTTCCTTGGTTCCCTGTTCGATGATTTCCATGTAATCGGGGTATTCGGGCATGAGACTGGTCTGTTCGATGCCTTCTTTCATGCGTTTGAGCAGTTGCATGTCATTGTAGGAGACGATGATGTTGCCGGCTTCCAGCTGTTCGTCGCGCCACTTCTGGTTGTCTTTGCTCCTGAAGCTCTCTCCCTCAGGCAGGCTGACAACGTCGCTGGTGCCGAGCAGGTAAGCGTGGAACGCCGTACCGAACTTCATGGCGTCGGTGGGCTTGTGGTCGTCGTTGAGACGGTGATATGCCCAGTCGGCCGGGTTTTTCAGGAATTGTTTCAATTGGCTTTGGTCGATTGATTTCAACCGGAAGTAGCCGGGGTCGTCGATGTCGATGATTTTCGCGTAGGCCATTGGTGTCTTTCCTTCTTGGATTCAAGTTCCGGGCATGCCTATGGACGGAGCATGCCGGAACGGTATGTGGGGAGGCTACTTGTTGTTCACTGGATCGGATTCGGCGATTTCCTGGGCTGACATGTCAGCCTCGTCGACGTACACGCTGGTGTTGCCGCTTTCCGAGTCCACGACGACGTGAGGCTCGTCGTAGGTGATGGGTTCTCCGGTCGTCTCGTCGAACTCCGGGCTGACGGGCACCGGGTCGGAGAGGTGGAGATATCCGCCATCGGCTTTCTGCTGGGCGCGGTTGACCTCTTCCCAAGCGTTCTCCCAGTTGAAGAATTCCTCCGAATAACCCGGGTATGGTTCCTTGTTCTTGGTTTCCCAGTCGAGGAGCTGCTTCGGTGTGACGGGTTGCGAGGGGTGGAATTCCTCGGTCAGTCCTTCGGGGATCGGCACTGTGTAGTCGCTGAGACGGTCCTCGTCGTCTTCGTCGGGTGCGACGAATCGGACTTTCGCTTTGATGGGGGTGTTCATAGGTTGCTCCTTTTCCAGTTTTTTCCTGATTTGGATTGCTGTTTCGAGATATTCGATGAGCTGATGGTATGCGGCGTAGGACAGGCTCATGGGGTTGTCCTCGTACTTGCTGTACGTGTTGACGCTCATGCCCAGCAGGTCGGCTATCTCGTTTTTGGTTTTTCCTGCTAGCTGGCGCAGGCGTCTGATTGATAGCTGGTTCATTCGCCTCTCCTGGATGCAGTGGTCGGACTGGTGTCGTCCAGTCTTCTGGTTGTGTTCACGCTCCCATTGTACAACATGCAGAAAACTGAGTTTTTCAGCATTCTCTAACAAGGAGAAACGCCTTGGAAATAAAGGCAACACGCCGAATAATATACATGTTCAGATAACTGCGTATATTTGAATATGTCCACATAGAAAAAGAGAAGACGAAAACTCCCATCCTCAATGCACTGTGGAGCGATCGTCAAATCGTCAAGGAGGAACCATCATGGCAACAGAACTGCTAACTCACGCGAAAACCGGAGTCATCCAGATGGGATGGCCCAAGCTCTACGAGGCGGTCGCATTCAAGGGAAACAAGGACGATGACAAGTCCGCCAAGAAGGACGATAAGAAGAAAAACGAAAGCACGCCTGCATACGGGTTCCCTGTGCTTCTCGACAAGGATGACCCCGATCACATGCGAACCGTCCGAATCCTTCAGAAGCTGAGCAAGAATGCGGAAGCCAACGCCATCGCCTTGAAGAAATGGGGCAAGAAGGATCGTATCGTTTCCAATGACGGTCTCAAGGATGCCGACGAGGATGAAATCCTTGACGGTGATAAAACCGTCCTCATGACCGATAAATATCCGAATCGAGCCAACCATTTTTATGTGAACTTCAGTCGTAGCTCCAATGCTGGTCGTCCCGGAATCCGCTACATCGACGATGAAGGAATCCTGCGTGAGCTCCCCGAACCGATTCTCGGGACAAAGGAGGACATTCAGGCCGCTCAAGCCAATCTTAATGATGCCCGAGCCGCTTACGCTACGGCTGATGAAGACGCTCGGGAGGAGGCGAAGACGCTCGTTCTGGAGGCGACGCGCAATCTTGAGGAGGCTCAGGAGCGTGATGCCAAGGCCAAGGAAGTCAAGGTCTTATGGGATAAGCTGGTGTATCCCGGTCAGAACGTGCAGGCTTCGGTTACGGCACGTGCGTGGAAGACTCAGACCGGTAGCGGTGTCAGCTATCGTTTGGATAATCTCACGATTGTTGGCGGAGGCGTGCGAGATGGAAGCTTCGAATACGATGAGGACTTCACCGATGAGGATATCGAGGCTCTTATCGCTTGGCGAGACAAGCATGTGAACGCAAAGCCTTCCAAGGCCGATGATGAGGCGGCCCTTCTTGCGGATACTGACTTCGATGAGGCTGATTCCGATGATGAGGTGGACGAGGATACCGGTGAAATCGCGGTCAAGCCACGTCGCAAGGCTGCCGTTTCCCGTCGTCGTCCGAAGCCTGTCGAGGTTGAAGATGATGACGTGGACGAGGACGAGGACGAGGAGGAAGCTCCGCGCCATCGTCCGAAGAAGACCTCTTCGCGGGGCCGTCGTAAGCCGGCTCCTGTCGAGGTTGAAGATGATGACGTGGACGATGAGGATTATCCCGACATGTTCTGATGTTTGACGTCCTCCCCACGCCTAAAGGCGGGGCACCCTCACGGCAAAACGATGGGATTAACGGGAAAGCCGAGGTCAATTGCCTCGGCTTTCCCGTTTTTTTCAGCCGACGTTGCCGCCACTGTTGCCCTTGGGTGGCGTCTCCTGCTGCGGTTGCGGGGATACCCCTCCCCCACTGTTGCCGGTTGATCCGCCGGTTGATCCACCAGTCGAACCATATCCCCCGCCCCAGTAGTACATGTTCCCGTATGGATTCTGCTGAGGCTGCTGCGCCTGCTGCTGCTCCTGTTGGGCTTGGGCCTGTCGTTCCGCTTCCGCTTTTGCCTTGGCCTCTTCCTCGGCTTTCTTCTTCGCGTCCGCATCCTTCTTGGCTTTATCCACTTTGGAGATGAGGTTCTTCAGCTCGGTCGAAGCCGAAATAGCGTCGGACAGGTTGTCAGACGTTATTTCCGTGCTTTTCCACTGGGATGCGAGGCTTTGCATCTGCTTCTTGTCGTTGCCGTCAGGAGCGTCAGCAAGACCATTTGCCTGCTGTACCAGACCGTCGAGTGTCGTTCTGGTTTCCTTGGCTTTTGCCTGCATTGCATCCGTGTAGGTTCTGTTGGTTTTCTCATATTCGCCGTCCAGTTTTTCCAGGGCCGATGTGATGTCTTTTTCAGTCATCGGATTCCCTGTGGTTGTTTTCTGGAGGGCTTCCATGGCTTTTTGCACGTCGCTGTTTTCCGCGACGGGACTGGCTTTGATCGTGGAGACCAGGTCATCGGCCTTCCGTTTCCTCCCGTCCCATTTGTTCTGTGCCTTCACCAGGGATTGTTGGCGCTGTTTGCGGTCGGCTTCGGCCTGCTGTTCCGCGACGTGAGTGGTGTATGCGTGATAGGTGTACGCTCCCCCGCCTATCAGTGCTCCGAGGCCTATGAGTATGGCGGCCGCGACTGCGATAATCTTTATCAGCGTTCCACCATTTCCCCTATTTTCTGTATCAGTGTTTTCCTGTGGGAATGGGGAATCATACTGGTGTTCAACTGGGAAGACATTTTCCTGTGGGAATGGCGGATTGTCGAATTGTTGCGGGGGCATGCCATTCGTTTGCTGGCCTGTATTCCACTGATCGTTCGATTCGTCGTCCGTCTGGCTCCAAAAGTCATCTCCCGTCTGGAATGTTTGCGTTGGGTAATCATCCGCGCCAAGGCTTCCGGCGGATGGGGACGATGTTTGTGGTCCCCCCTCCGGAGGTTCGGATGGGTCATCCCAAAGGTCGAATGGATCCGCAGAGTCCGTGTCCTTCGGGTATGTTTCGCCAGTGTCCTGTCTTACTGGGGGACTGTCTTCCTGTTGGAAGGACGAACTGTCATACTGTTCTTCTGTTTCGCTGTTCCATTGATTTTGCATAGGAACATTGGATGGGAAAACAGTTTCAATGTCTCCCTGTTCCTGCATATCAACGTTTTTCTTTGAATCTGCGGAACTGTCTTGAATGATGTTGTCGTCTCGACGTTCGTTCTGTTCCGTTGTCGGTTCGCTGGAATCGTCCGATTGCAGGTCGAATTGCTCGAACGGGTCGTATTCCTCCGGGCCTTTTCCTTGTTCCCGTGTTTCCTCATTGTTCTGCGGAAATGCGGAAACAGCAGACTGTTCTTCTGATTTCTTGTCGTTACAGTCTTCTGCTGAGTCGGCGAATTCCTTGAACGGGTCGTAGCCGTTGGCGAGTAGGTCTATCTGATCGAGGTTTTCCGTATTCTCCTGTGGAGTCGTATCCGCAGTGTCCTGTTGAACTGGCTCGACAGTGTTCTGGGGGGCTGTCGTCCTGATGGGACGTGAAGCTGTGCCTTTGTTGCCCTGCGAATCTGTCGTTTTGTTGGACTGTGGAACTGTGTGGTCAGTGGAATGAGGAATTGTTTCCGCGTCTTCCTGTGAAAGTGTTGCGCTGTTGGAACGTGAAACAGTGGAATCATTGGAACGTGAAAACGATTCCTCTTTCTCCTGTGTAGGCAATTGCCTGACATCCTGTTGGAACGGGTCTACGTCTTCCTGTTGGAACGGGTCTACGTCTTCCTGTTGAAATGGGTCGCTGTCGGATTGATGGGTTGTGCTTTCGTCAGACTGTGGAAATGAGTCATCAAAATACTGTGGAAACGTGTTCGCATTTTCACCGGGAATGGACTCCCTGTTGGATTGCGAAACTGTGGGCACATTGGAACTACTCCCTGTACCCCCGGCTTTCTGTGGAAGCGTTTCCGCATTGTCCTGTGGAAATGCGGAACCAGTGGAATGTGACGCTGCGCCTTTGTCATTCTGTGGATCTGCGTCATCATCCCACAAATCATCCATCAACAGGGAATCATCCAACTGATTCCCCGCCGTCAGCCAATCATCATCCTTCGCCAACATCATCACATCCTATATCAAAGACCTTTTTCGGCAGATAGGCGCCCGATATTCATGGCGGCATCGATGGCGCTCATGTGAGGCACGTCGACACCTGCCGCATACAGTTTGCTCGCATGCGCCGCAGCGGCGGCACCCTTCAACGGCTTGTCACGGTCTGCGACATCACGCCCGTCCTCGCCGAAACCGTCTGTGGGGAACCCGTCGTCTTCGTCCCCGCCGGAGTCGATCATGCCGTCATCGGGTTTTTCTGCGGCGGTCGGCAGGGCGTTTACGATTTCATCCCATGACCAGTGGCCCGAGTTCATGTCGCCTTCCGGCGGTCGGATTGCGGTCAGACGTTCGCGCAGCAGGTCGCTGTATGATTTTCTTTGCTTCTGGTTCTCCTCGTAGAAACCCTTGTAGATGACGGGTTTCATGCCGGGAAGCCTGATAAGGCCGGCTCCTCTGGAGATTCCCGGTTGCATGATGTTTTCCGGTATCTCAGGGAAGTCCTTCGCCCCTCCCAGCAGCTCTTCGACAGCGGTGGAGGGTTGCAGGGTGGGGGAGATGACCGTGGTCAGATTGACTCGCATACCGGGGTCGAAACCGTCCTGCAGGCGGGTCGATTGCCCGCAGAACAGGAAGCAGACACCGGAGAACCGGGCTTTTTGCGTGATCTTCATCGCATAGGTGATGTTCGCCGCATGGATGCTTGCCTCATACTCGGCCCGGATGCGCATCGGATTGTCCTTGCTGACCTTCGGTATGGTGACGCTCCCAGCCCATTGGGCGACCTCATCGCACACGAGCAAAAGCAGGGGGTTCTTTTCCTGTTCGTCCTTAGGCAGACCCCACCAGTTTTCGACCCCATACTGTTTGATGAGTTTCGACCGGTAGGAGCAGATCTCAAGCACATGGATCAATGTCGCGGCGGCTGATTCAGGACTATCGCAACCCCAGCCGTGGGGGATGATCCACGGCCGGCACCATTGGAAATCGACGCTTTTGTCCTCGTCGTCGCAGATGGCAAGCTGGAATCCGGCTTCCAGCGCGGCGGCGATGAGCGTGTTGATGACAACGCTTTTCCCGCTGTTGGCGGCGGCGGCAACCATGATTCCCGGGCCGGATTTCCAGTCGAGTGACAGCCAGTCGCCGGTTTCGCGGCCTCGTTCGGGCAGCTTCATGCCCAGATAGGCGTGACGTAGGTCGTTTTTACCGATCAGCTGTTTCGGGCAGGCTATCATCGCAGGAAAAGTCGGGGGAGTGCCGGGGTACACCATGATGACGCCTTTTTCGGGGTCGGCCTTGAAGAACCAGCCTTTTTTGCCGACCACTTCGACGGCTTCCTGCATTCGCTTGTCGTATACGGAGGCCTGATAGGTGACGGTGTTCTCCTTGATGCGGATTTTCCAACCGTTCTCAGGAGTACGTGAGATACGAATTTCCCAAGGCTTGACCTTGAGAACGTTCGCGAATATACGCCGGGTGGCTGCGGCCTTCTCGTCCAACTGTTGGAGCAGCACAAGGAATTCGCTGGAACTGATTCGAACGAAATCGACGACGGAATAGCCTTCGTACTGGGGTTGGCTTTCCAGGTTCTGCACCGTCTTCTTCTGGGAAGCCGTGTCCGCGCATTCGCTGTTGCTGAGTCTGACGGCTTTGATTCCGTTGTTGATATCATCGGAATCCATATCCATCGGCGCGATGATCGCGTACCGGTTGTCGGAATCGACGCTGAATACGCTGTAGCCTTCGAACTCAGGGTTCTTTGCGGCTTTCTCTTGGATGAGGACGGTGAGTTTGATCATGTCGTCCGGATTGGTTTTATCAAAACCATTGGGGAAGAATTTTTCGAGAGGGATTTTCTTTCGACGGTCGGCCATCAGTTTTCCTTTCTCTTGTAGATGGGGGTGTGGAAGGCCTGGAGTGGCCTGTCTGATGTTTCGTACAGGCAATTGCGGGCCTGTTTGAAGTCCAAATGCCGGTTGAGATAGGTGAGGGTTTCGGCTTCACGGGTGTTTTCGGCGTGGAAAAGAGGTTGCGTGTGCGGGTCGAGCTGTCCGGCCGGATGGAATAGCACATGGTTGCCGGCGATAAGCCGGTCGTAGAGCTTTTGACCCACTGTGGATGGGTGAATGCTGCTGCGGACCATGACCACGTTGACGTTCGTTCCGGGTGCCATTTCGATGATTCGGCTGAGTTCGTCGGAGATTTGACTGTTGACGTTCAGCAGATTCATGTCCGGGTAGCCGTTGTGTACGTCATAGTCATCGAAGGCGAGCAGTATCGGCTTGATCGGCTCGGGTTCGCCCTTGATGCGCCGTCGCTGTTCCATGCTGACCCGTTGCACTATTTCCAGTAGCTCATAGGGTTGCCGGTAGCGTCCGCACATGACGGTGGGGGAGGGTGGGATGCTGTCCCACTGGTCGGTGAAGGTTACGAGCGTGCCGTCCGAATCTGCCTGTCGGATGATGCTGTCAAGCAGCATGGTTTTCCCGCTTCCGTCGGGCCCGGTGATGGTGAGTGGCGTTCCCGTGGACGTGTCCCATCCAAGGTTTTTCCCGTGAACGTCTGTTCCCAGGTTGATGAGCATGTTGTTTCCCCTTTTGTGTTTGGCTACCAGTCGACTTCTTCGATGTCGTCCCCGTCTTCGGAATCGGCATCGTTGTTGTCTGGGTGGTGGAGCATGTCGTGGAGTTCGTCCATGTCGTTGATTTCCTCGCCGGCTGTCTGTGGATCCGTTCCTTGGCTGAGCAGCTTGGAAAGTTCGTCTTCGGACACTTCGCCGTAGGTTTCCGCTTCGGATGGCATGAACCGCGAATAGTCGATGGGTTGCGGGGGAGTGCGATCGGCGAACAGTTCCGCCAACTTTTCTTGGCCTCCCGACCACCATGTTTGGACGGCCAGCAGTTCGCCTTGCGCGGTTTCGAAGATTCCACGGCCCTGCGGGATTTTCCCGCCTTCGCCTTTCAACGACTGTTGGAGCCGGTTCGCCTCGCGCAGGTTCTGCGCGCTGATGATGCCCGCCGTGGAGTCCATGCCCAGGAGGATTCGGCCGAGCGAACGGAAGAAGGCGTTCGCGTTGTACGGCTTCATGTCGTCCATGGTCAGACGCTGGGCGCCGAGGATTACGCTGATGCCTGCGGTTCGTCCCTGCACGACGATTTTGCCGAGAGCGCTCATGGTGCGTCGTATCGAATTGTTCGTCGCGCTGACGGCCGCATTGTCGTTGGCCAGTTGGATGTCCCTGTTCGGGTTCTGCGTGGTCTTGCCGGCCTCCTGAAGGTAGGAGTTGAATTCGTCGAACACGATGTCGATGGGTTTCGTGTGGGCAAGCTCTTCCTCATTGAGCTGGCTTTTGTCGAGGTCGTAGATGCTGCCGACACCATACCGGCTGAACAGTTTCACCCGTTGTGCCATCTCGTCGCGTAGCCAGGCGATGACGGCTTCGGTTTCGCGCATCTGCCCCAAGCCGACGAACGCCAACGCTAATGGTTTCGCCCACTGGGTGAAGTCGATGCAACCTTTGGATGGGTCGATGAGGATGATGTCATGGCCTTTGAGCAGCGCTTCGGCGACCACGATCTGCGCGATGGAGGATTTACCGGTTCCGGATTTGCCGCTGATGAGCAGGTGGAACGTGTCCTTCATGCTCCAGTAGACCGGTTTGCCCATATCGTCCACGCCCAACGGGAACATGCGTGGTTTCGACTGGCGGGCGAAATCCCAGTCCGCGTTGACCATGGTGGGGAATGGGCTGCGTTTCGCCAGCACCATGTCGTACAGGTTCGAACCGTGTTCCTCGCCGCGCGGGAGGATACGCCCGTAGGCGTAGTCGGCGCTGGTCAGGAATTTGCCGATGTTCCGTGAGGGCTTGTCCACATCCAATCCGGCCGGAATCTGGAATCGTGCCAACAACACGTCATGGTTGCTTGGCAATGCGCCGAGACTGACCACATCGGGGGTGCGCCCGCTGGGATCGCTGACTCCGGCCACGCCCCACGAGTCGCTTAAGGCGAGTTCGATGAGATGCTTTTGCTTTGATCTGCGATTCCAGTGGCTGATGTCCCTGACATCCAGGCACGGGTCGTCGCACAGCCATACGGTCGCACTGTCGGCTGACCGCCATTCCCAGTAAATATGTTTCGCCCCGACCGACGATTGGATTCTGGCGGACTGTTTGCGGGCGTCTTCCACGGTCGCGCCGTTGCCTAATTGGAATTGGATGCTCCAAATCGGCTTGTCTTTGCTTTGCGGAGTGCAGGCCGTGATGTTCACGGACGCTTTTGCGGGAAGCACGTCGATAAGGGTTTTGAATATCAACGCTTCCGCATACTTGCGGTGAAGGGGGGTGTTGCCGGTCAGCTGGTCGATGCGTACGGGCGCGCTTCCGGTGGACCAGATCAGTCCGGCCATGTCGGAGCCTTCGTCCACGAGTCCGATGAACCGTGCCTCCGGCTGCAATGGGCCAAGGTCGCAACGCTCGTAGTCGGCCGGCGTGGCTGGTGCGGTGAGTACCAATGGCAGGTAATGCAGTTGCCAGCCGTCGCAGTCCTGGGTTTTCTCATAGTCGTAGATGGGTGCCGGTGGATTGAGTTTCGACGGGAGGCATTTGACCCAAGCGGACTGGTCGCTTTTGAACCGTTTGGAAATGGTGATGTAATCGTCAAAGGCTTTCTTGTGGGTCATGCCGTCCGGCCGCCACTTGTTGCCCTTGTCGGATAGTTTCACATCGTCGAATGCGACCAGGTGGAACTTGTCCTGCAGGTCGGCGAACACCGGCATCCGCAGAGTCTCGGCAGGCGATCCTTCTCCCTCCAGCCAGTCGAAGCTGATGCGGTCGATGGAATCCCCGCCCTGCGGGGGAGTGATGATCTCCAACAGCCAGGCGGCTTTACTGTCGTCGGCGCTCACATCATGAGCCAACGTCAACGGGGCGCGTTTATGCCAGATGAAAGCGGTTTGCGCATAGGCGATGTCGGCGACGAGAGAGACAAGACCTTCGCCGGCCTTTCTCTCCGCGATGGAGGGGATGCAGGATTCGTCCATGCCAAGCGCCAGACGGACACTGGACGGGTCGAACTGTTCCGCCCCTTTCTTCTTCTGCTTGGCGGACAGTAGACACACGAAACGGTATCCGTCCGCCAATGCCGGCGCCCGCAACGCTTCCACGCCGAGCTTGAAAACTCCTTCGTTCGAGCGAGGCTTACCGTCCGACCCCTGCAGACGAATCCGGTAGACGATCAGAGGATTATCCGAAGAACCGATTTTGTTGACCTGCGTCAGATAGGCTCCCGACCATGCCTTCTGCAAATCGTCCCCGGCAAGCCAACCATCAAGCAGCTGTTGCCCTTCGACCAGCTCACGCCAGTACCGGGACTGCGGTTTGCGCCCCAACATCCATACGAGTAGCAGGAACACGAACCCCGGAAGCGTCACAGCGCTCAGCCAGCTCATGTATCCCGCCAACACGAAAACCAGGACCCCGGCGAAAACCAGCAACGCCATGGAGACGGACAAAAGCCGCGCCCAGGCGGGCGATTTGGTCAGGAACGCCGGAATACTGACGCCCTTGTAGACATGCCTACGGTCAACGCGCCGATTCCTGTAATGCGACCAGCCTTGGGCGAGCATGAAACCGAACAGGCCATCCACCAGGGCAATCCAGACGGCACCGTTCAATCCCAGCAGCATGCCGCCCATCCAGCCCATCCACCAGGAAACACGACGAATCTCCAGCCAATCCGCATTCGGAATAAGACCGGCAAGCATGTCCTTCCAACGGTGGTAGACCATCATCTGCTTGTCGGATGGGGGATCCTTGCGGCTTCCGGAAGCGTTGACCGGATACTGTTGTGTGATTCCTCCGGCGAGCATGCCAAGCCAAAGGAACGGGACCAAGGGCAGGCGCCAAAAGAACCAGAGGATAATTCCAAAGACAAGAAACAGCGAAAACCAGACGCCACTCGATATAGGACGGGTCTGTGTTCTGCTCCTGCTGTTTCTGCTTGCCATGATTGTCAATCTATCTTCGAGTTTTGTTATTAACCGAAGATTTATTGAAATTAACCGATACTAGAAAGAACGAGTACGGCAATCCTGTTCGTCCGAGATTCAGTCTTTTTTTGTTTGCTCTGAGGTTCGCTGCCAAGCGAACCGACTGGATTCTTCTTTTCCGAGGTCGAAACAGGTGCAGGAGAGCGTGTGGCATTTGCCGCGTCAGCGGCATCCCGGTGGATCGCGGGTCGAAGTGGGGAGAGAAATTAAGAGAGAGAGTTTGTATATTCACTTGTAATATCACTTGTAATATCACTTGGGGGTGCCGCTTGGCCCTACTGCCATAAGGGCTGAGAGGCCATGTCGGTGTCAAAATTCTAAGCGAGGGTGTCAAAATTCTAAGAGTCGGTGTCAAAATTCTAAGAACGGGTGTCAAAATTCTAAGGCTGTGACCGCTCTGATCGCAGGCAATCGGGGTATGGTTCGATGGCATTCGCAAAGATGGTGTCAAAATTCTAAGAAAGGTGTCAGAATTCTAAATATGGTGTCAGAATTCTAAATATGGTGTCAGAATTCTAAGAAAGGTGTCAGAATTCTAAGAAAAACGCGATAAAATAACGACGAAAAGAAAAAAGATACCCGCACCGTTCGTACCGGCCGGGTATCTGGCAACCGCTGAAACGGAGCGATTACATGACCAATAATAACGCCATCGCCACAACGAAAATGAACACCGGAGCACCGCCGCTCATGGCGAAACTCTCCCTCTTCCCCGTATCGAAACCCAACGCCTCATACATAGAGAGAACAAACGGTCGGGAAACAGTCCGCATAACCCCCAGTCGCCCCGAGGAATGGGTCTACGGGAAAACCCCGCGACTGATATTCCTCTACGTGCAGTCCATGATTCGCATGAAGAACAATCCCGACGTGGATCAGGACACCCACACTGTTGTCTTTCGTGGCAGCTTCCAGGAATTCTGCGACAACACCGGAATATCCAACCACTCCGGATGCCAGAAAGAGACGGAGGACACGCTGATGAACCTGGCGCGAACCTCGATCTCCATCATGAACACCGACGAGAATCGCGAGAACAAAGGCGAATGCACGCCGTTCACCGTCGCCAGAAAAGGCCGTACACAGTTCAGGCCAGAACAGGACATCATCGCATCAATCCAGTTCACCGACGAGATGTGGGCCGAGCTGTCGAAGCCAAGCGTCCCACTCAGCATGGATGTCATCTCGCGTCTGGGCAAATCGGCGCGGGCGTTGGACGTCTATATATGGTTGACGTACCGCACATACCGGCTCGACCACGTCGCCTACGTTTCATGGCGTCAACTGTATGACCAGTTCGAGGGCACCGGCCTGCCGATGAAGGACTTCCGGCGCAGGTTCAAACAGGCGTTGTCGAATGTCTTGGAGGCGGCTCCGAATTTGAGGGCCGAACCGTTCAGGCATGGGATCAAGTATTATCCTCGCACCGATGCTCCAACGCGACAGACTGCGCAGAGCGAGTCGGCTGATATTCCCCTTGAGGCTGAAGTAGTGGATGAGAGCAAAGGTCCCGCACGTCACGTGCATTCCGCCGACTGCGAGCATGTCCGGACGCTGATGTCCGAATGGATGGGTGGCATGTTCACCGGTGTTGATGCCGATCGTGTTGCGTCGCGTTTGGCTGAATTGTTGGATTCCGGGTTGCCTGATGAGGGGGCGGTGTCGCGGGTTTTGTTGGGCTGATTAGGCGGCTCGGTTTTTTTGTGGCTTCTGCTGGCATGTATCATTTCTGCGGTATTCTATTGGTATTACCTGCGTGTTATAATAGTTTCGTCAAGAGGGGTGGAGGTTGCTTTTTGAAAATCTACGTGCTGTCGCGCGTGCATGAACGGCATCCGGAGCTGACATCAGAGGACGTGCTGACGGCCTTTCGAAGTGTCATGAAAGACGCGCGTAGGGCGGATGGCACTTGGGTGGCAATAGGTCTTGACGGACATGGCCGTGACGTGGAGATGGTCTACAAGCAGTTGAACGACAGCGTACTGATCTACCACGCGATGACACCTCCGACGAAGAAAACACTAAAGGAAATTAATCAGCTGGAAGGCAAAAGAGGTGAACGATGAGCGATTTCAACGAACGAGACAAGGAACTGCTGGAGAAATTCGGAATGACCGAGGAGCAGGTCAGCAGTGACGTGGAACGAATGGAAAGCGAGGACGCCGGCCACGGTATCACCGGCCCTATCTACTACGGTCTCCACATGCTGCCGAAACGGGACGAGCGCATGGTCACCGTCACCATAAAGATGCCCGAAAGCCAGCTCGAACAGGTCACTGCCGCCGCGAAGCGGTACCACATCAGTCGTAGCGAATACATTCGCAGACACCTTACTAATGCATAGGCAAAAAAATGATATACGAGAAATGGCAGGTTAGCGACGAGTACCGTCAGCGCATCAAGCAGGCCATGCCGAAAACCGCCAGCAACGTGAGATTCATCGAATCACCGGAACGTATGCGCAGGGTCATGGCCGAGTTCATGCAGCACCGTACCGTCGATGAAGTGGCCGAGAAAGCACGAGTCGATTCAAGCGTGGTGCAACGGCTGATTGACACCGGCGTTGCACCATATCTTCCGACTCGACGGATAATGAAGGTTCTTGGAGTGGATGCCACTGCCTTGCCTGCGGAATGCGTGGTGGCATGAGAAAAGGTGATCGGCTAAACGTCTGGATGAACGGCTCCCACGTTGGCGTGTTCACCTCTCTCAAACGAGGAGTCGCGTTTGAGTATGATTGGAATGCTCCACGGATAAGTTTCAGCCTCCCGAAAGATGGAGAGTGGCGCGAGGATGCACCGGAGAATTTTCTAGAAAATTTACTCCCGGAATCAGGTGCCGCCAAGTATGCCATGATGCAGGCAGTCGGCGCGAAATCTCAGGAATCCTTCGACTTGCTGGAAAACGTGGATTCAGCTGGTGCGCTGGTGTTCTCTCGGAACGATGAGATGCCGACTATTGCCAGTGTGCCTCCTGCAGAAGCAACCGATGACGAAATCGCGACACGTATTGCCGCCGTCAAACGGACGCCTGATTCATGGTTCGTCAGGAACAAAGGTGCCAGATTTTCCTTGGCAGGAGCTCAAGGCAAATTCTCCTTGTCCCGTGTAGGCGATGAATGGGTGTGGCCCAATGGCGCCGTTCCGTCGACTCATATTCTTAAACCGGCCGGCATTTATGACGCTGATGAAGTAGAACATGCGACCATGATGCTTTCCAAGATGATCGGCATCGAAACCCCGGAGTCGGATATCCAGGAATTCAACGGCCAGCAGACCTATATCGTGGAACGGTTCGATCGTCGTATCGAAAATGGTATGCCGGTTCGTCTGCCGATGGAGGATATGGTGCAGGCATTGGGCCTACCATCATCCGAGAAGTACAAGGTGAGTGCCGTCGATACGCTGACCACCCTACGGAAGATGGATCCGTCCGGCAGACTGGGGGAGGAGTGGCTGCGACGATTGGCCTTCAACGTGGCTGTCGATAATTGCGATGCGCATGCCCGTAACTATTCAGTCATGCCCACTTCGCTGGATGGTGAGTCCTGGAAACTAAGCCCAGCATACGATGTGATGACCACGACGGTATGGCCGGGATTGACGGACAAGCTCGCGATGCCATTCTCAGGAGCGGAGCATGCCAGTGAAGTGACACCGGACCATTATGCGAGGTTGGCCGATTATTGTGGATTCGATCCCGACACTGCACGAGACGAGGCTATCCGCATCAGCGACTTGGTCCGGTTGAATGCGCATACTGCGTATATGGATCTGGCCCCGGAACTGCAGGCCAAGCTGTTGGACAAGATTCGTGTCGCGAACAGTGGCATGCCAAGTCCTCAACGCTTCGTCCTGCCGGACAATGGCATGGTGCATGTCGTCTCCCACGATCGTGATGGGCATCCGGTGCACGACTATTGGCGGCGCAAACCATCCAGATAGGACAATGCGGCCACTGCTGGTGTTGATTTGCTTGTCGATGAATTCTGTCACAGAATAAGGTCAGGCAAACGAAGCAATGCAACTGCATATAACAGAACGCTGAGCATGGATTGGAGGTGGTCGCAATGCTTACCTTGCTGGCAATGATTGGACTTTTTCTTCTCGTTCTGGGATTGGTGATAGTCCTGTTGATGGGAATGTTCTTCAGCAGCGACATGGGCGGCATGTTCGTGAACGTGTTCAACTATGCGACTTCCACTGGGATCGCTGATCTGGTGACCGTTGGGGTCATGCTCGTCATCCTGTTTGCGGCTTTCGCAGTACAAGCCGTTATCTGGTTCTTCGTCAGCGAGAGGATGTTGGAATCTGCGCTCCCGTTGATCGTCCAAATGATCATCGAACTGATTGTTCTCATCCCGATTCCTGCGTTCTTCTTCACGGCCTGGGGCTTGGAATATCGGTGGGCTGGTGTCCTGTGTGTTCTTATCTTCGCATTGCCGGCCTTGTACAACCTGGGTTTGAACGTGTACGTCAAGCTTGAGGAAATCAAGGAAAACAAGAACGTGAAGTATGTTTGATCCTTCGCTCCGCAAACCTCTCTCAGGGTGCAGGAAGCATCGGATACGGATAATCGGAGGCATTCGCTTTTCTGGGAAGGATACGCTGGAACCACACGTTTTTTTTTGGATTAGGAGTTGAGGATGCACGGAACATTCAGCAGGCCTATGAAAATACTCGCCAGTGTTATTACAGTGGTGGTTCTCGTCGCTGGCATCCTGGCTTGGAGTACGTGGCGTAAAAAAGTCACCGCTGAGGAACGCCAGCAGGCGCAAGCCCAACAGTTGAAAAAACATAAGTCGGAGGAACGCAAGAAAGCCGCTGAGGCTGCCGCAAATCAGCTGACCGATGAGGAGAAACAACAGTACACGGATCTGGCCATCCAATTCGAACAGGCAGCCCGCAACTGGGGGAGTGACCCCACGATCAATTTGGACTCACTCAGCCAACATGATGCTCAACAGGTAATCGACCAGTTGCGGACACCGGACATCGGAAGCAATCCTCTACCCGCTCTGAGCGCTATCCCAGCGGATAAGAACGATGGGCCTGATGCCGTCAGCTATCCATGCGAAGAGGAATATGAAAACGCATGTAAAGCGTATCCGACAATGAAAGCATGGTGGAACAGTGAGGCGTTGGCGACCGGCAGCCGGTGGACGGACGGACCTCACGTGACAGTCAACGAAGACCGAACGGTCACGGTCACAGGAAAGGTTGAATCCATGCTTTTGCAGGACGGTGATTCCTTTAACAATGGGAGCATCTGGGCATTGACTCCAGCTTGGAGAGACTACGACATCAACGATGAACTCACCATCGCAAACGGGAAAATCAGCGGCATGAACATCAACGGCGACAACCCTTGGTGGATTAATCCTTGGCTGACACGCTGGGACAATAACATGGCCGACGATTTGAGCGAGGGAACCAGAATAGCCATCCCAGTGAAAGGCGATCCCGAGATGGGCCTCGCCCATTCCAGCATGACGCCCATCCTTAAGGGACCTGTCACGCAGTCGGACTTGGATGGCAAGGTTGACTGGCATCTTTGGGATAGCGTTCCCATGGCATCGGTTGGGGGAGGCTGCCAGAATCCGGGATACTGCGGCTAGTTCTTCCAGCTTTTCTTCCGGAAGAACACGTTGCCGGCGCCATCGAACTGCTTTTGCGTGAGCCAGCGACTGTTGTACCCCTCCCATGGGCCGCTTCCGTTCGTGCCGTAGTTTCCCTCGCTGATTCGGATTCTCCATCCGTTTGCGTCCTTCTTGACTTCTTCGACCACGGCGATATGCCCGGAGCTCATATCACCTCCCAAAGCACCGCCGAACTGACTGACGCCATCCCCCGGGTGTGGGCTGGAATCGACTGTGTATGCAGGGTCGGAGGCGAGATGCACATGGACGTCACCACCCACGGGGGTGTTCCAGTTTGCCACGTCATGATGGTGAATCACCCATAGTCTGACAAGTGCATACCAGTAGCACTGGTAATGTCCGCCGCTGGCGAAGGAAGTGAATGGCCCGTAGTCCCCGTCGTGACACACTTTTGCATCCGTATCGCACAGCCAGCCAAAATTACGGGTTTTGCCTATAGGAGCCCCGCCCACAGAACCTACGACGGCACTGCCTCCATCACCATCGTCGTCGGATGAGCAGGAAGCTTGAACGACATTGTCGGAACCACTGGAATCGTCGCTTGCCTTCCCAGTGAACTCGATCGCACTAATCTCCGGTGAATCATAGTAGGAGCGCGCGTATTTCTTACGTTCCTCTTCATGCCGATCGTTCCACGCTCCGCGCCCATACCCGGCAAGCCATGCGATTGAGGCGTCCTCCGGATTATCCGCATGCAGCCACCATTTGTGCAGGTCATGGTCGGTGACGTTGTACCCTTCGGCCTCGATGTTATCCAGATAGAAGTTGTTCCAATCGGATTTGGACGTGTCAACCAGCATTTTTATCTGCACGTCGGCATCAGAGTCTTTGCCAGACACGTTATGCTGATCCATCCATGCTTGGATTTTGCTGCGCGGTGTCCACTGATTCAGGCCGAAGCCACGCAATGCGGGATTGGTCTCGCCTATCTGCTCCTGTTCCGGATTCATCCCAGATTCGAATTGGATCACACCAAGAGCGCCTGCCGTGCTGGCTTTCGAATACCCGGCTTTGGCGAATGCCTCGGCTATGGCCACCGCGACCTTGTTGGGGGCTATCGATGTGGTCCCGGTTGTCGAATCATCATCTGATGAGGTGCCGCAATCATATTCTGCGGCTGATAATGACTTTCCGACGTTGCTGGTAAGGGCCGCGACACTGCCGGAAACGGCACTCACCACGTTCATGACGATAAGACCGTTCAACCCCACCAGCAATGCGGCTCCCGCAGCCATGAGTTTTGTACTGGTTTTCAAAGGATGACCCCCTTACGGAAGGCAAAAGTCGGTAAAAATTTACCGACTTTGAATGATTCGGTGAATTACCGTTCTTGGAATGGTCGGAATTCCACGTCGACGAACACGTTGTAATCGTCTCGAAGAAGATTCGCGGCATGTTTCCCCGCTTCGATGATCTCACCTGAAGAACGATTCTCATCCCATGATTCAAACAAAGCCCTCAAAGCATCGGTTTCCTCGTTGGGACTCTTCAACGCGAATCCCAAAAGCCGTGCGGTGTTCAGATCCTTCAACAGCGGAGCCGCTTCGGAAGCCCAATCGGATGCCGCATTCCAAAGCTCGTCTGCAACGGAGAGGGGATATTCGACATCGTATGCAAGCACATCACCGTCTACATCCTCATGCAGGATGCCCGCTGAAGTATATGCGGCGATGATGGTGAGCATGTACACGCTGATGTCGCTTCCATCCCAAGCGTGATTCAGTGGAGGATTCAGCAAAGGATACTTGAGCACGTCATGATTCGCGAACAGCTCATTCCCCTGAAGCAGAAATACGGGGAGGCTGATCACGGGGGAGTACAGGATACGGTTTTCCACTCCTCCGTATGGGTCTCCGTCAGGTACCGCATACACTTTGGATGCGGTATCGCTGAGACGTTGGATGTATCTGCTGGGGCGTTCCAATAGGAGAGGACGTCCGCTACCGAAACCAGGGAACAGCAATGGTTTCGACTGCTGCTGTTCCTCCGGCTCCGGGGTCAAAGGGGTAACGGCAGATGATTCCTCCGACTTGTCGGAAGCCGGTGTGGAAAATGAGTCATCGAATATGTCTTTGTATCCCATAAGGGGTCACTGCTCCTTGTTCTTTCGTTGTTCTCGTGCGATCTTGTCCGTGGCAGTGGTGCTGATTTCCTTCAACAATGCCGGAGGAATCACGATTTCCACTGGAATAGGCTGCTTGGACCCGTCTTTGAAATAGGCGACGGCTCCGCGAACGGTCTTCCTCGTCGATGCGCTTACCAGGCGCTTCAGACTGTTCGGGTTCGGCTGACCGTTGTCCAAAGTATCATCGGCTCCCATGCGCTGCAAGATCCGACCATTGGGGTCTTCGATGCCTAGGAGTCGTTCCGCTGATTTGGCCGGACTGACCGTGCCATTGGCTTCTTCCGGGTTGTCCAACGCCAGAAGGAGGGCGCGGCTGATACCTCCGGTCAAGTCGGCATCGATGAACTCCTGCACTTTCTGGCTGATGATGACAGGCGTGAATCGTTGCGAACGGGCCATACGCACCCATTGTTCGAAGGTTCGGGAAGCTCCCTTGTCCTTGCCCATGAACACCCATGCCTCATCGACACCTACCATGCCATCGCGGCCTCGAACGGCGGTGCCGGCTCCCATGACGACCATTCGCAACGTCCACTGGCGGATGCGAGCGGTCATGGAATCATCTTGGCCTTCGGGGATGAGTGAACGGTCTCCGGCGTTGATGAGGGTCAGGTTTTGGCTGATCGTCAACGGCTTGGTGTCATTATCGGTGCCGAAGATAAGACGTAGTCCCTGGTTCGCCTTCAGGTTCATGCTGATTGTCGAAAACACCTCGAGGGTGTTGGAAGGCAATCCAATGGACTCCGCCGTGTTCCCCGCTTTGATGGTCTTCGCAACAGCTTGGGCGGCGACAAGCAGAGCCCGGCCTACGCAACGCGCCCCGTGTTTGACGCCGTAATCCAGCATGGCTGTCATGGCGGATTCCATCTTTGTGTCACCGCCAAGAATGTTCGTCATCATCAGGACGGCGATTTCCTTGGCCTCCTCCACATTCGGAATCACGTTGAACGGGTCGAACGTGCCGTTAGCCACATCGGAATCCAACCGGATGACCGTACCACCCTGCGAACGGGTCGCATCCTCCAAATCATTACCGGCCTTCGGATTGATGTAAATGCACGGGGTCTTGCCTTTACCGTCACGCGCGTCAATCTTCGACCATTGCAGAAACAGGCTGAAAGCTGCCATTGTATTATGAGTCGGCACGTAATCAGCGATGAGGAACGAATGGTCAGGGCTTCCAACGGTCAGACAACGATGAGGCGCGTTGGATATCTTCCTGATGTCTTTGACGTATAGCCATTGCTGGGTTTGTCTCAACGTCGTAGGAATTAAAGCCGCTTTGCGTTGCAAAGAGAATACCGGCAGATCCGTCGTGAAGGTGATGCGATAACGATCCTGAGCCTCATGACGCACACCATCAGCCGTGTATCCTGCTTTGTTGAGATGGGGTTCGTGAACGACGATTCCCAGAGATCTCAGCAGGCGCACCATTCCTCGGACAATCGGCAGATGATCGGCGGACTGGGTGAACTCTATATTCCCATTTGAGGAGATGGTCCCATCCTGATCCAGCAACCCCTGCACGAGGGAGAGTCTTTGCTCGATGCTCGCCGAGAAGTAGATCTCAGGAATGCGTTTTTCGCGGAGTATCCCCATATCGCGAAGAATGGAGACAAGCCCCTTCACATTCACGACCATCGGCGTATTGATGCTTCCTAGAGAAAATCCCGCAGAGGTGAGACAGGACTTCACATGCTGCAAATCACCATTCCTGTTATCTGAAGCGATGATTCCAGTGCCGATACTACCGTCGGCTAACCAAGCCCCTAAAACCCATGGGTCAAGTGGCAGGTCGGCTTGCGGGTTGGCAACAGGCATCGCGGCTCGGATTGCCCATTGCGCACGATTGCCTGAATCCTTTAGACCAGACGCAAGCATGTCTCGCGTAGTCACAACCTGTTCACAATATCCAAGGGAATTGGTCTCGTTGAAGGCCCCCTCATAACGAAGCATCATGCGTTGCCCTATGGCTCTGCATGCTTCTCGAACGTTGTATACGGATACCGAATCATGACGCATTCTGTCGGAGTGAATTCGTCCTTCCGCATCCCACTCACTGATTGGATTGAGCGTTTTTATGACAGATGCGATAGAGGAACGGCTTGGTGAACGATCCTCGAGCATCTTCTGTATGTCAGTGATGCTGATACCCTTCGGATAGTTATCTTCCAAATGCTTTCTTAGGACATCCGCACGCTCCCTGGCGAGATCGTTCCATCTTTTCGCATGCTGCGCCACGCCATCATAATGTGCAATCAAAGCCCGAAGAGCTTCCTGCATGTTATAGCGCCTACAGTTCTGCCGAGTCTTAAAAGGTTTTTTTGTATCCGCTATCGCGCGGTCTCGCTGTTCTTGATGAGATTCAACTCCCATAAATCGCAGCGCTGCGGCAATGGTCCTGGCATTGCTCTCTCCGCTCCACCAACGACTCGTTACTGGATGGACAAACTCTGCAAGCTCGTTCACGCTCATGGTTGATTGGGCCGGTAGCGCATCAGACATCCGACATAGCTCATCGTATGTCTCCGACAGCATGTTCTTACGCTGTTGGGATTTCAAATGTTTTGGTTTTCTGAATTTGTTTCGATCTTTGAAATCGGAGACGATCCACTGGTGGTTCCCGCTGGCTTTTATCGTTTGACCGTCACTGAGGGTGACTTCGTAAAGATCTTCCGTGTGAATCGGATGAAGCTTGAGGAGTGGATAAGGTTTTCCGTCCCGCCCGTAGACGAGGTCTCCCTCATGCAAATCGCTGATCTTAGCCATTTTTCCATGGGGGAAGCTAGCCTGAGGGGGAACCGGAATTGTGGAGGAAATGTGAACGGCCTTCCCGCTTCCTGTATCTCCGATAATAGCCAAAATTGGACGCCTGTCCTTGTCCTGCACGGTTGTTGTCCCGATATACACCGGTTGCCTGTTGGCTTCGGACAATCCGACAAGAGCTCCGTCCCTGTCGCCTGCTTTGGCGAAACTGCTCACGCCTCCTCCCGCGACGCATGTTGCGGCCCAGTGGATCTCATAGGGGGTCATGCGTACGTTCGAACAGGCCTGCATGCTTTTGAACGCCATCAACTGTTCGCTAGCCGTCGTCAGATTGACGAACTCGATGTTGGGGATACACCCCAAAGCGTCGATGGCCATCTGCTCGTTGCCCGCCACGCAGGTGGCGACGCTCAGATCAATGATGCTGGGCGGCATGTCCGGAGTATTGTAGATTGCCTTCTTATAATCCAAACGCTCCTTGATTTCGGTCATATCACCGGGGGCTTCATGGCCTTTCTCGTACCGTTCCTTAATGCTTTCGTCGATGGTGCGGCTGTTGCGTCGAATCTGGTCGGCGGTGACTTTCGCCGGTTCGACTTTGCCTCGGATGCTTGTGGCGACCGCATTGGCTCCGCCGGCTCGTCCGACTTCCATGAGTCTAGCAATCCACAGGTTGTTTGGATCCGTGATGCTGCTTTGGTTGAAATCCGCCGTGCGTGCGAAGCAGATGCTGGCCGGGTATTCTTCGTCGATATTCCACTCGGTGCAGTCCACGCCATTGTCGTACAGGTTTTTGGCGTGGGCGCAGGTCGCGTTATCCGGGAAGAAATGCACGTGTGCGTTCTCCGCCAGGATAGGCAGGGCCGACGAGTTGGCGCGCCCCACCCACCATGATTCCATCATGGCGACCAGCTGTTCGCGTTCCTGCTCATCCATGATGGTGAATGGTTCCAGCCCGGCGTTGAGCATGATTCGTTCGATATTATGCGCGTCTGGCAGATACTCTTCGAACATTGGGCATCCGTTTGCCACCGAATAGCACATGCGGTCGTACCATGTCAGGGCGCGTTGCAGCATGCCGGGCTTGCGATTGTTGCTATGATCCCCGACCAGTTTCAAAGGAACGCCGATGACCGCGAACTGCTTGCATACCTTCTGGCTACGGTAGTACTGCGCCTGGTATCGTCCGAGGTCGGTGTCCCTCATGCTGGCCGGCGGACTGTATCGGACGGGCATGGATCCGGTGAGTAGATGGAATTCGCGATATTCGCTTTGAAGCATGTAACGGTAGCGCATGCCGGCAACCGTGACCTGATTGGCGAGGCCGTCGAAGAACGCCATCAGCTGTTGCGCGGCATCGTTGCGTTTCCGGTCGTTGGCTCCATCCAGCAATGCAGTGCTCCAGGGGATGCGCGCGTACAGCCATACGGTGCGATCCGGCGTGGCAGAACGGAGTAGCCCGTATTCGCTGGCCGGGCTTATAAAGCTTTCTGGACGGTAGAAGTTTCCTCGTGGCATATATTCCACGATAGATTTTGATGTTGTTATTAACCGATGTTCTATTGAAAATAACCGTTTTTTCGGTTGGTGGCGATATCCAAAAAAAAATATCCCGACCGCAATGGTCGGGATATTAGGAAAGGTTGCCGGTTAGTCGTCCACGCCGACGCAGTCCTGGTTGACTAGTTCACGCACGTGATCGACGGCCCGCTGCAGTTCCGGTGTCATGTCGAAGTCATCGGTACGGTAGAAGGCCGAGTTGCCGTTGGATTTACGACTGGCGCTGACCGCGACGTTGGTCACCGTCATCTCACCCTTGTCATCACGGTCCAAGTGGACGAACAACGTCCTTGCCGTCAGCTCGCGACGTCCCCCCGCATATTTCAGTGTCCCTTGGACGGTGATGTTTGGTTCCAACTGGTATGCCACGTCCGCCGTGTATCGGATGCTTGGGATGCTGGATATGATTTTCGACATGATTAACCCTCGTTCCGGGTGATGTACATGCAATTCATGTGAGTGGTTTTCAGGATTTCGCGCAGGGGGGTTTCTTTGACGACGCCTCCGCCCTTATACGCCTGGATGCTGTAGTCATCGATGGGGAACTTGGTTTTTATTTTCGACACGTGCTCGAGTTTCACCCAGCATCGCGCTTCGGGGATGGTGAGGCTTGGCGGCGCTGTGAACCCGTCATAGTCATTCATGCCGTAAGCGTAATATGCGCCTGAATCATGAATGTCGGCCTCAATGTAAGTGTCATCCGTCATCCATAAGAACGCTTTTTTACATGTGTTGACGGTCAAATCGGACACGTTGAACTTGAGAGGGAACAGCACTTTCCCGTCGGATTTCTCGGCATGCTCCTCTATGTAATCCAGAATGGTTTTATCCAGATCCCAGTTATACCGGCAGGTGATTCCGTCGGCGAGTTTGACCGATTGCCGTCCTGGATAGGATGACTGTTTCTTGTAGCGCACGAAGAGCGCTCGTCGATCGTATAGTGTTGCCATAAGTCTTCCTTTTATGCAGATGTTTTCAGTATAACAGCCACGACAGAGGTTAAATAGGGCGGATTATGAACGTGGCTGCATTTGTTTCCATCTCATCCGCCAGCGATATCTTTTTGGCGTTGTAGCCCAATCTCTCGAACTTGTCCGGATCGAAATCTCCCAATTGCTGCACATTGTCCAACGCCAACCAGTAGTTGGCAGGCGTTCTTCCCCATGGGAATGGTGCCTGATAGTGGGATTTCGGATTCCAGGTTTTTGGATTGTATGCCTCTCCGAAATTGGTCACCGTTCCAACGAGTTTGATTGCGCTTTGGGGTGACCAGAGCAGCAAATAATTAAAGCCTATTTTGTTTCGCAATGATTTAAAGTTGCCGACGAACAGCAGTCTTCCCTCGTGCTCGGCGGCATGACGGAGGAATTCTTCGATGGTGGTTTGCGGGCTAAAATAGGAGATTCGCCCTCGTGGGGCGTGGCCTATTCGTAGCATCAAGGTAAGTCCGTCTATCTTGAAGGGTTCAGTTTGCGATGTCATGGAATAATCTTACCACATGTGAATATATTCAGTATGTCAGGTAAGTGTCTTCAGTTCGTACACAACCAATACGGGAGTCTCACGAACCCGACCGAAAAGCTCATGCCCTCGCTTCGACCTCTCGATCGCACGCATCACCACCTCCGGAGCGGAACGGATATCCAATCGAGCTTTCCCGACCCTATCCGCCCACAAATTCTGTATCACCGTCAACTCGACGCGATTAACACTGCGAATCTGCAAAGACTGCCGCTCGACCCGATGCAATCGTACATATTCAGCGGCCACATCAGCCAACCCGGCACCCAACTAATTCTTCCTTTCTCGACGAAACGCATATACCAAAGAGGGGACCATGGACGCGGCCGCAAAAACAAGCGAAGACACCGCCAGTACAAGCCTCCACATCAAAGGCACCCCAACCGCAAGCCAGGAAACCAACTGCATCCCCAACAACCAGAACACCGCGAAAACCAGCATTCCCAGCACGAGCGCCCAGCTCAAACGTCGTTCCTTCCGACGCTTTCTCGCTATTTCGCGCCGCGACGGTTCGACGGTACTGCCACTGATTCGAGCCGGTTCCAGAATGATCGTCGTAGTCGCCCCGATGGTTTCGCCGGCGCTGTTTTCCTTACTCACTCGGGCTCCTTTTCTGGATTCTGGATTCTTTTCTGACGTTCGCATTCATGTCTCAATGGCGGATATGTGTCGGCTATGGCGTTCAATGTCGCCGTCCGAAGCTCGACATACCTCTCCTGATCCAAGTCACGGCGCTGCTGGTCGTAATGGTGGAGCTTTGCCGCATCTCGCAGGTTACCGTAGGGAATGAGTCGCACGTGTACTGTTAGTTTTTCGCACACTTCAAAGTCATGCCTTTCTGCTCTGGTGTTATGTGGATATATTCAGTTTAACAAGCAAAATATCAGGAAAGAATAGAATCCAGTATGCCCGGGATTAGGGTTATCGAGAATGGGGTGGTTGCGGTTTCTGCCGTAACCCCGTTGCTGCCCGGTCTCGCTGGTTTGCGAGGGCTAGTCGGTTCCTTGTATTCTCGATAGTCGCCGTCGATGGGATGTGCCATTCCAGTGGAGTGGTCTTGGCCCATAAGGATTCCGGCCCCTTGCCGGTTCCTGACGTTATCTGTGTGAGAAGTTCTCGTGTTTTTTCGTCCGGTCGTTTGTGTCTGACCGGTGGTCGTTTGGGTGTGGCGTGTCCCTTCGGTGGGGTGGGTCGGACGGTTTTGTGTCCGAGATAGCGTGCGCCGCGTTTGGCGATGTTGACGCCAGACCCGTAGTCGCGTGGGATGTCTCGTTTGCATCCTGCGCACCGGTATTGTCTGGCTTTGCCGACCTTGTTGACGGTATCGCACCACGGGCAGGTGTCGGATGTGTGCGCCGGGTTGACCTGCACCACGCGCTGTCCGGTCTTGGAGGCGACGTGTTCCAGTTTTTCCAGTTGGCTGCCGTGCCGGAACTCGACGCGTCCTGCCGCATCGAACGGGGAAAGTTTCTCCACGGCGATGAGTTCGCCGGGTTTGGCATGGTCGGTGATGTCGTGCGCGTACCGCCAGTCCAACAGGGTTTTGATGCGGTACATCTTATCCCGGAGGTTGAGCGACTGTTCGTAGAGTCGCCGCCATTCGGGGTGGGCTGCCACTTGCTGCGGATCGTCCGGGTCGTGTGGCCGCTGCCATGGCATGAGCCGGTCGAGCTTCTTCAAGCACCGCTGGTATTGGACATACAGCTCCTCCAACACGGTTTGCTGGCGGCGTGTGTCGATGCCGGCTACGAGTTCTCGGCTCACCGTCCCGTTGTAGGAGAGTCGCGCCCCGCTGATGCCACCATGCCAGTCGGCGTTCAGGTCGAAGCCGACGACGTGGCTCACCTTGTTCACATCCTCTTTGCGGGGTTTTGGTTCGAAGACGATGACATCCCATGTCACGCAGTCCCCGTTCCACCGTAGCGTGGGCCGGGACACCTTCGTCAGGTTCGGATGCAGGCGCATGATGTGCGGCGCGTATATCTCAACGTCCACGAACCTGTCGTAGACGGCCATCCGCTCGTATCGGATGACCCCGGCGGGCTGGTCGATGACGCACATGCCGCAGGAGTTGTTGTTCGAGTACGCGTAGGGGAACTGCGTGCGCTCCACGGTGGGCAGGCTTGGATGACCGCCGCTGTTGAGCACGTTCGTGAACAGTTCACGGTCGATGTCCCGGCTCAAGCGTTTCTGCACGTTCCCGTAGGTGGCCTTCTCCCAGCCGATGGCGTCGATTGCGGTGGCGATGTCCTCGCGTTCCCGCCATGCGAGGAGCAGTCGGACGGCCTCGGTCTGATTGACGCGGTTCTGATGGGAGAGGTTTCTGAACTTGGAGGGCAGGCTTGTGCAGGCGACGTTCTTCCTCGCCCATTCGTTGCCTCTCCCAGCATTTCCGCCCCGTTTGAGATTCCGGTTCCTCGGGTCGTGAATCATCCGGTTCTGGCATTGCCGGCAATGGTCCAAGTGCAGCCAGAGCAGCGTTTCGGCCTCCACCGGGTCCAACGGTTCGCCTGTCCTGTGGTCGTATAGACGGTAGTCGTGCAGGTCTGGAACAGCGCAGGCGATTTCACCGGTTTTCATGCTCCACGCTCCTCCAGTCTTTCGCGCGCCCGGTCGAGCAGCAGTTTCTCATGTTCGATGCTGCGCAGCTTGTAGAACCGTCCGGAGAACGAGGCGAGCAAAGCCATGAAGTCGTCCATGAGTTCGTCCATCATCCCCTTCTCCCGTTCCCCGTCCAACACAATCAGGTCGATGCCGAGGAACGCGAGATGCCGTTGCAGATAAGATGCGCCGAACCTGCTCAGCCTGTCTTTGGCGGTGACGGCCACCCGGTCGAAACGTCCTTCCTCCGCGTCGTCGAGCAGTCGTGCCAGTCCCTTGCGGTTCTCATTCAATCCGGAGGCGCGGTCGCGGTACACTTTTGACGGAGCGCCATACGCCTTCTCTAGCCGCTCCTCCTGATTTCTCATTCGCGTCGTGTTGCCCTCGCTGTCCCGCACGTAGAACACGAGAACGCCTTCCGCCGGCTCCCTACCCTGAACGCGGGCGGCGAAACGGTCGATTTCCTTCGGGTCATACACCTTCTGCCCGCCGGGCGACAGCTCGTATTTGATTTTCCCCTCGGCTACGAGCGTTTTGAACGCGGTGGTCGATATGTGCAGACGGTTCGCCGCCTCGGCCCTCCGAAGATACGTGCGCATACCAAACACCTCCAATCATAATATGTAAAATACATTATAGCCGCATTCGACCGCAAACACAACAACTGCAAATCAGGCTCCGAGGAAATACTCCTTGCACATAATCTGGTACAAGGCTTGCTCTTGCATTGCGTCGGAAAGAGCTCGATGCTGTTCCACGTCTGCCACGTGATAGCGTTTGATCAGATCCGCGACCTTGTGATGGCGAATTTCCGGATGGATGTCACGGCTCATTTCCAAGGTATCCAGGAATGGGTGGTCGAACAGGGGGCGATTCGGCCAGGTTTCCGCCGTGGCCCAGTCGAGGAATTTCAAATCGAACGTCGCGTTGTGTGCGAGGAAGGGCGTTTCGAATCCCAGCCACCGTTCGAACTCTTTCATCGCATGCTTGACAGTCGGTTTGCCGCTCACGTCGTAAGTGGTGATTCCCGTCAATTGCGTGATGTGTGGCGGGACAATCATTTGCGGGTTGATGAGTTGGCTGTAGGTGTCGACGATTCGTCCGTTCTTGACTTTCACGGCGCCGATTTCGATGAGTTTCGCGCCATCTTCCGGGTTGAGGCCGGTGGTTTCGGTGTCTACCACGACGTAGTCAAGCAATGGCGCCTCCAGCGGCGGGATGCGTCGTGGATCGTCGCTTCGGTATTTGTCCCAGTAGCTCATTGGGTGTTCCTGTGTTCTCTAAGATTATGTGGACATATTCAGTATAGCAGACAAATCGATGTCAGGCAGGAACCTTCCGACCGCGACCGTCGCCAAACAACGTGAAAAGCAGACTCGCGCGATTCGGGCCAACCTGTTTGTCGGACAACACGCATTCCATGCAAACCGGACCATACATGCTCGGCACCAAACCCATCGTGCTTCCGCAAAGAAAGCATCCAGCGGGCTTGGTCAACACATCATCATTCAGCTCGACAATCAATTGTCCTGACCTTTCAACGATTCCTTAATCCGTTTCTGCTGCCAGCAGCGGTCGACAGTCGCACTGTCCTCGACGAGATTCCACAGGCGCATTTGCTGGGCACGTAGCGCCATAGCCGCGGTCTCCACTTGCGTGTCCTCGGGCTGCCAGTCTTTTCGGTTAGGCATCAGCCGTAATCCCGTCTCCGAAACCATGCAGGGCATGTATCAGATTCTTGACGGAAAATGATTCCGCCTCGCGGTTGACGATTCGACGATTCAATCCGAGAACTACGTCTTCGACCTGTCTGCGGACATAAGGCTCCAACGGGGGGAGAGGGGGCGTTTTGCGGGTATCTGCAAGAAGGCCATAGTCTCTTTCCAGATCGGCAAGATTCATTCCATGCAATCGGATGCGACGGAGCAACGTGATCTCATCCGCATCCAGCAGACACGGCCAGGCTTCCGTTCCTGACTGGATATGACGTACTCCGTTCAGCAATCGTGCGGTCTCGGCCATGGATTTATTGCGTTTCGCGCTCTTCATGCCCGGCCAGTGCCGCAAAACGGACAGGTTCCCGCGAGCGTCATCCAAAGCCGTCTTGACGACATTGCTGGTGGTCAACCGATGGGCGAAAGGCTCGATGGCGCGAATGAAGCCGGCGTCCAGCAGAAAGCATTCGGTTGGCAATGTCAACGATTCCAACAGGCTACGATGGCCGTCGAGCAGTCCGTCGATATAAGAAAGAGGTGTGAGGATTCTGATATCGAGATCACGCATGTTCTGAGTCGTTCGAGCTTCGCCGAGCAGTATCTCCCAAGGCTGCGGCATCGTGATGACGCAAAGCGAGGGCTTGTTGTCCTTCGCCGCTAAACCATGCGCGTAGTCTCCTTCTATCCATGCGGAAATGATGCGTTGCTGGGGAAAATGCTCCAGTGCTTTTTCGATGCTGTCGATGTTGTTCACGCCGTCAGTTCCATTCGCTTGGCAATCTCATTGCGCCATGTCTGCACCAGCAGTCGGATATGCCATCCCGTACCGAGGTCGGCATTTTCCAAGTCGAATGGATCCCAATTTTTCGCAACGATACGAATGTCCCCTGATGTGCAATCATAGGAGTAGTCGATGGACGTGGTTCCGAGCTGAATTTTCGTCGTATAGTAGGTTTCCGGGTTATCCACGAAGACTTGGACGACACTCCCGGGCAGTTTTGTGTCTGCCTTGTTTTGGACGATTCCGGTGTTGTTCGGGTTTGGGATTTTATATGTGGCTTCGTGGACGATGGAGATCAGCGCGGAGAGGAACCTCTGTTTTAGGGAGAGGTTGTCGCAGTAGGCGCACTTGGTGATGGGCTTGCCGGATCTTTCGAGTCGCAGGCTTCCGCATTTTTCGCACTCGTATAGGGTGTAGGTCTTTCGTGCGTCTGTGATGTCTTGTATGGGTTGCATTTTCCTTTGGTTTCTCTTTCAATCTTTTATGTGGACATATTCAGTATAACATGTAAAATACAATATGGTTGTTATACTGAAGAAGTCCACATAAAAAGAGGAGGAGCGATGAAAACCACAGCTTCCATGCGCAAACGCATAAACTCGCTACTCGAGGAACTGGGAGAAGGATGGAGTGAAGGAGACCCATTCGAAGGCCGCAACGGGCACCCAACCATTCCGATGGCCTACCAAGGAAAGCTAGTAGGAAACCTCGCATTCCCCAACTACGGGACCCTGAGATATATATGGGGTCCATGCGGGAGAATCCCGCACCTCTATCAGAAACCAGCCAAGCACATCGCCGACATGCTCCGCCGCGCCGCAGGAATCACACCAAACCAAAATACGCAGGAAACCGCAGGTGATTCCCTATCGAAGGCGGCGGCCTGATGGCAAGAATCAAAGAAACGTTTAACAGCCGCTCTTGGTTCATGATCGAATGCGACGACCCCAACTGCGAACAACGGTTCGACGACAGCCAATGGTATGCGGACGAGGACGATCTGCTGGCCGCCGCGAAGGACGAAGGCTGGCAAATCCTATACAAGGACGAGCATCCCGAATTGGAACGCGACATGCACTACTGTCCGGCGCACCGGCTGCCCGAATGCACGACCTGCACGAACATCATGATCGATCCGGTCGGCTGGAAGGACGGGCAATGCCCCGAATGCATCAAGGAGGAGATCCCGATTGAACGGTCATGATTTCACGCTCGAACAGAACACCGAGGCGAGGATGATGCTGGCGGTCGCCCGCCGCGGGCTCGCCGCCGCCATCAACGACGCGGAGAACGGGATAGGCCATCTGTCCTGCGACGATCCGAAGATCATGGAACAGGTTCGCGCCCATTGGCGACGCCTGTACGACACGTACATGAACGCGGACGCGCTCCTCTCGGATCTGGAATCCTGCGCACGTCATCTCACGGATGGCGACAAGTGGGAGCCGAACCCGATCGCCGACGGCATGAAACCCATGGAGATGGCCAAAGGATGCGCCTGCTTCATCGCGGAGACCCCGGATGGGGGCCTCATCATCCCGTCGGAGCCGACGCCGGGCGAGAACACGGCGAAACGTCTCGCGAACACGCTGAACGCCCTGACAGGCGATGTTCTCCTGGATGCGACCGGCATCCGCCTGCTCGGCACCCAATTCCTGTTCGCCTACCATAGCCGGCTCGACAGGCCCGTCGATTATGGCGTGAACCTGACCGGCATGCGGTTCCCCGACCGGCTCGGCCTGCTCGACCGGGCGGACCGGCATCCGGGGTTCCTCCCGTTGCGCCCCGTCGTCGCCAACGGGACCGGCGCATTGGAACGGTCGGGACGCGAACTGTGGGCGATCACCGCGCGTACGCTCGGCCGGCTGCCGCGCGGACGGTTCTTCGTGTGTGTTTTAGCAAGTTGGCGTCCGCTTTGTGAGCGGTGTTTTTCCGCAGTGTAGGCAGCGGGTTTTCCGCAGGGTGTGCGGTATCGGCCGCTGCCTGTCTGCGTTGTGTTGGTTATTTGGTCATGAGGGCGTGTTCGCTTCGGTAGGAGCGGCCCTCGAATCTGATGAGCCGTCCGTGGTGGACGGTGCGGTCGATGAGGGCGGCGGCCATGTTCTTGTCGCCGAGCACGCGTCCCCATCCGCTGAATTCGATGTTGGTGGTGTAGATGATGCTCCTTGTCTCGTAGGAATCGGAAATGATCTGGAAGAGGAGCCTGCTGCCCTCCTCGTCTATGGGCAGGTAGCCGAACTCGTCGATGATGAGAAGTCGGGCCTTGCCGATGCTCGCGAGTTCCCGGTCGAGCCGGTTCTCCTGCTGGGCGCGGCGCAGACGCATGAGCAGTCCGGTCGCGGTGAAGAAGCGCACCGGGACGCCCCGCTCGCAGGCGAGCCGTCCGATCGCGATGGCCAGGTGGCTCTTGCCGGTGCCGACGGGCCCGTAGAGCACGAGGTCCTCGCATCCGGCGACGAAGTCGAGGTTCTCGAGCTGCGCGCGCCCCCAGTCGGCGGGCATCTTCAGGTTGGTCCAGTCATAGCCGTCGAGGGTCTTGTCGGCGGGGAAGCCGGCCTGTTTGAGCAGGCGCAGGCGTTTGGATCGCTCGCGCGAGTCGAGTTCGGCCGTGAACCATCGTTCGATGAAGTCGAGCTGGTTGGGCGTGGCCTCGGCGAGCGTGCCGGCGAGCACGCTGCGTGTCAGGGTCAGGCTGCGGCTCATCTTCAGGATGCGTTCGCTTTTCTCGGTCGTGGACGCGCGCCTGCGTCGGGTCTCCGGGATCACCGGATCGGGTCTGACGCTCACCGTTCTTCCCCTCCGTCGTCCGTGCCGGTGATGAACCGGTCGTAGCCGCTCAGGTCGGGCTCCTCGATCCCGCCGGGGTATTCCCACTCGCCGTCGCGCATGCGCAACGCGATCGGGGTGAGCGAGTCCGCGTGCAGGCCCATGTCCCTGTTCGAGCGCAGGATCTCGCCGCACGCCTGCATCGCGGGATCGAACCCGGCCGCCCGGCACGCGTCCCCGATCGCTTTGAGGCTCTCCCTCAACGTCTTTTCGTCCATGGAATCAAGCCACGCGCGTATATCGTCGGGCACGTCCGGGCGGATCGAGCTTTCCCGCCACGCGCGGGGTTTGACCGCGAGCCGGGGAAGCACGAGCGCGGGATCCTCCACATTGCGCGACCGTCCGTACTGTCTGGGATACTCCGCGAAGAGCTCGCCGGTGGCGGGCGAGGTGAGCGTGACCGTGTCCCACCGGATCGCGGCCAATACCCTGGAACGCGCCGAATCGGGGCCGGCGAGGTACCGGTTCGAGTCGATGTCGACCAGCCCGTACTTGTCGGCCGTCCGGCTTTCCCAGCGAACCGGGTCGAACGCCGTGGACGGCAACGGCATCAACGCGGCCGAGCTTGTCAAGTTATTTGTGTTTGGGGTGTGTTTTATAAATAAGGTTCCATTCGTTCGGGGTATGCGGCCGCGAGTTGGGCGAGGGCCTGTTTCCAGTTGGTCGTCATGCGCCCCTCGATGAGCCTTCCCTCGCTTTTGCGCCTGGTTTTGTTGCCGTCTTTGGCGCGTTTGAGGCTGCGTTTGTCCTCGATGTCGCAGATTGCCAGCCAGAACAGCTTGACCACGGCCTGGTCGTTGGGGAACTGGCTGCGGTTGCGGCTGACCTTGCGCAACTGGTAGTTGAGCGATTCGATGCTGTTGGTGGTGTACACCACCCGGCGGAGCATGGGCGGGAACTGCAGGAACGGGACGAACCGGTCCCACGAGCGTTTCCACGTGGCGGCCACCGACGGGTATCTCCGGCCGAGCTCGCTTTCCGCGAACTCGCCGAGCGCCTTTTGCGCGGCCTGCCCGTTGGGCGCGCAGTACACGCTCCTGAGCGCCGCGCACACCCTCTTCCTGTCGTGGTCGGCGACGAACCTGTTGGCCGCGCGTATCAGGTGCACCACGCAGGTCTGCACGATCGCCTTGGGCCACGTGGCCTCCACGGCCTCGGGCAGGCCCTTGAGCCCGTCGCAGCACACGATCAGCGCGTCGGCCATGCCCCGGTTGGCCATCTCGGCGCACACATGCGCCCAGAAGGAGGCGCCCTCGTTGTCCTGGACCCATATGCCAAGCACATGCTTGAACCCGTCCATGTCGACGCCGATGGCGATGTGCGCCGCCTTGGGCATCACCCTGCCGTTGTCGCGCACCTTGACCCTGACGGCGTCCAGGTACACGACTGGATAGAACTCGTCCAGCGGCCGCTCCTGCCATTCGAGCACGGCGTCGCTCACCGCGTCGGTGATGTTGGATATCGTCTCGGGGCTCAGGTCCGTGCCGATCGTCTTCTCAAGGTGGTGCTGGATGTCGCGCACCGTCATGCCGCCCGCGTACAGGGATATGATCATCTCGTCCAGTCCGCCCAGCCTCCTGGAATGCTTGGGCACCAACCTCGGGGTGAACGAGCCGTCCCTGTCGCGGGGAACCAGCACGGTCACCTCTCCCACCGGCGTGGACAGCGTCTTGGGATACGAACCGTTGCGCGAGTTCGCATGCCCGCCGCCCGCCTTCGACTCCCTGTCGCCGGGCGCGTAGCCCAGGTGCGACGTCATCTCGGCCTGCAGGCCGCGTTCCAGGGCGACCCTCGTGAGCTCGCCCAGCAGGCCGCCGTCGCCGGTGAGCTCGATCTGCCCGCCGTCTATCCGTTCGAACAGGGGGTCCAGCGCTCCCGACGCGACCAGCGAGTCCACCAGGGACCGCGAATCCGTCACGGCACCATTGTCATTCCCGGCCACATCGCCGGCCATAGGCTTCACTGCCTCGGTCACCATGATCGTTTCCTTTCAATCAGATGATCCCATACACAAACAATTAGACACCCTCACGCGGCCCTCTCCTCGTCGAACACCTCGGCCACGGGCACGTCCAGCAACCTCGGGCAATACGAGTCCCTGGCGAGCCCGTCGCACCGCTCCAGCAGGAGACGGCTCAACTGCCCATACGATTCCGCGCGCATGGGCGGCACCATGAGATTGCGCCGCAAAAACCCGACCGCGTTCTCCACGCTGCCCTTCTCGTTGCCCGAATACGGGTTGCAGAACCGGACCTCGAGCCGGTAATGCGCCACGAACGCGGAGAACACCCCGGTCAACGCGACCTCGCCCTTCGCGTTGCGCCGGCCGGCACCGGTCGCGTTGTCCATCACGATCACGGGAGGAACACCCCCGATATGCTCGAACACGAGCATCAGGCCATGGCACAGACACTCCGCGTTCTCGCCCGGCAACGCCACGCACAACCGCATGTTCGAATACGGCAACGAGGCCACCAGGCAATGCACGTCCGCCATCTCGCCAGCGATCCGGGCCCGGGCCACGCCGAAATCGACCTGCATGCTGCCCGCCGCCCACTCGAGCCGCACGTACCCCTCGCGATCCGGCACGCCGCGGTTCGCCTCGCGCCACCGGTGCACGTAACGCATCGTGGTCGAATACTCGCCGTCGTAGTCCGTCTCCGCCAGCAGACGGTCGTGCACGCGCCTGATCGTGTGACGCTGCTTCCTGGGCAGCAGACGATCGGCCTCCAGCCACTCGTCCACCAGATGCGCGTACGGGTCGATCTTCGACCCGTACCTGCGATCCGCCTTCGGCTTGGGCGAGCAATCCTCCATATCCGCGTACTTCGCGACCGTCCCGCGATCCACGTGAAGACGCCGCGCTATCTGCGCGCGCGACATTCCCTGCCGGTCGAGTCTCCTGATATCTTGCACAATGGGCATCGGTATCGCCATGTTCCTTTCCTTCCCGAGCGCCGGCCGGCGGCAACCGGCCGAATCAAAACCGATTGGCAACTCGGGAATATACAGGCCGCGGCACCGATGCCTCTCACATCACCGGGAAACGATGACGACACCGGGGAAAACCATCAGCCCACACTGCGGAAAAACACTGCCGAACCTGTCGAACAAACATTGAAGCAAAACAACCTCGGTCGAGACGGCCGGGCAGGCCGTCAGGTGGGGCGAGGCCCTCAACGCATGGCACGAACGGTGGAAGGACTTCATCGCCGAACGCACCTACGCGCGCGACGACCCGTCCAACCCCAAGGCGTCGAGGCGCCGGTGGTGGTGGACGCACGAGGAGCTGCGACGCTGCTACCGGCGGCTGGAGAGGCTGTTCCGCGAGGGCAGGCTGTTCGCCTATCTCGAGCCGGAACTGCTGAAGGGCGGTCCGG
>ERZ856578.905-NODE-905-length-59993-cov-12.393568_pt1 | contig 59993 bp, 46 predicted proteins | sample MGYA00514384_ERZ856578 | MGnify/ENA primary metagenome ERZ856578 (study PRJEB29103, sample SAMN06111958) | human gut metagenome | biome: human gut; feature: ankylosing spondylitis patient; material: healthy_person | host: Homo sapiens | place: China:Hangzhou...
TTCTACTTTGGGATCATCTCCGCCATCACCCCGCCTGTGGCCCTGGCCTCCATGGTGGGCGCCGGTATTGCAAAGGCAGACTTTGTTAAGACAAGTCTTCAGGCCCTCAAATTGGGCCTCGCAGCATTTATCCTGCCGTTCATGTTCGTTTTAAATCCGGCGTTGGTTCTGCAGGGCGATATCTTGGAGATTCTGCAGTGCATCTTCACCGCCGTCGTTGGTATCCTCAGCATGAGCATTACACTGCAGGGCTTTTTCCTGGAAAAAACACCAATCTGGCAGCGGGTCATCTTCGGCGTGGCGGCCATCACGCTGATCATTCCGGAGACCATCACCGATATCATCGGTCTGGCAATTTTTATTGTAGCCGTGCTGCTGCAGGTGGCCACCCGGAAGAAGAAAAAGGCCGCCCTGGCCTGAGCATCAGATTGGGGAAAAACTTGCTGACACATGAGGGAGAGAAGAGCTATGAGCTATCAGTATCTGGAGTATAAGAACGACCAGGGGACCGCCTGGGTGACCATCAATCGCCCCGAGCAGCGCAACGCCTTGAATCGGGAGACGCTGCTGGAGCTCATCGATGTGTTTCAGGCGATCGACAAGGACGACTCCGTCCGCGTGGCCATCCTTACCGGAGCAGGTAAGGTATTCGTGGGTGGGGCGGATCTGAAGGAGCTCTCGGTCATGTCCGCGCTGGATTATCTGGATTACGGCAACCTGTACAACGTACTCAACCGCCTGATCCGGGAAAACAGCAAGCCAGTCATCGGGGCTGTCAACGGGCATGCTCTGGGTGGCGGAAATGTCCTCGTACTGTCCTGCGATATCATCGTAGCGTCCGAGCGGGCAAAATTCGCCGTACCGGAGATCAACTTGGGCATCTTTGGCGGAGCGTCCGTCCTGCCCCGGATCGTGGGCCGCTACCAGGCGGCGGAGATGGTGCTCTTTGGCGAGGCGTATACCGCACAGAGAGGGTATGAGCTGGGGATCGTCAACAAAGTCGTCGCGCCGGAAGAGGTCGTCTCCACCGCCGCCGCTCTGGCAGAGAGCATCAAGGCCAAGTCTCCCCTGGCTGTTCGCATGGCGAAGCGCGCGCTGACGGTGGGCAACCAGTATGAGCCCGGCGCGGCCTCTGAGATGCAGCTTCCGCTGATGTCGCTGCTCTATTCCGGCCACGACCAGAAGGAGGGCATGCAGGCCTTCTTTGAGAAGAGAGAGCCCCAATATACGGGGCGCTGAGCCGCCATGCAACAAATGTTAGAGGTGAACCTTTGGTGAAAAAATGTTTGGAGGGACTTCGCGTCCTCGAACTCTCGCAGTTCATCTCCGCGCCCTATGCCGGCCAGATGCTGGCCGACCTGGGGGCGGATGTGATCAAGGTGGAACTCCCCGGGGAGGGGAAGGGGGATATCGCCCGTAAATACGACCCCATGTACAAAGAGATGAGTCTGTACTTTGCCTCCTATAACCGCAACAAGCGTTTCCTGACCCTCAACCTGAAGACGCCCGAAGGGCAGGAGATCTTTCGGGATCTGGTGCGCCGGTCCGACGTGGTGCTGGATAATTTCCGGCCCGGCGTCATGGAGAAGATGAACCTGGGCTATGAACAGCTCAAGGAGGTCAATCCCGGCATTATCATGGCCAGTCTGTCCGGATTTGGCCAAACCGGTCCCAATGTGCACCGCCAGGCCCTGGATATGTCCATCCAGGCGCTGTCCGGGTTCATGGATGTGACCGGCTTCCAGGACGGCCCCCCCACCAAGGGCGGTCCGGTGCTCAGCGATTTTATCGCCGGGCTCTATCTGGCTGTTGGTATCCTTGCCGCCTATGCCTACCGCCAGCGCACAGGGATGGGGCAGTACATCGATATCGCACTCTTTGACACCATGTTCGTCCTCATGGAGAACTATCCCGCCATCTACCGGATGTCCGGCGAGGTGCCCGTGCGCTCCGGCAACGGGCGGCCCTTCTCCGCGCCCGTGGGCACCTATCAGGCCAAGGACGGCAAGTGGCTCCAGATCTCCGGCACCGCAGAAGCCCATTTCGAAAAGCTCACCGTGCTCATCGGCCATCCGGAGTATATCGGCCAGGAGGGCATGGTCGGCGCGGCAGCGCGCAAGAAGTACCATGACAAACAGCTCGACGCGGATATCAACAAGTGGCTCTCTCAGTATACGGTCAAGGAAGCCGCCGCCCTGCTGGACGAGTGCGGGATCCCCAATGCCATTGTACAGACGGCGGAAGAGGTGTTCAACGATCCCCAGGTGGCGGCCCGTGAGATGCTCATCTGTCCCCGCGAGACCGTGCTGGACGATATCCCCGTCATCGGCAACCCCATTAAAATGAGCGAAACACCGGCGGAGTACCGGCGTGGCGCCTGTGCGGCCGGTTACGATAGCAAGGAGATCCTGGAGGAGCTTCTGGAGCGCGATGAGGCGCAGATCGCACAGCTGAAGGAACACAAGATCATCTGAACAAAAATAGGGGGAGAAACGATCATGGCTTACCAGAACATCAAGATCGAGATCAACGACGGGATCGCCGTCCTGACCCTGAACCGCCCGGAGGTCCGCAACGCGCTGGATTATGTGACCTGGGATGAGATCCGGGCTGGAATGCGGGAGCTCCGCTTCAACGATGACGCGCATGTGATCATCCTCACCGGCGCAGGCGGAAAGGCCTTTGCCTCCGGTGCCGATATCAAGGCGCTCAACGCCCGGACGGTCAGCGAGCAGATGAACAGCGAAGTCAACGATATCCTCTATGAGATCACCATGCACAAAAAGCCCGTCATCGCTGCGGTGGACGGCTACGCCCTGGGCGGCGGCTGCGAGCTGGCCATGGCCTGCGATATCCGTATCGCCACCAAGAAGTCCAAGTTCGGCCAGCCGGAGGTCAATCTGGGCATCATCCCCGGCGGCGGCGGCACCCAGCGCCTGCAGCGCCTGGTGGGTATCGGCAAGGCCAAGGAACTCATCTTTACCGGCGATATCATCTCCGCCGAGGAGGCTGAGCGCATCGGCCTGATCGAAAAGGTGGTGGAGGACGGCACCGTACTGGAGGCCGCCATTGAGATGGCCAAAAAGATCAAGGCCAAGGGCCCCGTAGCCATTACGCTTGCCAAGCAGGCCATCAACGTGGGAGCCAACACCGACCTGTATTCCGGGCTGTGCTTTGAGCGATACTCCCAGGCCATCGCCTTCTCCACGGCGGACAAGGCGGAGGGTACGCTGGCCTTCATTGAGAAGCGTCCCGCGCAGTTCAAGGGTGTCTGACCGGGAGTGCGAACGGAGGAAACTATGAGCGAGAAGGTTTGGAATATCACCAAATACGCCATCGCGCAGTATGCCCAGGCCGTGGAAAACCTGGAGCCCATGTATCTCAACGAGAAGGATGCGCAGCAGGCCGGGTTTGAGACGACCATCGCCCCCACCAGCCTCTGCGCCCAATATCAGATGTTCCAGGACCCCCAGGTCAAGGTGCCCAAGGGCGGGGTCCATACCAAGCAGAAGATGTCTTTCTTCAAGCCGATCCAGGCGGGAGATGCCCTCACCGCCAGGACGGAAGTGGCCGAGGGGACCGACGCCAAGGGCAGGCTTCAGATCACCTACACCACCACTTTTACCAATCAGAATGGCGAGGTGGTGTGCTCCGGTGTGATGACCAATCTGGTTCCCGGGGCCAGGAAGTGAGGAGGGAGAGGGCGATATGAAATACGCACTGCTGCAGACAGTGGAGGCGGGGGCCTCTCTGATCCCCGTGGTCAAGCACTTGAATCAGGACAAGATCGATATGTTCGGCGTCCTGAGCGGCGCGACCGGATCCGTCCATGTGGACCCGGTCTACTGCGCCAACTCCCCCTTCAAGACCACGCTGGCCCACGGCTTCTTGACCATGGCGTATGCCTCCGAAATGATGGAGCTCAACTTCGGTATGGACTGGGCCACCAGCGGGGAGATTGAGGTCAAGTTCATCGGGCAGGCCCATCCGGGGGACACCGTACTCACACAGGGGACGGTTACGAAAGCAGAGGAGCGGGAGAACGGCCTCTATGTGGAGTGTGCGCTCACCGTCCTCAATCAAGCCGGTGGAAATGTGATGGTAGGTACCGCGAGCCTGATCAAAAAGAAGTAAATACCAAGATAAATTATGTGTTTGTGTGAATGAGAGAAAGGGGTAAGTGATTCATGAGCCATCTTCAGCCTCAGGACGTTGTCATCGCCGCCTTTGGGCGCAGTGCCGTGGGCCGCGCGAAAAAGGGGTCTCTGCGCAACACCCATCCCGTGGATTTCGGCGGCCAGGTCCTCCGCCAGGTCCTCGACAAGGTCCCCCAGTTGGACCCCAAGGATATCTCCGATATCATCATTGGCTGCTCCAAATGCGAGGAGGTCCAGGGCTACAACATCGGCCGCCTGATCTGCCTGCGCGCTGGCGTGCCCTATGATGTGCCCGCCCAGACGGTGAATCGTTTCTGTTCCTCCGGACTGCAGACCATCTATACCGCCATCAACATGATCCGCTGCGGCGACGCCGAGGTGATGGTGGCCGGCGGTGTGGAGACAATGTCCCTGCTGCCCATGGGCACCAAGGACGAGGTCCGCTGCCGCTGGATCAAGGAGAATGAGCCCGGCGCCTATATGCCCATGGGCATCACCGCCGAGAACGTGGCGGAGGCCTGCCACATCACCCGGGAGGAGCAGGACCGGATGGCGCTGGAGAGCCATCAGAAGGCCGCTGCGGCCCAGGACAGCGGGAAGTTTGTGGAGCAGATCGTCCCTGTGGAGGCACTGGACGATGACGGAAATCCCTTTGTGTTCGACAAGGACGAGGGCATCCGCCGGGGCCTCACCATGGAGGACCTGGCCAAGCTGAAGACCGTGTTTAAAGAGGGCGGGACCGTGACCGCCGCTACGTCCTCCCAGATGAGCGATGCCGCCGCCATGGTGGTCCTGATGACCGCCCGGAAGGCGGAAGCGCTGGGCATCAAGCCTCTGGCCAAATTCGTCTCCTTTGGTGTGCGCGGCCTGGATCCCTGTGTTATGGGTCTTGGCCCCAAGATGGCCGTGCCCATTGCGCTGGCGCGCGCGGGTCTCACCATCGACCAGATGGACGTCATTGAGATCAATGAGGCATTTGCCGCTCAGGCCATCCCCTGCATCCGCGATCTGGGCATGGACCCCAAGAAGGTCAACCCCAACGGCGGCGCCATGGCCATGGGCCATCCCCTGGGCGCCACCGGCGCGATTCTCACCATCAAGGCCGTCAGCGAAATGAATCGGATCGGCGGAAAGTACTGTATGGTGACCATGTGCATCGGCGGCGGCATGGGTGCCGCAGGCATCTTCGAGGCCGTCTGATCCAGCGGACTCTGACGGCGGCGGCGGAGATCATGCTGGCCCTGAAAAACAAAAAATAGAACATTTTCATTCGAAAAAGAAATGATTTTTTGGGCAGAAGGCACTATAATTTTAAATGCTGAAATCGGATAAAAGGAGCGAGATTCTTATGGCGGGCCAGCGGACAAAGCCCCTGTCTGGGTATAAGGTAATTGAGCTGTCGACGTTCGTGGCGGCGCCGTCCTGCGGGCGTCTGCTGCGGGACTGGGGTGCGGACGTGATCAAGGTGGAGTCGGGGAAGGGCGATGCGTGGCGGTACCACGGCTCAACGCACCGTGTGACGTCGACGGAGGAGGAAAACCCGATGTTCGACCTGGTGAACGCGGGGAAGAAGAGCGTGGTGGTGGATCTGAAGAGCGCGGAAGGGAAAGCGGTGCTGTATGATCTGCTGTCGGACGCGGACATCTTCCTGACGAACACGCGGGCGAAGTCACTCCGGAAGCTGGGGCTGGACTACGAGAGCCTGAAGGAGCGGTTTCCCAAGCTGATCTACGCGTCGGTGACAGGCTTCGGAGAAGAGGGCCCGGAGACGGACAAGCCGGGATTCGACCTGGTGGCGTACTGGGGAAACAGCGGATTCTTGAACGACCTGTCGATCGACACGGGGACGAGCTACCCGATCCTGGCGCCGACGGGGATCGGGGACGTGACGTGCGGAACGGCGCTGTTCGGGGGGATCTGTGCAGCGCTGCTGGGGCGTGAGCGGACGGGGAAGGGAGACTATGTGACGATATCCCTGTTCGGGGGAGCGATCTGGATCATGAGCTTCATGTACCTGCGGGCGCAGCAGCGATATGGGGATCCGTTTCCGAAGCACCGGGAGGAGACGCCTCCACTCACGGCGCCGTACCGGTGCAAGGACGGGGAGTGGCTGATGCTGTCGATATTGGAGTATGAGCGGTACTTCCCGGCGCTGTGCAAGGTGCTTGGGGTGCCGGAGCTGGCGGAGGACCCCCGGTTTGCGGACAAGAAGGCGGCGGACCAGCACCGCGGCGAGCTGATCCGGGCGCTGGAGGAGCGGTTCATCAGGGAGGACTTCGCGTACTGGAACAAGGCCTTGAACGAGAGCGACATCGTAAACGACCGCCTGCGGCACTTCAAGGACATCGTGGACAGCGAGCAGGCGTGGGTGAACCACTACTTGACGAAGGTGGAGTTCCCGGATGGCGGGGAGTGCGTGATGCCCCGTCCGGCGGTGCAGTCCCGTGAGATGGGGGTGCCGGAGCTGGAGCGTGGGCCGCTGCTGGGGGCGGACACGCCGGAAGTGCTGTCGGAGAGACTTGGTTACAGTGGGGAGAAGATCAAGGCGCTGCTGAAGAGCGGTGCGGTCCAGCAGCACCCGTAAAAGGGAAAGCGAAGATCAAATTTTATAATAATAGGGAGGCAAATGTGATGAAGGTTTCTGATGTGAAGAAAGTATGTGTGGCTGGGGGCGGCCAGATGGGGCGTCAGATCGCGCTGAACGCGGCGATCCACGGCTTTGACACCTATCTGACGGACGCCATTGCCGATGTGCTGACCGCGGTGGACAAGTGGAGCGCGGAGTATCTGGAAGGCCGCGTGGCTAAGGGCAAGCTGACCGCGGAGCAGGCGGCCGACGCCAAGGCGAAGTTCCATCTGGTGCCCACCCTGCAGGAGGCCGCGGAGGGCGCTCAGATCGTCATCGAGGCCATCCTGGAGGACAAGGACATCAAGACCAACTTCTATAAAGAAGTGGGCGCGATCGTCGATGAGAATGCCGTCCTGGCCTCTAACTCCAGCTATATGCCCTCTTCCCTCTTCAAGGACTGTGTGCCCAATCCCAGCCGCCTGGCCAACATGCACTATTTCAACCCCGCCCTGGTGCTGAAGCTGGTGGAGGTGGTGCGCGGCGAGCACACTGCCGACGAGACCGTGGACTTTATTGTGGACTTCGCCGTGGCCAACGGCAAAACGCCCATCAGGGTCAACAAGGAGATTGAGGGCTTTGTGGTCAACCGCGTCCTGCGCGCCATCCGGGACGAGGCGTTCTTCCTGGTGGAAGACGGCGTCTGCACGGCTGAGGATCTGGACACCGGCGTGGAGCTGGGGCTGAACCACCCCATGGGCCCCTTCCGCCTGCTGGACCTCACCGGCATCGACCTGAACTACATGGCCAGCGACCGCCGCTGGAAGGAGACCGGCGTCAAGCCCCACGGCTATGACATCGTAAAGGCCAAGTACGAGGCCCACGAGTGGGGCCGGAAGACCGGCAAGGGCTTCTACGACTACTCCAAAAAGTAAAAATCAACGTCTCATAAGAATAGAAATAGACAGCGCCTCCGCAGTCCCGGGACTGCGGAGGCGCTGTCTGTTTTTTTGACCGGGCAGGGCTCCTGCGCCGGAAAGGCAGCCCTGGAGCAAAAAGGCGGCGCAGCCCAAAGGGCTGCGCCGCCTGATAATCGAAGGAACGCGGTGCGCCATGCGGGTGCTGGAATCCTCAGCGGCCGCTGAAGGCCGGGCGGCGCTTCTCGATGAAGGCGTTCACCGCCTCTTCGAAATCAGCAGATTTGGAGCAGGCGTGGTTGGCAGCGGCCTCGTCGGCCATATAGGCCTCGAAACCTTTCGTCCATCGTCAGATAGACCTGATTTGCGATGCAGTCCTTGCACCGGCGGACATCGCCGCCGGTGCAGAAGTGCTTGCCGCCGCCGGTGATGACCACCACGCGGGTATCGTCGTCCTCCGCGCAGAGAGCCAGCTTTTCGTTCAGTGCGGCGCAAGAAAAAGAGGCGGAGCCTCAACAAGCATGAAACCGTGGGTTTCCGCAAAGTGGGTCCCGCTTTGCATTGCTTGCCGCTTTCTTGCGTATGGTTTTCGATCTCTTGCAATTCAAGGCGTTTTCCAGTATGATGATAACGAATATGTAATGAGCGAGGTGCCTCGCAATGCCTGTCAAGCTGAATACAACTTATATCTCCAGTGCGCTGGCCGATAAGTTGTCCCACATTTCCGAATATCCGGTCACTTCTATCGTGGCCCCTATTGGATACGGAAAAACCAGAGCCATCAGCTGGTGGGCAGATCATTGCCAAAAGAAGAAATCGGGAGCTCTAATCCTGCGGCAGATCATTGTCACAGATTCCCTGACGGATTTCTGGCGAGGCTTTTGCCGGAACCTCCGGGAATGGCCGGAACTGGAAAAGGAAATGTCCGCTCTTGGATTTCCCACAGATCCACAGGCGCGGCAGCTGATGATGGAACTGCTGACCGATGCTCTGGCCGGGAAGCCCCACGATATTTTTTACATCATTGATGACCTGCACTTTCTGCCGAATCCCGCGTTTACATCTCTGATTCTGTTTTTAAGCGATCATCTGCCGGAGCGGACCCATATTATTCTGCTCTCCCGCAACGTGATCTTTGACAGGGCCGCACAGATGAAGCTGGGCCCCCGCCTGTGGGAACTGAATGTGGACGATCTGCGGCTCGGCGAAACTGACGTCCGGGAATATGCGCGCCGGGGCGGCCAGCTGCTGAACATCCGGGATGTGAATATGCTGGCCAGCAGTACCGAGGGCTGGTTCTCCATGGTCTATCTGAAGCTGCGGGCCTATGCGCAGACAGGAAAATGGCCGGAAAACACCACAAATATCTATCCGCTCATAGACGAGGTGCTGTTTCGTCCCCTGGCGGCCCGCCAACGGGAATTTCTGGTGCGGCTGGGTGTGCCGGATGATTTCACGATGGAAGAGGCAGAGTTCCTGTGGCCGGAGGGTGACACCGCAGCGCTGCTGAGCCAGCTGACAGAGCAAAATGCCTTTATCACCTGTACCGACGGTGTGTATCGCTATCACAATATGCTGCGCTCCTGCGCCCGGAAGAAGTTCATACTGCTGCCGGAAACGGAACAGAACACCACCCTGATCCGCCTGGGACAGTGGTATGAGAAGACGGGGGAGTGCTGCTTTGCCGCAGAGTGCTATGAAAAGACCGGCAACTGGGACGACCTCCTGCGGACGGTGGGACAGGACCGGGGCCTGAGCTTCGGCCCCGAGCGGCTGCCGCTGGTGCGCCGCTGGATGGCAAATTGCCCAGAGGAGTGTCAACTGCGCCATCCGCAGGCGCTGCTGGTGTTCATGCTGCTGCTCTTTTACGGCCGGGACATCCCGGAAATGCAGCGGTATCACGCGCTGTTTCAGCGTAGCATGGCGCTTTGCACCGACCTTTCCAAGCAGGAGCGGAATCAGCTGGAGGGAGAGGCCCTGCTGCGCCTGTCTTTCTTGTGCTTCAACGACATCTCCGCTATGAGCGCCTATCACCGGCAGATCCGCGCCCTGACTCCCGCAGACCGCAACCCATGGACGCAGGGCTCGCCTTCTGTTTTGATACTCTATCACAGCAAGAGTGGCAGCCTTGACCGCGAGAACGCCGAGATGCGGGAATGTATGCCCATTTATAGCCGCGTTGCCAGCGGACATGGCAGCGGCGCGGCGACCATCATGCAGGCCGAAACGGAATTCATACGGGGGAACCTTGCCGACGCCGACATTCTCTGCCACCAGGCGGAGGAGCAGGCGCTGGAGGTGGGGGAATACAGCATTTATACCGCTACTGCCTTTCTTTCCGCCCGGCTGGCGCTGTATGAGCGGCCGTCCCAGAACGGCTTTCCCCTGTTGGATCGCGCGGCGGACACCCTGCGCCGTGCGCATCAGTACCGTTTGCTGACCACCGTGGAGCTGGGCCGGGGATGGCTGAGCGCCCTGCTGGGGCAGACAGAGCAGCTTCCCACGTGGCTGACGGCGGAAGGCGCCAGCATGGCGCAGGTGTTCCCGCTGATTGAGCCGGTCTTTCAGGTAATTGTGGGCCGCGTGCTGCTGGAGCGGGGCCAGTGGGCGCAGGCAGCTGCCCGGACGCCCCGGCTGCTCCGGGCCTGCGACGCCGCCCGGTTTGCCCTGTGCGGCGTCTATGCCCACCTGCAAAACGCCGTGGCGCTGATGCATCTCGGAAAGGAAGCGGTCGCACGGCAAGCGCTTCGTGAGGCGTGGTCCCTGGCGCAGCCGGACGGCATCCTGTTGCCCTTCGCCGAGAGCGATCCCTGTCTGGACAGGCTGCTGGACGAGCTGGTGAAGGGTGAAGCCCGGGAGAGTCTGCATACTCTCGCTGCCAGGTTCCGCGCCGGACGGGAGGACACCCGGCAGGAACATAACCTTTTGGCGCGCTATGGTCTGACGGAGCGGGAACTGGAGATCGCCCGTCTGGCGGCTCAGCGCAAGAGCAGCCGGGAGATCGCCGAGACTCTGAGCGTTTCCGTGAAGTCCGTCAACAACCGGTTGAACGCCGTCTATGAGAAGTTAGGTCTGGGTGGCGAGGGGCGGAACAAGCGTCAGGCACTCGCCAAGTTCATAAAAAGCTCATAATTGTAGCCGGCAAATTGGGGTAATCATTACCCTGCCTAATTCAAAACCGCCACTGTATACTTTGGTTATACAGTGGCGGTTTTTTGTAGAAAGGAGGGTGACGACCGATGACGGGGCCTCCCATCAAGTCAGTGGCGGCACACAGGGGCTATATTCTGCGAGTAGAGTGGCGTAACGGCAGCGCCACGCTGCTGAATATGCGTCCCAGATTGCAAAGCCCACGCTTTGGCGCGCTGCGGAATGAAGCGGTATGGAAGTCTGTGACCACGGATGGACAGACCATCCGCTGGATCGATGACATAGGCTTTTCCTACGAGATGGCGGAGTATGAGGTCAATCAATTCGCCAGCGGGCTGTGACCCCGCGGAAGGATCCAACATACCAAGGAGGGAAAAGAAATGGAGCACAAATGGCTGAGAAAACTCACGGCGCTGGTTTTGGTGCTGGCGCTTTCCGTCCAGTTTACCTCGCCGGCACTTGCCGCCGTAGTCCAGGAGAAAAACGGCGATTTTTCCATCGTGGACGCGAACGGCAATGTGATTGACAGCAAATCCCAGAAAGGGTGGGAGGAAGCGTATCCTTACGGCGTTTTTGCGTTCAAGGAGACGCAAATCAATTTGAAGGAAGGCGCCGCGGACGGCAAGGAAAAGGGCACTCTGACCCTGTACCGTCTGGGCGGCACAGAGGGCCGCGCGGAAGCGCTGGTCACCCTGGTCCCCGCGGCGGCGCAGATCGAGGAAGGCCGGATGTCCTATGCCAATGCTGCCGGAACGAAGGATTATCAGGTGACTGTGGAAAATCCATGGCCCATTGCCCAGTATCAGGCGCTGGGCGGCGCGGGGGAAATCATCCGCGCCGGCGGGCCCATTACCACTCTGACCGATCCGGCAGAACTTCCTGAGGAAGACCCCATCGTCAAGGATGAGACTCCCGTCAAGGATGAGACTCCCGTCGAGGAGGAAACTCCCGTCGAGGAGGAAACTCCCGTCGAGGAGGAAACTCCCGTCGAGGAGGAAACTTCCGCCGGGGAGGAGACTTCCGTCGAGGAGGAGACTCCCGTTGAGGATGAGGGCCAATTGGAATCGTCTGCGCAGCTGACCACCCAGACGCTTGTGGCCCCGGCAGAGAACGCCGACAGCTACCAGTGGCAGATGCAGATCAAGCTCTTCAACTCCTATGTGCAGAGATGGTCGGACATCAAGGGGGCCACGGACGCGGAGATGGTCATGTCTCCGGAGCTGCTGAGTGCTATTTCAAACAAGAATTACACCTATGACTTCCGCTGCTTCTATGAGATCAACGGGGTCAAATACTGCTCCGAGAGCTGGAAGGGCGAGGCTTACGAGCCCGAAGTGGACGACATCCCGCCCGTCATGCCCGAGGACTTTGTGGATGACCACACCCGTACCGACTCCGCCGTTGAGTTCGACGGCAAAGAATATGACAACTATTCCTTCCTGGTGGTCTTTGCCGACGGGGAGTGGGAAAAGGAGATCACCTTCGAGGCCCTGGACGACGACCTGCACGAGTGCGCAGAGGTAGTCAACGCCATCGTCATGGAAGCCCGCGGAGCGGAAGTCTATTCCAACGCCTGCACGGCCTCCATCGCCATCGAGGATGACGAGCCGGAGATCCCCAGCGCCATGGGCTTTGCCGAGACGGAGATCTGGGCGGACAAGGCCGCCGGAACCGTCCGCATTCCCCTGACCCGTGAAAGCGAGGGGCTGCAGTATGTGACCGGCGTGGACTACACCACGGAGAACGGCACCGCTGTGGCCGGGACCGACTATGCCACCAACAGCGGCACGGCCCTCTTCCCGTCCGATCTGGATTATACCTACATCGAGATCGACCTGGTGGATGACGGCATCGCCCTGGCCCAGGAGGAGAACGAGCTGTCCTTTACCGTGAAGCTGACTGCCGCCAAGGGCGGCGGCGGGAGCACGCTGCTGGAGGGGAAGGATACCATTACCGTCCGCCTCTATAACTCCGGCGAGGGCATCGGAGACGTGAATCTTGCCACTGCGCTCTACTCCCCGGATGAGGAGGACCTGACCGGCGCTGTGGAGGATACCTCCGCCATCGTTCCGGCGGGGGGCAGCGTGACCGCCTCCGCCGTGGCGCCCGGCGAGAACGCCGTGGGCGAATATACCGTTGACGGCGCCGCCGCCGGCGGAGAGGGTGGGATCAGCACCTATTCCCACACCTATACCGGCGCACTGAACTTCGGCGTTCAGCACGGCGAGGGCTTCTGGACGGACAACGCCCAACTGGCCAACGAGGATGTCAGCGGATACACAGGCGCGAAAGTGGCCCGCGAGTCCGACGACTGTGAGAAGTATGTGAAGAACGCTAAGACACTCTGGAGCACGGGTTCCGCTTATGGCAGCACAGGTTGGAGTTATTGGACGGAGAGGGGCGGCCGCATGGACATGCAGGTCCCCCATCTCTATGACCGGTACAGCAGCGTGGTAATCAACACCAGCGTCAAGTCGGATAAAAGCAACAATACTCCGATATTCGGTGCCGGCGGGGATGATCACTCTGAACCGCAGTTCGGGCTGGAGCATTGGGGCGACAATTACCAAAAGGTCGTGAACTATAGCCTTCTATGCGAGCCAGGGGATGTCCGCGCAAACAGATGGGTATTTCAATCCGGCACATATCGAACTCTTCCCGACTCGTTAGCGCTGAGCTTTAACCAGCACTATTGGTCCAGCGGCAAGAAGGGCGACGCCCACTGCGACATCCGGCTGCTGAACGGCTACATGGTCCGCCGCACCATCCCGATGCCCATTGTGCGCATCCATACGGCGGACGACCCCTATCTGGAGGCCAACGCCGCCAGCCTCCATGAGACCATCAAGCCGGTGATCTCCCTGGTTTCCGGAAAGGGCGGCACCACGGACGACGGGACCAAGCTCTATAACAATTCCCAGGTGAAGGTCACCCGGGGCAACAATGCCAGCGCTTACACTTTCGCCAGCCAGGCCAACGGCGGGCTGAGCGATAACTCCCTCTTCTTCAGCTCGGAGAACGCGGACGATAAGAACTACTGGGCGGACGCGAGCATGACCAACAGAGAAGAGGGCACGCTGACGCTGCTGACGTCCGCCAGCTCGACCAGAGAGCAGGGCTATATCAACGTGGTCATGGACCGGGAACAGAAGTTCTCCCTGGAGATCGCCCCCTCTGTGCCCCGGCTCAGTGAAGAGGACAGCACTGCCATCGACCCCGCTCAGATCGAGGGCACCTGGAATAACCTCTGGGAGAAGGCTGAGCGCAACGGCGGTGCGACCTATCAGTACCGGGAGGTCACCTGGGACTTCTCCAACGGAAATGATGGCTTCAGCGCTGAGAAGACAGGCAAGCTGACGAAGGACATGTTCGGCGGAGACGGCAGCCTGTTCCAGACCGGCACGAAGCTGAAAAACGTCCGCTCCATCAATTTCCATCTGGATGCGGACGATGTGATCCTGGTCAACGGCATTGCCTATGCGGGCAATGAGGACGTCCCCATCCCCGCCAACCAGTATCTCAACGACAACATTACCCTCTATTACTACGATGCGGATTACGTCACCGCCGAGAACACCATGCTGGCCACCATTTCCCGTGTTGAGCGCTACATTGACCTGAACGACGACGGCGTGGTGGCGGGCACTGTGAATCCGACCACCGGCGAGTTTGTCCCGGACGAGAGTGAGTATGCCTACTCCGAGGACACCAAGACCGGCACCTACTATGTGCTGCCCTCCCTGACGGACAGCAACTACCCCATCACCCAGCTGGCACCCCGGCAGGGTCCAGACGGCAAGTACCACCAGATCGTGCTGAAGGTCTATTACTCCATGCTGCCCCGGAGCCTTGTGGTCCCCGCCGGCGCCAGCAGCGAGGACACTGCGGAGGTCATTCCCGCCGTGGTCACGGCAGTCACCTCCGCCGCCGTCCGCAGCTCCATGAGCGACGAGCAGCTGGGCTACCGCTATATCAACCACAGAAATACCGGCAGCGGCAAGCCGATGTACGAGGCAAAGGCCTCCGCCATCTCCACCGTGGACATCCCCCTGGGCGGTGATTTCAACCCGGCCACCATTGCGGGCGAGACCATCACATGGAATCCCGACTGGAGAGGCAATCCCTATCCCGGCACCGAGTTCACGGACCCCCGGCCGGTCTACCTGGACGGCACCGTGCTGGGCGACCGCTATGCCGTGGGCCAGGTGACCCAGGACGGCCGGCTGACCGAGGATGGCAAAGAGAAGGTTGCCAACTACCTCAGCTCCATGCAGGAAAACGACACCTTCACCCTCTGCGTGCGGGAGACGCCCAAGTCCGCCACCTACAGTCTGCGGTCGGAGCCGGTGCAGTATCTGCCCGGTGTGGAATCCTCCCGTCTGGCGGAGGCCGCCACCTATCCCGCCTCCACCAGCGCCCGGAATCTGACCGATCCCAACAGCGATCATAAAAATGCCGGTTTTGACTCATCGGAGGCCAAGAGCCCCATGAGCGAATACGACATGGGCGGCGAGATCAACCTGCCGGAGATGGAGCTTGGCATTACCGACTTCGTCAACATCTCCACCAACGGTCTGGAAATGGCGATTTCCGTGGGCGCAAACATCTTTAACCTGGGCATGGAGAACGACTTTGCACATCAAGAGGACCACTCCTTCGGGCCTAAGGAGACCAACGCCCTCGCAGACGCCAACGAAGATGCGATCGATGGTGTCAAGCAGGCCTGGAACTCCCTGTTCGGCAAGCGTGATAAGGATACCGGCCACCATGTGGGGGGCTATTATGACGCGGCGTGTGAGGCGCTCGATAGGCTTGGGGCCGCGGGCGACAGCGACAGCGGCGGGGAAGGCTATAACGGTAAGATCATTTCCAAGGGCTTTGAAGCGAGTCTGGCCGCAAACCTCACGCTGCTGCTGAAGTGGGACCCCATCGAAAACCGCTTCTTCTTCAACCAGCTGATGCTGGTGGTGGCGGCATCGCTGGAATTCTCCTACACCGTTTATCTGACCCCCTGCCCCCTCTTCTACTGCTGTGTTACCGTCGGCTTCGGGGTTGAGATAGCCACCGGTCTGGAGGCCAGCCGTGTCAAGGTCATGGGCGAGTCCACAAATCTGGAGATCCACGAGGGCACAGCTTCTACGAAGTGGCAGATTCCTGATCGCTCCAAGTGGACGTATTACTCGGATCAGAAACACATGGGCTATGACGAGCTGGACGAGCCGGAGGACAACGACTTTATTGTGGGCAAGCCGAAAGACCCCACTACGAACGAGCCGGGAGCCAGCTTCACCTATACCACAAAAGAAAAGGCCATCGATGTTTATTTCTGTGGTACGCTCTATGTGGAGGTATTGGACGCTGACCAGCCCGAGGGCTTCAGCCCCGGCACCATCCACTCCGCCGGAGACGAGGCCGTCACCATCAAGTTGGCCAAAAAGGTGGACGGCAAGGACAACAGCAAACCCTACACACTGAAATTTACAGTGGTGGACGACGAAAAGACCCGCAGCTATAACGAAGGTGAAGCCTACAAGGAACTCGAGTCCGGCTACGCCATCGTGGACCGGATCGTGGAGATCGATCGGCAGACCAGCGACATCTATTTCGCCGGAATCAGCATCTCCCCCGAGGCCTCCCTGGAAATCGCAGTGGGCCTGGGAATCGAGATCTTCAAGGTGGAGCTGTTCATCAACGTCAGCGTTGGCTGCTCCTTCGCCATTCTGGGTCACGACTCGCCGGACTACGCCGGAGAGGAAGCGGAAAAGAACACATTTGTATTCAACGAATTCTCCATGGCGGCCGGTGTGGGATTCCGAGTGGTGGCGTTCCTGTTCAGCTTTGAATTCAACGCCATCCAGTTCTCCATCACCTATGACCGAGAGACAAAGTATGACGAGGATACCCAGAAGAAGACCGGGTGGAACTTCATGTGGTACGCCGCCAACCGGCAGATTCAGAGCTATGACCTGCGGGGCGGCGGAGATGACGACATTCTGAAGGTCAAGATCATCCTGCCCGGCGAAGCTCCCCGGGATGAGGCGATCTTCAGCCCGGAGGACAATATGGACTCCGGCATCACCCCCTTCGCGTTCAACCCCAGCGACAACACCGTTCCCTTCCAGTACTCCGGCTACGGCAGCACCGGCGATGCCTTTACCCTGGGCAGCGATCTGGTCTCCGGCAGCACCTATGAGCTGGTGACGGCGGACGGCTCCAACTACATCGTCTACACGGTCACGGATACCGATCAGGACAGCATCAACCAGAGCCGGGTGGTTCTCTCCAAGGTGCAGGAGACCGCGATCCCGGACGAGGACGATCAGCCTACTTCTGATACGGTCTACGGTCTGGTCCATCCCTTCGACGCGGATGAGCGGACCCCGTATCTGGTGCTGGACAACGACGCCAGCGGCGACCTGGACTTTGACGCCTGGGTGGATGAAAACGACGCCATCCATGTTGCCTGGGTCAGCTACACCGATGAGGCAATGGGTGCCTACGAGACTGCGCTGACTACCGGCGACGCCATCGACGCCATGGAGGCCGCAGGCAAAAACACCGCGGTCAAGACCGTTACGGTGGATGTGGGACAAGGCACCAAGGGCGACGTGAAAACCGTCTCCAACAACGCCCCGGACCACGGCATGTACTACATGCCCTCCGGCGCGGGCGACATGGTCTTCTATGCCGAGGCGTGCTATTACACCGAGGAGGAGCTGACCACTCTGCTGGATGCCTATAAGGGCTACTACGGTGAGACAAACTACAGCAAGACTTCCGGTGGTCTTTACTACGGCGAGGACGATCCCACCGCTGATTACCAGATGTCCATGAAGCGGATGCGCGCACAGGTCTACGGCAAGAGCTTCTATCCCACCTTTGCCGTCCTGGATCAAGCCACTGGCGGCTACACCGTCTCCAAAGTGACGGCGCAGGATTGGCTCGATAAGGGTGTGCAGATCGAAAACGCCAGCCTGGCCCAGGTAAACGGCGACTACTATGCCGCTTACACCACCGCGCAGTCCGCGCTGATCAACGGCAATACGGACGACCAGACCATCAAAAAGCTCTACCTCCAGAAGCTGACCATCGGCACGGAGGGTGAGAACGCCGGTAAGGCCGTTCCCGGCAGCGCGATTGCTCTGCGCAAGCTGGTGGACAACGCCAAGGACAGCACTGACGACGGCGTTTACGCCAACGCTGCCCGTTCCGAAGCATACAACGATCCCTACTTCTCCAATGTCCAGTTCCTGAACGGTAAGTTGGGCGGTCTGGTCGGCGAGGAAGAGAACTTTGACGAACAGATCGAGATGCAGTCTTACAGCCTCCGTTCCGCCGCAGAGACCTTCCTCATCTTTGAGATGAACGGCAACACCTATGTGGTCCCGAGCGCGAGCCTGGCAAGCATTACCGACGAAGACACCAGAAGCGGCAGCATCATCCCGTTCTTCACCCGCAAGACCGCCGAGGAGCTGAACAACTCTGATGGCGATCCCGCGGATAACGCACCTGCCGTCACCAACGTCACCTTCGGCGCAGACGGCAACGGCAACATCACCGCCGTCTATACCAAGGGCGAAAACGGCGCTCCCGGCAACGCGGTCTATCTGACCAAGTATGACCCGCAGAGCCAGAGCTGGGGCCTTGGCACCCGGCTTGCCATGCGCGATATGGATACCATTGAGGAGGCCGAGGCCAACGGCTGGGGCGCCACCGAGACAGCCGCCGCCTGGTATGACACCAACGACGACGGCAAGGCGGATACCGCTGACGAACCCTCCAGCTTCACCTTCAACCGCCTGCGCGTCGGCCTTGCGGGAGAGGACAAGCTGCTGGTCGTCGCGGAAGGCACGCTGATGACCCTGGAGGCCACGGAGCAGCAGCGGGCTACCTATGACGAAAGCGGAACCCTGACCGGTCTGGCGCCGGTGATCGATGAGGAGGGAAATCCTGTTTACTCCTTCCAGCCCAAGCAGACAAACGGCGCCTATGACACGACCAACGGCGTGTATGCCCTGAGCTTCGGCATGGGCAATCAGGGCATCGGCTCCGCTGCCCTGTACCTGAGCAACTATGACCTGACCCCCGGCTCCACCATGAATGCCAGCGTCTCCTTCGTCAACAGCGGCGACGTGGCGATCCGGGCCAGCAAAAACGATCCTGCCACCATCACCATGTTCGCAGGCGATGAAGCGGTGGCTGAGTGGCAGATCACCGAAAACGTCCGGGCGGGCCAGGAGGTCAACACCGAATCCGCATTTGTTACGATGCCCGCCGGACTGAAGACCGGCGACAAGATCTATTTCACCGTCAACGAAAATGTGGATTACATTGGTGAGGGGAATGCCTTCTCTCAGACCACCAAAACCGCTGACGGCGCAGAGGATACTGCCGCCTGCATCACCGTGGCGGAGCGTGTGGAGCTGGGCTACGAGGACTTCGACATCACCATGGTGGGCGCGGACGAAGACACCGTGACGCTGGCCGCCGACATCCATGTGGGCAACCGCGGCAGCGCCACATCGGATATGACCTATCTGCGCTTCCAGTATGAGAAGGTCAATTCCAAGGGTGAGACGGAGCTGTACCCCGTGGACCTGACCGGCCACAAGCTCAGCGTCAGCGACGAATCCCCCATCAGCCGCTTCTTCGCCCGTGACGAGCGGACGCTGTCCAACGGGTATCTGCTGCTGCGCACCATGCAGGACGGCGTGGAGACGGCCGACGCCACCAAGGCGGGCCAGATCCAGTCCATGTATGGCCGTACCGTCACCGGTACCTTCACCGTTCCCAAGGACTGCTATGACACGAATTACAGCACCGGCAGTCTGAATCTCCGGGTGACCATTGAAAGCTATAGCGACAGCGGCGATGAGAATCCGGAATTCAACACCGCCAACAACGCAAAGTTCCACAGCGTGGAGCCGGAGACCCTGTTTACCACAGTCAACAGCGTTAATATGCAGGTCGGTTCCACCCTGCGTCTGCCGCTGGCCATGCAGACCAGCACCAAGACAGCGCCTACCGTCACCGTTACCGAGATCACCGACGATGGCAGCCGGAACCTCAGCGTACTCTACTATGACGGGAACCAGGGGGCCATCGTGGTCATGCCCGCCGAATCCGGCGAGGGCAAGATCCGCGTGGCCGATACGGCGACCAACTCCTTCCACGACATCTGCTACACGGTGGAAGGCGAAGGAGTAGGCCTGAACATCTACGATGACAACGGCATCTTCACGTGGTATAACGCCTCCGGCAATGCCGGGGATGCCGGTCACAACGCATGGGACTTCAGGAAAGCCCTGGTTTGGTCCGAGGACCTGCAGGCTTCCCCCCTGAGAAGCGACTTGGCGATCGGCTATGAAGGCGACTCCTTCTCCTTCCAGACCTTAGCGGATTCCATCAACCTGTATTTCATGGGAACGGATACCAAGACGCCGGTGGAAATCGAAGTGACCAGCAATCTTTCCGGCTTCGGCACCAAATCCTATACCTCCGCAAACGGAACAGTCCCCGTAACCATCGACTTCGGCAACAGCGAATCCATTGCCCACACCGTTACCATTCAAGTAAAGAGCAGCGAGGTCCGGTTTGACAAGCTGGAGGAGACCTTCTCCGATTCCCTGAATATCCAGACCGATCCCACTGCGCCCGGCGTCTACTGGAGCCGCACCCTGCCGAAGGCAGCATCCATCAAGCAGGGCGAGACCGTAAACCTGACCGCGTACTTTGCCGACCTGGGAGGACTGGTGTCTGTCACCATGAATGGTGCAGACGTCTCCGGCCAGATCGGCAAGGACGGTGAAGAACTGTGGTCCCTGCCTCTGACCATCACGGAGAATGGAAGCTACCGCTTTGTCGTTACCGACACGGCAGGCAACACCACCACCCGCGATCTGTCCGTGGACTGGTTCAGCGCCACGCTGACGCAGAGCACGGACCCCGGAGCGCCGGATATCACCGCAATGCTGACGCGGCAGGACGGGACAGCCATTCCGGCCACCGTTCCCGGCGATATGCAGGTCATGCTGAAGGTGACGGACAGCAGCGGAAACGCTGTGGAAGCCACCATCAGCCAGTATCAGTATAACGATCCCGAATCCCCCACCAGTCAGTACTTTGCGCCTTGCGAGGATATGGAACCCAACGAAGATACCCTCTATCCCGTCCTCCGCGGCATCTACCGTGCCGCAGTCAGGGACGAAAGCACCGGCGTGACCAGCTACCGCTTTGTAAACCTGAATGAGCGGGATTCCAACGCACCCGCGGCCTCCCTCAGCAAAAACGCCGACGGCACCGCGCTGGTTTACGCCGCTGAAAAGTTCGCAAGCGACAGCGACGAGATGACCCAAATCACCAGCATCCAGCTCAATGACCTGGAGCTGCTCAATCCCGGCGAAAGCGGTTACCGCTTCTCTGGCAGCTATGTCCTGACCCACGGCGGCAGCTATGTTCTGACCGCAGTGGATGAGGCCGGAAACACGGGCGTCAGCGGTGAAGTGGAGGTTGATCCGCTGCCCATCGTTCTGCCGGAGAGCGCTATCTCCATCACCAAGGTGACAGAGACCAGCTCCACGGATGAGAAGGGACAGACGGTCTACACCTCCAACAGCGACGGCAGGGTCATGATCGACCTGAGCCGGATCACCGGCGGCGTCTATGACAGCGAAGCGTCCAAGGCAGCCGGAAAGGCAGCTGGCAGCTACGAGTTTGCCCTGCTGCCCATCGTCGGAAAAGATGTCCCGGCTCCCGACGAGAACACAGAGTGGGAAAAGACCGGTCAACTGAACGGGCTGGATGCGGGAGACTACGCCCTTTATGTCCGCGACAGCAATGCGCCTGATGTGACTGCCGGGCCCATCTCCCTGACGGTGGAGTTCCTGCGGGTCATGATCCACAGCGTGGAAACGACTCCCGCGCCCAACGGTTCCATCACCGTGTCCGCCACCGGCGGCACCGGCGCTCTGGAGTATGCGATCTACAGTCTGGATCTGGAGACTTCCGGCAAGCTGACCATCAATGACCAGGGCACCCCCAACGATGACCACGATGACACTGTGGACACCGTTCAGAGGGATGGTTCCGTTGTTTCCCGTCTTCTGTGGCAGGACGCCAACACCCTAACAGAGCTTCCCTACGGCAAGTACGTCGTTAAGGTGAGGGATTCCAGTGACCACGCCAACTACGCAGAGAAGGAGGTGCGTGTCAGTACAAGATCTTCCGGTAGCGTCTCCAATTCGGTAACTGTACCGGAGCAGCCGGAGCACGGTACCATTTCTGTCAGCCCCTCCAACGCATCTGAAGGCAAGACCGTTACAATCACTGTTACCCCGGATGAGGGCTATGGTGTGCAGACCGTCACAGTGACGGACAAAAACGGCAAGAATGTCACTGTGACTTCTCTTGGCAATGGTAAGTACAGTTTCACCATGCCTGGCACCGCAGTTACCATCGAGGCCACACTTATACCGTTGAGCGGCACCGTAACCTTTACCGATGTTCCCGCCAATGCCTACTATGCGGACGCGGTGAGTTGGGCGGTACTCAATGGTGTCACAAAGGGCACCTCCGAGACCACATTCTCTCCCAATGCAAGCTGCACCCGTGCCCAGGCCGTCACATTCCTGTGGCGTGCTGCCGGGTCCCCGGCTCCTAAGTCCCGCACCATGCCCTTCACCGATGTGGCTGCTGACGCCTACTACCACGACGCCGTGCTGTGGGCTGTGGAACAGGACATAACCAAGGGTACCAGCGATTCCACGTTCAGTCCCAACGCAACTTGCACTCGGGCGCAAATCGTCACCTTCTTGTGGCGTTCTCAGGCATCCCCTGCGGCCGGTGCGGTGAATCCCTTCACCGACGTGGCAGGCAATGCCTACTACGCAGAGGCTGTGAAGTGGGCTGTGATGGAGGGCGTTACTTCCGGTACTACCGCTACCACTTTTAGTCCCAACGATAACTGCACCCGCGCACAGATCGTCACCTTTCTGTGGAGACGGTTTGGTGAGTAAGTAAGCTGCTGAAGTAACCATCTACCGCTACATGAAGTAACCTGCAATCCACATAAAACACCAAAGCGACCAAAGGGGCGGCGGTGTTGAGCCGTCGCCCCTGTTCTGTAATACACAGAAGTGAATACCCGCAAGCATCGTATTTTGATGTCAAAACGCCACTTGCGGGGGTACTCCCCTGACCCTAATGCCGCCTGTGGGCGGGACCTTTTGGCAAGATCACGGAAAGTTGGGTGTCCCATACCTGTCTGAAAAGAAAGAGGAGATTCGGCAACATTGCCGAATCTCCTCTTTCCTATAGTAAGGTTTGACAACATTGTCAGAAGCATTTCTACAAAATATTCTAAACCGCACAAAGGCTGTCCGGGTTTTCTGTTATCCTCCGGCATAGAACAAGGAGGAATACCATGAGCAGACAAACACACCGTACCTGTGTCCGCATGAGCGAGAAGGAGTATCAACGGCTGAAACGCCGGAGCGGCGCCGCCAGGCTGTCCGCCAACGCCTGGCTGATGGAGGAGTTGGCGCGAAACTGCCCCATCCTCTACCGGGTGGAGCAGACCAGGGAGGTCATCCGATTCATGGACGCGGCGGGCCGGGACATCAATGCCATGGCCCGGAATTTCAACAGCGGCGATGGCACAGCGGAGGAATTGCGGTTCGCTGTGGAACGTCTGGCCCAGGTGGTAGAGCGGTTTTGCGCCCTGCGGAGGGAGGGCTATCCCCGTGCGGTATAAGGTCAGGCCCCGCGGACCTATGCGGGACAATAGCAGAAATCTCTCCGTCCGCATGACAGAGGAGCAATACCGGCAGTTGTGCCGGTATCTCGCCCTCACCGGCCTGCCGGTCACCACCTACTTCCGCAAACTGATCCGGGGAGAGCACGTCCGGGCACGACTGTCCAGGTTCGGCTTGAATCCCCACCCCGGTGTCAACCACATCTGTTCCAATGTCCGTCAGATCGCCCGCAATCCCAGGGCCAGGGCATTGGAGCCGGAAGCGGTAAGACAGCTGGAGTTCCTGGCCGATCTGCTCTGCAGGGAGAGCGACCGCCTCACCCGCCAGAAATAGCCCCTGTCCGGCTACAGGAGGCCCCGTGCGGCCCCCGAAGGCCCGGGCAGGGTTAAGGGGACCGCTTTCGGCAATGTTGCCGAAAGCGGTCCGGAGGAAGGCCCGGCGACATTGACAAACCTTCCTCACAAAATGTTCAGAGGGGGGAGTCATTTGCAAATCCAATCATCTGCAAAACAAAACGACAGCGAGGAGGTCTGACTCACTCGGACACAACTCTCCCACGGCAGGATCATTCGGGTAGTGTCCGTGTTCCCGGAAAAAGAGCGCTGCTCGCCGGAGGATAAGCTGAAAACTCTGATCGACCTGGAAATCCAGCAGCAGAAGCTGTGCGCGTAAGCCATACAGCGGCCTCGCCGCTGTATGGGAAAAGAACTGGATATCCAGGCCGCTTTGGAGTATGATAGCGTCACAATGCGCTGAACGGTTTGACAGCGAAAAAGGAGGGCTGTATGAACCAGTCAAACCAGATGAAGATCACCGCCCTGTACTGCCGTCTCAGCTAGGACGATGGATTGGACGGGGATTCCAACAGCATTCAGAACCAGGACAGCGTACTGGGCCGCGTCACGGCGGAGCAGTTCTAGACTCTCTCCAGCGGCTACACGGAGGAGCTGGCCCGGCTCAAGGAAAAAATCCCAGCACAGGAGGCGGCCATTCAGGCACTGCGGGAGAAAGTGTGCGGCACAGACCATTTCATCGCCCTGGCAAAACGGTACACCGACATCCAGGAACTGACCCCGGAACTGCTGCGGCTGTTCATTCGGAAGATCGTGGTCCATGAGAAGGACGTAAAATGGAGCAAGCACGCCCGGCAGGCGGTTGAGATCCACTACAACGATATCGGGTACATGGGCACAGCACTGGACGAAACACAGGGAATGGCAGAACCGGCATAGACAGAAAAGCCCCCGGCAGATACTGCCAATGCAATATCAGTCGGGGTTCCGGACGCCTAAGAAGTTACCCCTATTAAGGGGGAACTTCTTAGGCGTCCGGCTTTTCATATTCTTTCGACGGAAACTACTTCCGCTCCTCCTGGTAGCGCGGGTCCTCCAGCAGCTCCTCCATCCAGGCCTTGTACAGGGCGGGCCTGAAGTCGGAAGCGCCGCCCAGTGTGGGATTTTTTCCGAAAATCTGCAGATTGGCCAGGGACAGGTCCACCGTGGCCGTATACATCCGGTTCTGGATGGCTCTGGGATCGGTGAAGGGATATCCCGCGTAGTACTCGGCCTCCCAGAAATTCATACTGGGGCCGATGATGCTGGCGCCGCCCCAGAAGACATTGAAAAGATCCTTCCCCGCCAGATTCGAGGTGACCACATAGATGTGGTCTACGATGCTGGCTGAGACCAGCGAGGCATTCCCCAGTGCTGTGCCGTGGCATTTGGCGTGGGCGGAGAGGTTCAGATAGGCCCGGCAGCCCTTGGCGGCGTAGTAGCGCATCAGCTCCGGAAAACAGTAGGAATCATAACAGATCCCCACCCCTATGGGGCCCCAGGGCGTCTGGAACAGGAAGGGGTCCCTGCCGCGGATGGCCCAGTGGGGCTCGGGGTAGGCCAGATGGATCTTGCGGTATACGCCCAGGATCCCCTCCGGACCGCAGACACAGGCGGAATTATAGACCGCTCCGGGGGCCCAGCGATCCCGCTCCGGCAGACCGAAGGCCACATAGAGACCGAATTTCCGTGCCGCTTCGGCAATGCGCTGGGAGGAAGGCCCCGGTACAGTCTCCGCCTGCAGAACCTGCATTTTTTCCGCCTTGGGCTGCTCTTTCTTGTCGTCGTAACCGGTCAACGCCATCTCCGGAAAGACCACCAGGTTGGAGCCCTCGCCGGCGGCCAGCTCGATATAGTCCAGCATGCGCTGGAGGTTGAGCTCTTTCTTTCCCCAGATGGCGTGAAAGGCCACGGTGGAGATCTTCATCACATGCTTCATATCGGTGATCCTCCGGCCTTACGGGTTATGGTCGTCGCCGGGCGGGGCGCAGCGCCCCAGGCGGGAGCCGTCTTCCCCACGCAGAAAGCGCGGGCGCGTCACAGCCCCAGAGACGCTTTGTTTTCCATGGCCAGATGGTAGTAGTGCTGGGTGTGGTCCAGACGCTCGGCCAGACTGCCCTCATCCAGCGTCTTGATGACCTTGGCGGGAGAGCCCACCACCACGGAGAAGGGGGGGATCACCGTGCCCTTGAGCACCAGGGCCCCGGCCCCGATCACAGAGCCCCGCCCGATATAGGCCCCGTCCAGGATGACGGCGCCCATCCCGATGAGGCAGCAGTCCTCGATGGTGCAGGCGTGAAGGATGCAGTTGTGGCCCACGGTTACGTTGTCGCCGATGATGGTGGGGATGCCGCTTCGGGCGTTCAGGCCGCTGCGCCCGCTGTCGGCATGTACGGTGGTGTTGTCCTGGATGTTGCTCCACTTGCCGATGGCGATGTGGTTGACGTCGCCCCGTACCACCACGTTGTACCAGATGCTCACGCCCTCGGCCAGGGTGACGTCGCCGATGACTCTGGCGCCGGGGGCGAGAAAGGTGTTCGGATCGACCAGGGGGAAATGCCCCTTATAAGGATAGAGCGTGCTCATGTTGTCTTATCCTCCTGTTGCTGTCTGCGGGCAGGGCCCGGCTCACGATTTGCGCACCTCCACCCGAATGGTGTCCAGAAGCGCCTGGGCCGCCTGGGTGGCGGAAAGACGATTGTGGACGATCTCCTCCCGGACCTCCGCCGTGCGCGCGATCACGGCGGGGTTGTTGAGGATCTCGCTGCGAAGCTGCTCCTCGGTCATCTGCCAGACCCAGTCCAGCGTCTGCTGCTGGCGGCGGCTCTGGAGGCTGCCGCGCTTTTCCATGATGTCCATGAAGGTCATCACCACGTCCCAGATCTCCGCGATGCCCTCGCCGTTCAGGGCGGAGCAGGTGTACGCCTTCGGGGCCCAGCCCTCCACCACGGGGCGCAGATAGTGGAGCACCTGCTCATATTCCGAGCGGGTCACCAGGGCCTTCTGCTTGTTGGCGCCGTCGGCCTTGTTGACCAGAATGGCGTCGGCGGTCTCGATGACGCCCTTTTTGATGCCCTGGAGGTCGTCGCCGGCCCCGGTCAGTACCACCACCAGGAAAAAGTCCACCATGGAGCGCACGGCGGTCTCGCTCTGTCCCACACCCACCGTCTCCACCAGGATGGTGTCGAAACCGGCCGCCTCACACAGGAGCATGGTCTCCCGGCTCTTGCGGTTCACTCCGCCCAGGGTCCCGCCGGAGGGGGAGGGGCGGATGAAAGCGTCCGAACGCTTGGAGAGGGTCTCCATTCGGGTCTTGTCACCGAGGATGCTGCCCTTGCTGACAGAGCTGGAGGGGTCCACCGCCAGCACGGCCACCTTTTTGCCCAGATTGCACAGGTAGTTGCCCAGCGCCTCAATGAAGGTGCTCTTCCCCGCGCCAGGTACGCCGGTAATGCCCACCCGGACGGAATTCCCCGTGTGGGGAAGAAGGCGCTGGAGAATCTCCTGGCCCAGAGCGAAGTGCTTGGGAGCGTTGGATTCAATGAGGGTAATGGCCTTGGCGAGCATCATGCGGTCTCCGCGGAGGACTCCCTCCACATAGTCGTCCACCGTATATTGCTTGCGGACGAACCGGGCCGGACCGGGCTCGGAGGGATGCCCGACCTCATCGATTCCGCTCATGACCTGACAGGCAAACTCCTTGCCGGCGTCGCTGGGGGCCCATTCCGGCTTGTAAGTCGTATAATTTTCCAAAAAACCTCCTCCTAGCTCTTCATTCTGTATCAAAAGTATACGCTCCGCCCATAGAAAAGTCAAACCTTTTCAAGCTCGGAAAGCTTCGCACTTTCGCCGCCGACCGTAAGGCAAATACCGAATGTTTCCTCCACTCTTTTTCATTTCCTTTGACAGCAGCCGGACCCGCCGTTACAATGGGGGATAACGGCGCCTCCCGCGGAGAGCGGGCCGTCCCGGCCCAGGGAGGAAGGGCGTCAAGGAGGGCCCCATGAAGAAAAGACTGCCGGCGCTGCTGCTGGCTTTGAGCATGCTTGCCCCGCTACCCGCAAGGGCGGCGCAGCCGGAGACGCCTCCCGTCTCCCCTTGGGCGTGCGAGGCCATGTATGAGGCGTTGGCACTGGGGCTGTGGGAGGCGGACGGGACCGACAGCGTTCTGGAGGAGATCACGGACGAACAGCTGGAGCGGATCGGGTCCATAGTGTCCGACCGTCTGGCGCTGCTGAAGGCCCCCGCCCGTGCGCCGGCGCCTCCGCCGGCGATCGACACCACCAGGGGCGGAGTCGTCAACGCCCTCTACCGGCAGGCGGCGGTCTGGGATTTCCCGGAGGTGGAAGCGGATGCGGACGCGGTGGACTGCCTGGTGGAGATGGGGGTGCTGCTGGGCAGGGGAGAGGCACGGGACCTGGCGCTGGAGAGCCCCTGCACGCTTCAGGAGGCGCTGGTCATGGCGCAGCGGCTGGTGCTGCATCTTTACGACCGCCGCGGCGCGGGCGCCCAGGGCTTTCTCTGGAGGGCCGAGGGCAATGGGAACACCCTCTATCTTCTGGGCACCATCCACGTGGACCGGGACAATATCTATCCCCTCTCCGGGCGGCTGCGGGAGATCATCGCCGGTGCGGACGACGCCATCTTCGAGGTGGACTTTGGAGACAAGGAGGACACGCAGGCATTCCTGGCCATGCAGGATTACCCCGAGGGGGAAGCCCTGCGGGACCATGTGAGCGGTGCGCTCTTCCAGGAGGCGGTGGCCGTGGGGGCGGCGCTTCCGCAGCCCTACACCATGGACGAGGCGGCGGTGGACCGATATAAGCCCTGGGCCTATGCCAATCTTGTGAACAGCGTCACCCTTCTCATGGGAGAGGACAGCCTGGAGGACCCTCTGGCGGTGGATACCTACATATATAATAAAGCGGTCAGCAGCGGCGTGACTGTGGACGCGGTGGAGAGCTATGTTTACCAGGGTGAGCTGTTTGACAGCCTGTCCGGTCCCTACCAGGCCGGATATCTCTCGGGGGCTCTGTCCGGCTTCCGGGCCGCGCAGCGCGGCGATACCGTCTCCTCCGGCGTAGAGGATATCTCCCGCTGGGTGGAGTGGTGGAAGAGCGGGGACGCGGCCTCCTTTGCCGCCGCCTACGGCAAGGACGAGGTACTGCGCGCCGCCGACGAGCTCGACGAGCGCCTGCTGCTCCGCCGGGACCCCGGCATGATCGAATACGCCGACCGCTATCTGAGCGCGGAAGGTCCCCGCACCGGCATCCTGGTGGTGGGCGCGGCCCATATGATAGGAGAGACCGGCGTAGTGCGGGGCCTGCAGGCGCTGGGCTATACCGTGGAGCTTGCGCCGGACGGGCGATGAGATCAAAACAGGGCGTCCCGCCTGCGGGACGCCCTGTTTCTGCTTGAAAAAGGATGCGGAGTGCCGGCGCCCTTACGCGGCGGTGGGCTGAGGCTCCAGCACCCGGGCCTTCTGGAGCAGGACCAGAATGGGGGGGATGACCAGAAGCTGGAGGATGATGCCGGGCAGAGCGGTGACGAAGGCCGCCGTGAAGAAGATCTGGAAGGAGTAGGACCCGGCGCGGAAGATGAGCGCATTCACCACGCCGTACACCACGCGGCCCGCCAGCATGGCGGAGACCAACTGGACGTACACCGAGGCGGTGCGGCTCCTGAGGCGGATGAACTGGCTCATGAGGCCGGACACTAGGCCGTAAGCCGCCAGCTCGCAGAGCATGGAGGGCAGGTAGGCCGCAGGGGGCATACCGGTGAGCAGGCTGGAGAGCAGCGGTGCCAGAATGCCGCAGGCCAAGCCGTAGGGCCAGCCGCAGGCCAGGCCGCACAGCAGGACGGGGATGTGCATGGGCAGCAGTACGCTGCCTGCATTGGGCACCATGTGGAAGGCCTGGGGTAATACCACGCCCAGGGCCGCGCACATGGCCGCCATGACCAGTTTTCTGGTGGCGCTTTGTTTCATGGGGAAGAGTCCTCCTTCATTTCCTGAAAAAGCCACGAAAACAGCGGCCCCACTTCCTGCGGGACCCTGCCTTCGTGGCTTTCCATTCTGATATGCGGGGGAGAGAACGGTCATGCCGCCTTCCTGACGGCTTTCTGTCGATCCATTCTACCGCAAATTGGCACTACCTGTCAAGGAGAAAAGAAACGACCCGCCGGGGGACAGGAGCAGGATGGCGATCCTGACGACCCCGCCGCACCTGCGCACAGGAACGTGCTGTTTCACGGGCCGGAGTTTGGCGACCGGCTGATCATTGTGGGCCGCTGCCGGCCCTGCGCTGGTGGGATTTCGAGCCGGAGCGCCTGCCGCCTTCCCGCCCGTGCTCTGCGACGGGGATCTGGAGGCGGTTGCGGCAGATGATCCGCGGAATGCAGGATGGCCCGCCATGAGCAGGAAGGGCCGTCCGGGCCTCCGAGCCGGCGACGGATCAGAAAAGAACAAATGATTTGCATGGACGGCAAAAACGGGACACTGTTTCAAACAGTGTCCCGTTTTCGTACCTTATCGAATGCCCAAGGGGCCGATTACCGCTGCCAATTCCAGTGCATCACCAGCGGTGAGCGCTCTGCAAGGACGGAGGGAGCTGCGGAGGACGAGGGAGCGGGAAATGCCCCGACAAGCGGAGAAAATGCGCCCTTCATCGCCTGTAAGCTTAGAGAGAATCGTTTTTTACAGACTCCTGATAGTAAATCCCCCATGCCTTCATAGACTCCAGAATGGACCGCATGCTTTCCCCCAAGTCTGACAGGCGGTATTCCACTCGTGGGGGCACTTCGGGATATACGGTGCGCGTGATGATACCGTCCGACTCCATAGAGCGCAAGCTGTCCGTCAAAACCTTTTGACTGATCCCGTCCAGGTCTTTTTTCAACTCGTTGAACCGCCAGGGGCGGTCCAGCAGATTTCGTAAGATCAGCAGTTTCCATTTGTTCCCGATCAATTGAACGGTCGTAGCCACTGGGCAGGCCGGAAGTTCTTCTTTTGTCAGCATTTCCATGCCCTCCTGCAAAAGTAATTTGGATGATGTTATATCCAATTATAAATGTTAGATGCGAGCGGGGTCAAGTGGTTACAAAAAGGTGACTAAGTGAGAAAAAAGTGCGTACTTTTCCTGGAACATCCAGCATGTTATCGTATATCTGGAAGTCGAGAGACGCGATTTCACTTCTAACAAATATAAAAGGAGGAACGACTGATGGGACTGAAGCATTTGTTTGGCTGGGGCATCAAGGCTGAGAGCAAGGCTGCCACCGCTTGCGGCAGCGCCTGCGGCGCCGGTGACCCCAAGCCCACCGCTTGCGGCAGCGCCTGCGGCGCCGGCGACCCCAAGCCCACCGCCTGCGGCAGCGCCTGCGGCGCCGGCGACAAGCAGTAAGGCCCCCGCGCCCCTTCGGGGGCGCATTTCCCAAGCGGCGGAGCGGTCCACAGCTTGGGAAACGCGCTCCCCAGACCACCCACGCACAAACAGGAGGAACACACGATGGAATACTTTGCTTTTCAGTGGCACATTACCGAAGCCTGCGACCAGCGGTGCAAGCACTGCTACATCTATGCCCTGGGCTCCCACGCCAAATTCAAGGAGATGGCCCTGGCGGATATGGTCAAGGTCATTGAGAACTGCCAGACCTTCTGCGAGAAGGCGGGGCGGCTGCCCTACTTCTACCTCACCGGCGGCGACCCCATCCTCCACCCTCAGTTCTGGAAGCTGGCCGGGCTGCTGAAGGAGCGGGACCTGCCCTTTGCCATCCTGGGCAACCCCTTCCATCTGACGGATGAGGTGTGTCGACGGCTGGCGGAGCACGGCTGCCGAAAGTATCAGCTCTCCCTGGACGGCCTGCGGGACACTCACGACCGCATCCGCCGGCCCGGCTCCTATGACGAGACACTGGCGGCCATTCCTCCGCTGAAGAGAGCTGGTATCGCTGTGGCCGTCATGGCCACCGTGTCCAAATGGAATGTAGCCGAGATCCCCGCCCTGGTGGACGTGGCGGTGGAGCACGAGGCGGACATCTTCGCCTTCGCCCGGTACTGCCCCTCCATGGCCGACCGGAACGTCACCTGCTCCCCCCAGGAGTATCGGGACATGATGGAGGCCTGTTGGGAGAGGTTCCAGAAGTACGAGGCACGGGGCTGCAAGACCACCTTCAGCCTCAAGGATCACCTGTGGATCCTGTTCCAATACGAGAAGGGGCTCTTTGATCCCGGGGACTACCCGAAGGACGACATGATCTACGGCGGATGCAACTGCGGCAACTGCCATATGACCATCCTCTCAGACGGGGCGGTGTACGCCTGCCGCCGGATGGAGAGCAGGGTGGGCAATGCCCTTGTCGACGATCTCTTTGACCTGTTCACTGGGGACACCTATGAGGAGTACCGCCGGTACGACAAGTTTGAGAAGTGTGCCGGGTGTGAGCTGTGGCGGTTCTGCCGGGGATGCCCCGCCGTGGCCGCTGGATACCACGGCAGCATGTACGCCCCCGACCCCCAGTGCTGGAAAGAGGTCTGATCATGGATATTTTTGATCTGATGTGGACCCGCCGCTCCATCCGCAAATATCAGGACCGGCAAATCCCGCGTCAAGCCCTGGAACAGGTGCTGCGGGCGGGAAGCTGGGCCCCCAATGCCGGAGGCGGACAGCGCACCATGCTGGTGGGGCTCCGGGACCGGACGCTGGTGGAGCGGCTGGGGCGGGTCAACGCCGCCTGCATGGACCGCTCCAGGCTGCTGGGCGGCCATGTGTCGGCGGAGCAGCCCTCCATTATCGACGACCCAGCCATCAAAAGCGGCTTCTACGGGGCCCCCGCCGTCTGCGCTGTATTCGCGCCGGAGAATTTTCTCTACAGCATCCCGGACGCCTTCTGCTGTGCGGAAAATATGGTACTCGCCGCCACCGGGCTGGGACTTGCCTCCTGCATCGTCGCACGGGGAGAGGAGACCTTTGACAACAGCCTTGGGCGGGAGCTCATGAAGGGATGGGGGGTGCCGGAGGGGTGGAAGGCCCGGTGCTTCGTCCTGCTGGGATACTGCGCGGGGGACTATCCGGCCCCCAAGGCGCGTCGGGCGGGAAGGGTCCTGATCATAGATGGGGAGGAGCGGTGACATGGACGCTAAAACTTGTCTGGAGAAGCTGGGCTATGTGGGGGTGCTGTCCTTCGCCACCGTGGATCGGTGGGGCGCGCCCCAGGTACGGTGCGTCAGCGCCGTTCACTATGAGCCGGAGGCCCTCTATTTCTTCACCGCCCGGGGCAAGGACTTCTGCCGGGAGCTGGAGCGGGACGGACGGGTCCAGGTGATGGGATACACCAAATACAAGGAGATGATCCGTCTGTCCGGAAGGGCGGAGGCTGTTCCGGAGACGGAGCGGACCCGCTGGATGGACACGATCTTTTCCGAGCAGCCCTATCTGGCCAACGTCTACCCCGGGGACACCCGGCATATTGGAGCAATATTTTGCATCCGAGATTTTTCCATCGAATACTTCAACTTAGGGGTCAAATCCATCTTCCGGGAGAGTTGGGCGGTGGGAAACAGCCGGCCAAGGGCAAAAGGCTATGGAATCACCCCCGATTGTATCGGCTGCGGACGCTGCCGGACCGCCTGTCCCCAGGGGGCGATCGACCCGGGGACACCCTTCCGCATCCGACCAGAGAACTGCCTGCACTGCGGCGCCTGCGCCGAGGCCTGCCCGGCAGGAGCGGTCAGGCCGAGAGGGGACGACTGCCATGAGAACGCTTTTTGAACCGCCCACGCTGGGCGGCGTGGGCGCCATTGTGACCAGCTGCGCCTATGTCTGCCGGGAGGAGCATCCCAACCCCCGGATGCTGGGCGTTTACGATGACAGCTTCCTCCCTGAACGGTCCGGACCTCCTGGGGCCCTCATCCGGCAATGGCAGGAGGACCCGGAGAAAAAGCCGCGCTGTGTGTCCTGCGGACGCTGCGTCCAGACGGAGGGGAAAAACTGTGTATTTCATTCGTGAGGGAGGGGGTATGGAGAATGCTTTGGAGCAAGCAGACAATCTTAAACAGGGATCCTGCGGCCGGAGCGGTGTTCCGGCTCCGCCGCGCCCTGGAGGGGGCCGACGCTGTGGTGATCGGCGCCGGGGCCGGCCTGTCCGCCTCGGCCGGGCTCGCCTATGACGGAGCGCGGTTCAGAAAGTATTTTTCTGATTTTGGGCAGAAATACGGCTTTCACGATATGTATGCCGGCGGCTTTTACCCCTATCCCACGCCGGAGGAGCACTGGGCCTATTGGAGCCGCTATATCCTGATCAACCGCTACATGGACGCCCCCAAGCCGGTCTATCAGGATTTGCTTGCGCTGGTCAAAGACAAAGACTATTTTGTGCTGACCACCAACGTGGACCACTGCTTTCAGAAGGCGGGCTTTGACAAGAAGCGGCTCTTTTACACCCAGGGGGACTACGGCCTGTTCCAGTGTGCGCAGCCCTGCTGCCGGGAGACCTGGGACAACGAGGAGGCCATCCGCCGGATGGTCAGGGAGCAAAGAGCCGGGAAGATTCCATCTGAGCAGATTCCGTGCTGCCCGAACTGCGGCAGGTCCCTGACCATGAACCTGCGCTCGGACGACAGGTTTGTCCAGGACGAGGGCTGGTACCGGGCCGCTCAGCGGTATGAGGACTTCCTGCGGCGGCACCGGCGGGGAAAGGTCCTCTATCTGGAGCTGGGGGTGGGCTACAACACCCCGGTCATCATCAAATATCCCTTCTGGCAGCTGACCGCCAAGAACCCCGATGCGGTTTACGCCTGCATCAACCTGGGGCAGGCGGAGTGCCCGGGGGAGATCGGACGGCGCGCCGTCTGTATCGACGGCGATGTCGGTGCGGCGCTTGCCGAGCTGCTGGCTCTCAATAGGGGGGCAGCACGGAGCCGCTTGCACACCCACGGCGGAAGTTGGGCTGAGAAGAGGGAGAGCCGGGGATGAGTCGGATCCTTGCAAAGGCAAGTATCGATCGGCTGCACCGCCGGGAAAGGAGGGACCGCAGGATGGACCGACTGAAACAAATCGAAGAACTCAATCAGTTTTTGCTGGAAGAGATGCCCCGGTACCGGGAGCAGGCAGCGCAGTTTCCCCACACGGTATCGGAACAGCGAAGGCTGCTGCGGAGCCTGATGAATCTCCGGCCGCCCATGCCCCTGGACCCCGCATTTCTTCGGCCGCAGGACAAACTGCTGTCCACGGAGCGGGAGGAAAAAGGCGTGGTGGATGGGGACCGGCTCCCTGGGACTCCAAGCGACCAAAGGCTGGCGCTGTGGCAGGGGGACATCACCCGCCTAAAGGTGGACGCCATCGTGGACGCAGGCAATAGTGCCCTGCTGGGCTGCTTCTGTCCCTGCCACGGGTGCATCGACAACGCCATCCATTCGGCGGCTGGGCTTCAACTGCGGGACGAATGCGGATACATTATGAAGGCCCAGGGTCACCCGGAACCTGCCGGCCGGGCCAAGCTGACAGAGGGCTACAACCTGCCCGCCCGGTATGTCCTGCACACGGTAGGCCCCGTCGTGGGCAGGCAGACGACGGCCCGGGACCGGGCGGACCTAGCCTCCTGCTACCGCTCCTGTCTGGAACTGGCGGCGGAACATGGCCTGAAAAGCGTGGCCTTCTGCTGCGTCTCTACCGGAGAGTTCCACTTCCCCCACAAAGATGCTGCGGAGATCGCGGTGGGGGCAGTAAAGGCGTTCCTGGAAACACGGTCCCCGGTGAAAAGGGTGATCTTCAATGTCTTTCAGGACTTGGACGCAAAGATCTACCGGGGTCTGCTCTGACCTGTGTGCTGGGCAAGCCGGGCGATGGAGGAGGCCCAGCCTTCCTTATGGCGGCGCACCGTCCGAAATCCCTCCACGCCGGACTCAAAGTCGGTGCGCAAACAAGCCCCGGACTGAAAGGAGAAGCAGCGCGACACACGAGAGTGTGTCGCGCTGCTTCTCCTCAACCGAAAAAAGCGGCCTCATGCGCTCGGTTCCGGGGCGGACGGCAATCTTCCCCGTTCGGACCAGCGGGGTTCAGAGGGATTCCGGGTCCTGAAAAAAGCCGGTGGTGTCCACGGTGAGATCGCTCTCCGCCTCCGGGCGGAGGGCGTCGAAATAGCGCTCCTCCAGGGGGATCCATTTCTCTAGGAAGGGGATCAGGCCCTCCGGCCCCTCCCGTTCCAGCAGGCGCCGCCGCTGCTCCTCCCGGGAGCAGGTGAGGAAGAGCTTCAGGTCGTACTGCGGGGCCAGATCCGGATGCAGGGCATAGCTGCCCTCCACGACGGTGAGGGGGCGGAAGGGGACGGACACCGGTGGCCGGAGCCGTCCGGCATGGCAGTCGAAGGGGCGGAAGGTCACGTCCTCTCCCCGGCTCAGGGGGAGGAGGACCTCCGCAAGCATCCGCTCCCGGTCCACATTACCGCCGGGCTGGGAGAGCCGCTCCGGTGTGCGGAGGGCAGGGGGGAGAAAGAAGTCGTCCATATGAAAGACGTTGCAGGGGAAGAGCGCGGCGATGAGGGCGGCAAGGCTGGTCTTTCCGCTGCCGCACCGGCCGTCGATGGCAACCACGGCGGGACGGCCTCCCCGAGCCAGGGGCCAGATGGCCAGCAGCACAAAGAGAAAGTTCACATAATCCCGCTCCAGCACCCGATAGTGGGGGTGGTAGGCGCTGCGGAATGCCTCGCTGTGGTGGAGGGCCGGGCAGTCTTCGGCCCGATAGTCCCGCAGCCAGGCGGGATATCCGGGGATGTCCAGGGCGAGGAGGGACTCCAGCCTCTCATCCAGACCCGCCCGGGTGCCGGTGTGCCGGCAGGCGGTGGCGGTGAAGAGAAGGGACACCAGGGGCAGGAGCCCCTCCTGCGAGAGGTGGGCGGGTTCCAAATGGAAGCGGCACAGACCGCCGCCGATGGGCTCCGGCGGGCGGTGGAGGCAGTCCGGGGTCAGACCGCGGCACTCGGTCAGCAGCCGCTCCAGGGCCAGGGCCGGGTCGGAGACCATGTGCCCGGGGCCGAACTCGCTCTGGTAGGCCAGCTTCCCAAAGTCCTGGGGGGCCATCAGCGGATAGCGGCGGGCGTGAAGCCGGGCGAGGGCCGGAAAGGAGCGGTTCAAAGCCCCACCTCCCGCAGGGCCAGGTCCACGGCCCGCTTCAGATAATCCTCCAGGCGGCACTCCTCCACGCCGGCGATCCGGGTGCCGCAGGTGGCGGAGGGAATGAGGATCTTGACCGCCTGGGCGCCGGAGACGGCGGCGGCGGCCGCCGGGGAGACCTCGCCCATGATGCCGTTGGCCAGGATAACACCGATGGGGCCCAGGATCAGGTCGGCCCGTCCGGCGTTATAGAGAATGGCGTTCTCCCCCGTGGCCCCCCGGGTGCAGCCGGCCTTGAGCATGGCGTTGGTGGCCAGCACGTTGGTGCCTGCGCAGAGGAGCTCGCAGTCCTCGGGCAGCCGGGGTCTCAGGAGGGTGGCCAGGCGGCTCCCGATGCCGCCCCCCTGTCCGTCGATGAGGAGAATACGCATGCGATCAAATCCTTTCCGATCCGTTTCCCGCCCGCGTCCTGCCGTTCCGCGCCCCTCCGGAGGGGCGCGGGGCGACGGTGCGCACCGGCCGGGCGCAGGGCGGAGGCGCCGCCGCCCGGAGAGCAGGCCCGGCGATTGGGCGTGTGAATCAAGCCCTATTATACGAGCCCGGAGAAGTTCTGTAAAGGGCGGATACAGGGTATACAGGGACAAAAAATCGTGGTATAATGGCTGTGACTGGTTCCCCACCCAGTCCAACCGGCACAGAGTGAGCCGTCCGGGGGCGCTTGCGCCATGCCCCCGGGGTAAGGGACCTGTGCCGCTGTGCGTGGCGCGCGTACTCTAAACAAAAAATGGAGGTCTTTTTTTCATGCGCAAATTTGATACCAAACAGCTCACCCTGGCCGCCGTCATCGCGGCGGCCTACGCCGCCCTCACCCTGTGCCTACCCGCCTATGGGGCCATTCAGGTCCGGCTGTCCGAGGCGTTCACCGTCCTGCCCTTCCTGTTCCCGGCGGCGGTGCCCGGCGTGGCCGTGGGGTGTCTGGTGGCCAATCTGCTCAGCCCTTACGGGCTCATCGACGTGGTGTGCGGCACCGCCGCCACCCTGCTGGCCGCCCTGTGGACATCCCGGATCCGGCATAGGGCGCTGGCGCCCCTGCCCCCCGTGCTGTGCAACGGAGCCATCATCGGGGCCATGCTGGCGTGGTATGAGGTGGGCTTCGGCCCCGGCTTCTGGGGCATTTTCGCCATGAACGCGCTCACCGTGGGCCTGGGCGAGCTGGTGGCCTGCTACGGGTTGGGCCTGCCCATCCTCATCGCACTGCCCAAGATCCCGTATTTTCAGGGGCGCATGTCACCGGAGCGCCTGTCGTGATCCGGTAACTATTCTGTTGTCAGGAGGCATGAGAACCAATGAAGGTCAGGAAAGCCGTCATTCCCGCAGCCGGGCTGGGGACCCGGATGCTGCCCGCCACCAAGACCGTCCCCAAGGAGATGCTCCCCCTGGTGGACAAGCCGGTGATCCAGTATATCATCGAGGAGGCGGTGGCCGCCGGGATCGAGGACATCCTGGTGGTGACCAACCGGGCCAAATCCGCCATGGACGATTACTTTGACTATTATCCCGAACTGGAGGAGCGGCTCTCCCGCGCCGGCAAGGAGCGGGAGCTGGAGGAGGTCCGGCGGGCGGCCGATCTGGCCAACATTTTCTATGTCCGGCAGAAGGAGACCAAGGGGCTGGGACATGCCATCTGGCGGGCCAAGCGGTTTGTGGGGGACGAGCCCTTCGCCGTGCTGCTGGGCGACGACATCATGCGCTCCGACAAGCCGGTGATCCGCCAGCTCATTGACGGGGCGGAGGCGTACGGGGCCTCCTGTGTGGGGGTCCAGGAGGTGAGCGCCCAGGCCATCGGCAAGTACTCCTCCGTGAAGATCGAGCCCCTGGAGGAGCGGGTATTCAAGGTCACCGACATGGTGGAAAAGCCCCGTCCCGAGGAGATCTTCTCCAACTACGCCATCCTGGGGCGGTATGTCCTGAAGCCCTCAATCTTCGATATTCTGGAAAATCTGGCCCCCGGCTACGGTGGGGAGATCCAGCTCACCGACGGGCTCAAGGAGCTGTGCCGGAGAGACGCCATGGTGGCGGTGGACTTCGAGGGCAAGCGGTACGACACCGGGAACCTCAAGGGGTTCCTGGAGGCCACCATCGATTTCTCTCTGGCTCACCCCGAGACCGGGGAGTGGCTGCGGGGCTTCCTGAAGGACAGAGCCGCGGCGCTGTGAGCGCCGCCTGCGTTCCCGGAAGGCCGCGCGCCGTCGGGGCTTGCCGGTGAGGCGGAGAAGGCTGGCTTTTTTGACAGGAACGGATACAAATCACCATGAAAAAAGGATAAGGGATCGCCGCGAGGCGATCCCTTATCCTTTTTTTCAGATCCTGCGGCGGGCACGGCGCGCCGTCCGCTCAGCCGTACTACTCGGCCAGGACGACGCGGATGCGTCCGCCCTCGCGCTCGGGCTTATCGTACCAGCCGGTGAGGGTAAAGCCGCCGCCGGTGACCAGGGCCAGAGAGGAGAGGTAGTAGTCGCCGTCGCGGAGCTCGTAAACCAGCGCGTCCTCGGCGATGGTATACTGGCGGCTCCCGGCGTAGAGGATATTCCCGTCCACACTGTCGCCCTTCACCTCGGTAAGGTTGGCGAAACGGTCGATCTCTGCACCGTTCCGCTTGAGGAGGAAGGGGCCCTCCTTCACGTTGTAGACCCGGGAACCGGTGATCTGGCCGGCCACGCCGCCGGCGTCGTAGACATAGGTGCCGCTGGTGAGCATCAGCTCGTTGGAGCTCTGCTCGCTGACATCGGTGACCACACCGTAGGTGTGCAGGTCACCGGTGACATCCTTGAGGATGAGGCGGCTGATCTCGCCGCTGCTGTTGAGCAGGTAGTAGCGCACCATATCGGCGGTGAGCTCCACGCCGGCCAGCCGGGCGGGGTAGACCCGCAGGGCTCCGCTCTCGCCGTAGGTGTCCAGGATCTCCACGTCGGAGGCGAAGGCGTACTTGCCCAGCTTGGAGCCGTCGGCGCTCACCCTGCCGGAGAGGGAGGCCGAGAGGGTCTTGACCTGCACATCCTCACCGCTGGAGGTGACCTGCACGATGGCGCCGGCCTTCATGGTGCCCTTGTCATAGCGGTAGACATAGGTACTGCCGTCGGTGGCCATGACGGTGAGGGAGTAGGCGGTGTAGGAGTGGCCGTCCTTGTCCTCATAGCTCCTGGGCTCGGCGGAGATCACCATGCCGCAGACGGTGCCGGAGGTCTGGGCGGGGGAGAGCACGGAGACCACTTTGCTGTCCCGACCCAGCAGGAGGGTGACGGCGTCTCCCACCCGGAAGGAGCCCAGATCGCTGACGGCGTAAGCGGCGGCGGAGGTCTCGATGGAGTAGCTCTTCCCGGCCACGGTGACGGAGGCCGGGGCCGAGGCGGGGGAGACGGCCTGGAGGGTACCGGTGACGCGGTTGGTGTACACCCAGAGGGTGTTCATGGATTTGGACCAGTACACTACGTCGTTCTGGACCAGAGCGTCGGCGCTGGTGATCTTCCCCGCCCGGTTCACCGAGGCACGGCTGAAGTCGAAGGGGACCTTCTCCCGCCAGCCGCTCTCGCCCACCACTACCGGGCCGTCCATGGTCTCATTGAGAAGGGCCAGGGTGTCCACCTTGCCGTCGGCGGTGAGGCTGTGTCCCAGGACGGAGGAGAGGTAGGGCGCTCCGGTAGTCTTGGAGGCGGCGGTGAGCAGGTTATAGAAGAGATACATGGCGTCCTGGCGGGTCATGGTATCATTCTGTCCCAGCGAGATGCCCTCATCCAGGTCTAGGGTGCGGTACATGGCCATCTGCCCTGCCGGGAAGGAGCCGGAAAAATCGCTGTTTTGATAGCCCAGCAGGCGCAGGACCATCACCACACCCTCCGAGAGGGTGATGGTATTGCTAGGGCGGAAGGTGCCGTCCAGATAGCCGGTGACGTAGCCGGCGCGCACCGCCGCCTCCACATAAGGGGCCGCCCAGTGGGTGCGGGGCACGTCGGGATAGGGGGAGACGGCGGTCTCGTCCCCCACGCTCACGGGGGAGGCAGCCATGAGCATTTTTACGAATTCCGCCCGGGTCACGGGGGCGGAGAGGTTGAGGCTGCCGTTCTCGTCGCCCACCATAATGTCCAGGGCGGCCAGGACCTGGGAGGCGTCCTCCGCGGCAGTGGCCGCCAGGGCCGTGGGGAGGAGGGTCAGCGCCAGCGCCGCCGCCAGGAGGGCGGAGAGGAATCTTTTCTTCATCTGTCTTTCGCTCCTTTTCTGGAAATCAGTCATACCGCAGCGCGTCGATGGGATTGAGGCGGGCCGCCTTGTTGGCGGGCAGGTAGCCGAAGAGGACGCCGATGCCCACGCTCACGCCGAAGGCGATGCCGATGGAGCCCAGGGTGGGCACGGCGGAGAAGGTGGCGCCGCCGCCCATCTGGGCAGCCATCATGCCGCCGATGAGCCCGCCGGCCAGCTGAGCCAGAGCGATGCCCACGCCGATGCCCAGCAGGCCGCCGATGGCGGAGGTGGTACCGGCCTCGATGATGAACTGCCCGCGGATGTCCTTGCGCTTGGCGCCCAAGGACTTGCGGATGCCGATCTCCCTGGTCCGCTCGGTGACCGAGACCAGCATGATGTTCATGATGCCGATGCCGCCCACCAGAAGAGAGATGGCGGCGATGGCCACCAGCACAATCATCATGGTGCTCATCATGGTGTTCATGGCGTCCATCATCTCGGCACTGGACATGACAAAATAGGCGTTATCATCCTGATAGGTCTGGAAGAGCCGGTTTTCGATGATGCCCTTGGCGGTGGTGGAGCCCTCCTTGCTGGTGCTGTTGAAAAGGTAGAGGTCCACCGAGCCGGTGCCGTTGAGGCGCATGGCGTTTCCATAGGGGAGGAAGATCACGTCGTCGCCGCTGCCCTCGGAGTTGTCCGCCTTCTCGGCCAGCACGCCGATGACGGTAAAGGGAGTGCCCTTGATGGTGAGAGTCTTGCCCAGGGCGTCGCCCCCGAAGGCGTTTTGTTCCAGGTAAGAGCCGACGACGCACACGTTTTGATAGCGGGAGACGTCGATGTAGCTGAGAAAGCGGCCCTTCGCCAGGGTCTCGCCGCTCATGGCCTGGTTGCGCCGGGCGTCATAGAAAAATTCGCTGACGCCGTAAATGCTGGTGCGGGTGAACTCCTCGGAGCCCTCCCGGACCACGCCCTGGGTCATGACATAGGGGCTGACGCCGGAGAGATACTGGGGATATTTGTCCACCAGGGCGTACATGTCGTCGGGAGACACCGTGCGGGAGGAGAGACCGCCGAAGTTGTAGATCTGGACCTGGAGCAGGTTGGCGCCCAGCTGTTCAAACTGCTGGTTCATCATCTGCTGCATACCGTTGCCCAGACTGGTGATGACGATGACCGCGCCCACGCCAATGATGATGCCCAGCATGGTGAGAAGGGCCCGCATCTTGCTGGTCATCAGGGACTTGAGCGCCAGGCGGAAGGACTGGGTGAAATTCATACCGCCGCCCCCTCTCCGGCGTTCGCGCCGTCAAAGCCTGCCCCGTCGTCTCCCTTGAGTTCCTCGGGCTGGACTACGGCCTTGGGGTCGTGGGCGTCGCCGTCGTAGATGATCCTGCCGTCCTGGAGCCGGACGATCCGCTTGGCCCGGACGGCGATGGAGTTGTCGTGGGTGATGAGGACCACGGTGTCCCCCTCCCGGTTGAGCTTCTGGAGGAAGGAGAGCACCTCCCGCCCGGTGCGGGAGTCCAGCGCGCCGGTGGGCTCGTCGGCCAGGATGACCGAGGGGTTGCCCGCCAGAGCACGGGCGATGGATACCCGCTGCTGCTGGCCGCCGGAGAGCTGGCTGGGGAGGTTTTTGCACTTGTCGCGCAGGCCCACCCGGGCCAGGGAGGACATCGCCCGCTCCCGGCGCTCCGCGGCGTCCAGACCGGCATAGAGGAGGGGCAGTTCCACATTCTCCAGCACGCTGAGCTTGGGGATCAGGTTGTACTGCTGGAAGATAAAACCCAGCATCTTGTTGCGGATCTCGGCCTGCTGGTCGTCGTCCATGGTGGATACGTCGATGCCCCCCAGGTGGTAAGTGCCCGTGGTGGGCACGTCCAGACAGCCAATGATGTTCATCGCTGTGGACTTGCCGGAGCCGGAGGAGCCCACGATGGCCACGAACTCCCCCTGGTCGATGGTGAGGCTGACGCCGTCCAGGGCGTGGACGGTCTCTTCGCCCATCTGGTAGATCTTATAGACGTCCTTGAGTTCAATGAGGTGTTCCATGTTGTCTCATCACCCCCAGGGGTTGGCGGAGGAGGCGTTCTGGATAAAGACGGTCTCGCCCTCCTCCAGACCGGAGAGAACCTCGATGTAGGCCTCGTCGTTCCGTCCCAGGGTGACCTCCCGCTCCTCCAGCTTGGAGCTGTCGGCCAGATTACCCGCCTCATCCAGGGCGCCGGGGCCCGCCACCAGCACGGTGCTGGCGCCGTTCTGTCCACGGTTCACCGCCTCCACGGGAATGCATAGCACCTCGCCCGCGTCCTCCACCACGATCTTGGCGGAGATGTTCATGCCGGGCTTGAGCTCGTCCGGGGAGCCGTCGATGAGCACGGTGACGGGATAGGTGGTGACGCCGTTGGAGGTGGTGCCGTTGATGTTCACCTTGTCTACCCTGCCGGTGAAGCTCTGGCCGTCCAGGGCGTCGGAGGTGATCTCCACCGCCTGGCCCACTTGGATCTTGTTGATGTCCAGCTCGTGGATGCGGATATCAAAGGTGAGGGCAGAAAGATCGTAGATGACGGCGGGATAGGCGATGCCGGTGGTGGAGGAGGTGCTGGTGTCCAGCGTATCGCCCACGTCGTAGTTCTTCTCGATGACCGTGCCGTCGATGGTGGAGGTGATGGAGTAGTCCTCCAGCCGGTCCCTGGCGTTCTGGAGGGTGAGCTCGGCGTTTTTCACCTGGATGGCCGCGCTCTCGATCTGGGTGGCCATGTCAGTCTCGTCAAAGCCGCCGATGACCTGGTCCTCGGAGACCCGGTCCCCCTCCTTGACGCTCAGGCTGGTGAGCTCGCCGGAGGCCTTGGCGACCACCTGCTTGCTCTCCCCGTAAGCAAAAGCGCCGCTGGCCGCACTGGCCGCCGTCCCCACCGCGGCGGTACCGCTGGAGGCGTCGGACAGGGCGCCGGGATTCCGGACCGCCACGGTGACATTGCGCACCAGGGTGCCGCCGGGCCCCACAGAGTCGGTGGCGGAAATGGAGTCGATGACGCCGGAGAGGGTCTCCAGCGTGCCGTCCACCGTGACGGAGGCGGACTGCCCCACGGCAAAGCCGGCGGCATCGGCGGCGTGGAAGGGGACGGTCAGCTTCATGTTGTCCCGGTCCAGAATGTCGGCGATGGGGGCGCCCAGAGAGACCATATCCCCCTCGTCCACATACAGCTTGGTGATCACGCCGGCAGCGGCGGCCCTCACGGTGGTGTTCTTCCGGTTGTCGGACTGGTTTTTGAGGAGCTGGTCGTAGCTCAGCCGGGCGGACTCCAGACTCAGCTCCGCCTGCTGGATGGAGGTCTCCACATCCTTGGAGTCGATGCGGAACAGGAGGTCGCCCTTATGTACCGTCTGCCCCTCCTCGAAGGGGGCTTCCAGCACCTCCCCCTTTACCAGGGTGGTGACCTTGTAGGAGTGGATGGGCTGGATGGTGCCGGTGCCGGAGACGGACACCACCAGGTCCTGTCGAGCGGCGGAGGCGGGGAGATAAGAACCGGAGACGATGGCGTTTTTCGCCCCGCTGCAGCTCCGGAAGAGGAAGAGCACCAGCGCCGCCAGCACGGCCAGAACGATCACACGCTTAATCCATTTTTTCTTCTTGCGGGGCATCGGCACCTTGGGGGCCGCGCCCTTCTGCTCCTTCTGCGGGGCGGCGGGCTGTGAGGCGGTCTCCTGCCTGACCTGGGTAGTTTCCATACTGCTGACTCCTTTACCTTACGATTGGCCGGGGCGGCGGAAGGACCGCGGCCCCTGGAATGACCCGAAAAACGCCCGCGCCGAGCGGGCGCGGGACGTTCCACGGCTGCAAGCTCCGGATGCACGGGCCCGGGGCGCGGAAAAAAGGCGGGGCACGGCCTGCCGCCCTCCATGACCGGGCGCGTACTGCTTGAGGACGGGATACAGGATACCATAAAAAGATGTAGGGAAGGGGAAAGAAAAGATTAAATTTTCCTTAAATATTTGATCGGACAACTGTATATATAAAACATATACAGTATATGCGGTTTTGCAGAAGAAGTCAAGAAAAATTATGTGGAAGAGATGTATAAGGCTGGAATTCTTTGCCCACAATAGTTCCGGAGAGTTCCCCACGGCGCCGTGGGGACTCGCTCAGACATCGGCTTGCCGCTCGCCGAAAGAGCGGCAAGCCGGTCCGCGGACAGGCTGCGGACCGGCAGACAGTATGGAGGCTTGCGATGAAAAAGAAACCGATCTTAGAGCGGATCGGCGACTTCATGGAGGGGAAGGGCTTCTACATAGTCCTGTTCCTCTGCGTCGCCGCAATTGGAATTTCGGGCTATTATCTCTTTTCCTCTCTTGATATGGGGGACGGGGACGCCGCCGTGGCGGCCCCCACCCAGGTGGTGGTCATGCCCACCGTGCAGCCGGTGAAGCCCACGGTGGCGCCCACCCCGGCCCCCACAGCCAAACCCACGCCCGCACCCACCCCTGCGCCCACCCCCGCCGCCACGCCTGCGCCCACCCCCGCCGCGCCGGCGGCCTCGGTGTTTACCTGGCCGGTCAAGGGACAGGTGGTGGCCGACTACTCCCTGGAGGTGCTGGCCTATGACGAGACCATGGGCGACTGGCGGACCCACTCCGGCATCGATATCGCGGCCCCTGTGGGCACACAGGTGCTGGCGGTCTCCGCCGGGACCGTGGCCAACGTGGAGCAGGATGATCTGATGGGCACCACTGTGGTCATCGCCCACGCGGGCGGAGTGGAGAGCATCTACGCCAATCTGGCGGCCGTCCCCACCGTGGAGGCGGGGGATCAGGTGTCCATCGGCGCGGTCATCGGCGCGGTGGGGACCACAGCCGTGGCGGAAAGCGCCCGCGCGCCCCATCTCCACTTTGAGATACGGGAGGACGGCGAGAGTGTGGATCCGGTGAGCTATCTGCCGGAATAAGTTCCCCGGAACGGCCCCGTCCCACACGTTTTTGAACATGAAACACGCGGAAAGCGGTGCGGCATCTCTGCCGCACCGCTTTTTTCCCATTTTGGCGGCGGGCGCATAGGATGGAGAAGGTCACCGTGGGGTGGCTTCCAATGCGGCGCGGGGCGGGTGGCTTTCCCCCCTCCCGCGCCCGAGATACAGGAGGAACTACTTATGCGCACGCAATGGAAACGTCAGTTTGCCACACTGTGGGTGGGGCAGGCGGTGTCGATCCTCACCAGCTCCATCTCCCAATATGCCCTGATCTGGCACCTCACGGCGCAGACCGGTTCAGCCGCCGTCCTGTCCCTGGCCGCCGTGGCCGCCCTGCTGCCCCAGGGCATCCTCTCCCTTTTCACCGGGGCGGTGGCCGACCGCTTTGACCGGCGCAAGATCATGGCGGTGGCCGACGGGGCCATCGGGCTGGTGTCGCTGGCCCTGGTGGGGGTGGGGCTCCTGCTGGGGGATCTGCCCGTGACCGCCATCATGGTCACCCTGGCCCTGCGGAGTGTGGGCTCCGCCTTCCACTCCCCCTGCCTCCAGGCGGTCACTCCCCTCATCGTCCCGCGGGAGATGCTGGGGAAATGTGCGGGCTGGTCCCAGGGAGTGCAGACCGTCTCCCTGCTTTTGAGCCCTGCCCTGGCCGCGGTCCTCTTCGCCGCGGTCCCTCTCCCCCTCATCATCGCGCTGGATGCCATGGGGGCCGTCTTTGCCATCGGATTTCTGCTCCTCGCGCGGCTCCCGGCCCTCCGGGCCACCGGAGAGGAGGCGCCCTTCCGACTTCTGGACGACTGCCGGGCGGGCTGCGCCGTCCTGCGGAGCAAGAAATGGCTGTGGCAGCTCTGCCTCATCTGCGGGCTCTTCTCTCTGGCGGTGGTGCCGGTGTCCTCCCTCTTTCCTCTGGTCAGCATGCGCTATTTCGGCGGCACTGCCGTGGCGGCCTCGGTGGTGGAGACGGCCTATTCCCTGGGGATGCTGGTGGGCTCCTTCCTCCTGGGGCTCTGGGGCGGGACGCGGAACAAGATGACCACCATGACTGCGGCGGTCTTTGCCCTGGGCGGCTGCCTGCTGGCCATGGGGTGCCTGCCCCCCGCCGCATTCCTCTCCTTTGTCTCCCTCTCCCTGGGGATGGGGCTGGCCTCCCCCTTTTTCAACAGCCTGCTGACCGCGCTCATCCAGGAAAAGGTGGAGGGGGAGTATCTGGGCCGGGTGCTGGGGATCGCTTCGGCGGTCATGACCCTAGCAAGCCCCGTGGGGCTGGGCCTCACCGCCCTCTTTGCCGAGGGGGTGGGACTGATCCGCTGGTTTGCCCTGGCCGGAGGCGTGACGGTGCTGTGCGGCGTGCTGTGCCTCGTCCTCCCGGCAGTGCGGCGGTGCGATCTGCCCCAGAAGCGGGAAGCCCCCTGCCGGGAGGTATCCTGAGCGCGGAACGCTCCTGTGTCTCTCCGGGTCGCAGGGGCGTTTCACACCTGTAGGACAGACCGGTGGCGGCCCGGCAGGCTGTCACCGGTTTGTAACTTGACTTTGATCCACTTCAAATGTAGTATAAAATAAAAATACTACATTTGAAGTGGATGGGAGGGACGCCTGTGAGGCGGCTGCCGGACACGGAACTGGAGGTCATGAAGGCCCTGTGGGAGCTGGAGGGACGGCCCGCCGCCCGGGCCGAGCTGGAGGAGCGGCTGCGGGACCGGGGCTGGGCCACCAACACGTTCAATACCTATCTCGCACGCCTTGCGGAAAAGGGGTTCGTCACCTGTGAAAAGCGGGGCAGGAGCAACTGGTATGCCCCGGCGGTGTCCCGGGAGGCCTATCTGGAGTTTGAGAGCGGAGCGGTGCTCAGCAGGGTGTTCGGCAGCTCGCTGAAGAACTTCGTGGCCTCGCTGGCCCGGGGCGGAAAGCTGGAGCGCGGCGAACTGGACGAGCTCCAGCAATATTTGGACGAGCTGAAGCGGGACGGCCTCTGAGACGGAGCCGCCCCAAAGCCGGCCGCTGCGGCGAGGTGGGAACGGGGCCCTGGCGGGAGAACCGGGGAGAATGGAGGAATGGCCTGGAATGATGGATTTTCTGATGACCCTGGCGGAGATCACCCTCACTATGTCGGCGGTGATTCTGCTGCTGCTGGCCCTCGGCCCGCTGCTCTCCCGGCGGTACGCCGCCCTATGGCGGTATTGGGCATGGCTGGCCGTGGCGGTCCGGCTTCTTATCCCTGTAAATATTTCCCTGCCCCAGGCCCCTGTGCGGCTCTCGCCGCCGGAGGACCGGGTGGTCCTTTCCATGCCCGCGGCGGAGCCACACCAGGCGTCCCCTGTTCCGGCCGTCCCCTCCGCTCCGCCGGAGCCGGTGACCACCCCGGCGGGGCGAACCGACCCAGCCCCGGCGGAGGGCGGCGCCCGCCCGGCGGCGCGGTCTCTGGCGCTCTCCGATGTGCTGCCCTGGCTCTGGCTGTCCGGGGCGGCCGTTCCCGCGCTGTGGCATGGGATCGGATACCTGCGCTTCCGCGACCATGTAAGGCGCTGGGGAAGGCCGGTGACGGACCCGGCGGCTGTGGACATGCTGGAGGCACTGCGGGCGGAGCTGGGGATCGCGGCCCCGGGGGAGCTGGTGGAATGTCCCGGCGTGGCGGGGCCCATGATGACCGGCCTGCTGCGCCCCACCATCCTCCTGCCGGCGGGCGGAGTGGACGGGGAGGCGCTGTGGTTCATCCTGCGCCATGAGCTCACCCACTTCCGGCGGAGAGACATCGGCTACAAGCTGCTCCTCCTGTGCGCCGCCCTGGTCCACTGGTTCAACCCCCTGGTGTGGATCATGCTCCGCGCGGCTGAGGGGGACATGGAGCGCGCCTGCGACGACGACGTGGTGAAAGGGCTCTCCCGGGAACAGCGGGGCCGCTATGGACAGACCATCGTGGACGCTCTCCGGCAGGAGAGGAAAACGCGAAAGGAGGCGGCGGAATGAGGGCACCCCACACCTATTTCTCCACCGAATTCCACGGCGGGACCCGGGCCCTCCGGGCCCGGCTGAGCAATCTCTTCGCCGCTCCCCGGCGGCGGGGACGGCTGCCCCTGCTGGGCCTGGTGCTGCTGGTGGGCGCCTTGGGCGGACTGGTGGCCTGCCATGGTGGCAGCTCCGCCACCATTGCCATGGACACCCAGTATTACGACGACAGGGGCAGCATTCTGGAGATCCCGCAAATCACCGGGGACCGGAGCGAAGCGGCCCAGGCCATCAACGCCGCTCTGCTGGCGCGGAAAGCGGTCTATCAGACCTATGTGGACGATCCCTACCGGGACGCAAGCTGGTGCGAGGTGACGGCCTGGCCCACCACCACGGACCGCTATCTGAACCTCGCCCTGGTGGAGAACGTCTATCCCACCTATGGCAGCGATGGGACGCTGTTTTCCTGGGTCTATGACAAGAAGGACCGGCGGGAGGTGACCCGGGAACAGGCGCTGGAACTGGCGGGGACCACGGAGGCGGACCTGCGGGAGGCCGTGGCGGTGCTGCTGGCGGACGGAGAGCTCTCCCTGCCGCTGGATCCGGACACCTTTGAGATCCGGGGCTTCCGCATCGATGCCGACGGGGAGGTCACCTTCTATCTCGGAGGAGCGAACAGGGACGGTGCGGAGGGCATGGACGCCTGGTATGGCCTCTACGTCTGGAGCGGCGGGACTGCGGCCCGAATGACCGGGGCGCAGCCGGTGCCGTCGGAAGGGCTGGACCAGCGGGAGCCGCCCCTCTGGTATCAGTGGCGGGAGACCGGCCTGGGGCCGGAGGGGGGATTCGTCACGGCCCGCATGGACCCGGAGATACTGGCCGGGGCCGACGCCCTCAGGTCTCTGGCGCCCCAGGCGCTGGGAACGGATGGGGGGCGGCTGAACGTGAGCTATGCCTATTCGGACGTGAGCCATGCCTATTCGGATGAGGACCTGGCCTGCTGGTGCTATGACATTTTCGGTTCTGACGGGACCCTTCTGGCCCAGGGGCGGAAGAGTTGGACCGGCGGCGTGCTGTCTCTCTGCTTCCCCGGTGAGCCAGGGCCCCCCATCTACCTGGCAGGCGTGGAGATCCCAGAGGCGGCGCTGGACTTTCAAAGGCAGATCCGGGAGGAGCTCATCCCCCAATACAGTGGGCTTCCGCCGGGAGAGGAGATCTCGTTCCTTTACCGGGGAGAGGTCCTCACCGAAGCCTTTCCTCCGGTATGGGGATTCCGCGCGGTCCGGCAGACGGAAAAGGGCTGGGCGGTGGTCAACGATTACTACCAGGACCAAGAGGACCGGCAGGTCATGGAGGTCAATTACGATTTGGGCGGGCTCCTGGCGTACTTCAGGGGCACCTTCCGCTTCCCGGCGTCCTTTGCCGACCCGGAGGAGCGGTTCTACCCCGAACTGGTACAGAGGGCGCGGCGCCTGGCCGCGGGTCCCGACGGCTGGTCCATGGGGGAGATGACGCTGGCTGCGGCCGTCTACTTCCCGGAGGACGCCTCGGCGCGGGGCTATGAGGGGGTGGGCGCCTACCTCTGTCCAGTGACCCTCGCGGACCGGCCGGGGTGGGAGGACGACGCGCCCTACGCGGTCTATCTCTACGACATAGGCGGTAGGTACACCTACGTGGGTAACTTTACCCGGGAAGAGGCGGGGACCCGGGAAGCCCTCCGCGCCCTGGCCATGGGTTATTTTGAGAACTGGGAGGCCGGAGGCGGAGACCGCTTCCTCAACTATGTCGCCGGGACAGACCACTATGACCCGCAGGGGGGATTTTTCACAAGCGATGGGCTCCACCTCTCCTGGCAGACCCCGGGCTCCGGAGATGGAGACAACCTGGCGCTGGTCTTCCGCAGCACGGAGCGGGGACTGGCCGTTTATTACCGCTATGCCTACGAGCGGTATGTAGCCACCCACGGCGGTGTGGAGCCGGTGTCCGTTCCGCCAGGTTCGGGCTGTCTTGTGGAGCTGCTGGCGGGGCCCGGCGATCCGCGGGAGCGCGTGGGAGAGAGGGAGCGGCCCCTTGCGCTGGAGGGACTGCCACCGCCCGGAACGCCCGCTGAAAACGGCTGGTACTATCTGGCCGTGACATCGGAGGAGTGGTACCCCATCTCCCGCTATGTCACGGACTATCTGCGGATTCTGGAGTGGCTGTCGAACGGTTCCACATTCGGTTTCTATTAAGGCCGGGGCCTGCTGGAAACCGGGACGCCGGCCGTCCGCCGCGCTTCCGACCAAAGGGTCGCGAGGCTTTCCACACAAGAGACGAAAAAGAAGGGGAGAGGGGTCATGAAGCGCCCACACACCTATTTTTCCACGGAATTCCACGGCGGGCCCCGGGCGGTCCGGGCCCGGCTGGGCAATCTCTTCGCCGCGCCCCGGCGGTCGGGGCGTCTGCTCCTGCTGTGTACGGTGCTGCTGGTGGGCGCGCTGGGCGGACTGGTGGCCTGCGACGCCGCCCGCGATGGAGAAAGAAATCCATTCCCCGTTCCGGATGAGGTATACGCCATGGCGTTGGAGCTGGCGGGGCCGGGGGGAGAAACGGTGGACCTGAAGCTGGCCTTCTCCGCCGAGGCTGTGCTGCCCGGCGCCACTCTGGAGGCCTATACCATGGAGCCGGGCGCGCGGCCGGAGGGCCCGGAGGGCCATGCGTTTGACGCCGCCTTCACCTTTCTGGTGGTCCGGCTGGAGGGGGGAGCGCGGAGCCTGCTGGGGAGCTTCTCCGTCGGGGCGGACGCGGGCGCGCCGGAGTACGCTGTGGCGGACTACCTGCGGGCTTCCGGCAACGAGGACGCCGGTCGACGGCTCTCGTTCCTCCGCCTTCTTTCCGACGCGGACGCCGCTGTAGCGCCCTTCCTGGATCGGGCTGAGATCGAGGGGGCTCCTGTTTCCGACGAAAACGGCGTCGTCTGGCGCCGCCTGGCCGGATATGAAAAACAGGAGGGCCTCCCCATGGAGGACCAGCTCCTCTCTCAGCTCCGCCGGGTGTTCGCCCAGGACCTGGCCGAGCGCCTGATGCAGCGATCCGACGGGACGTTCCGGGAGTGGAACGATGGGCTCTGGATCCGCTCCGACGCGGCGGAGCGCTTGGGCTGGGACTTCACCGCGGACCTTGCCACCCTGCGCTTCAGCGGCGCTTACGGCTGGGATACCGCGGTTGTGGACGGCACCGCCCGGGGTGCGCCCATCGAGTGGCATTTCCGCATGTCTGAGGACGGAGACCTCCGGCCCTATTTTATCCACTACTACAGCCTGTGCGGCGAGGGCTGGCCTTCCGATGCGGAGTGCGCCTTCCTGCTGGGTGGAGCATGGTATGTCCTCTTCCAGCAGGGGGAGCCGGACCTGGGCGCGCCCCTCTCCAGCGAGAACTGGACCGGGGACTCCGGGTATGAGGGCAGCCGTTTTCTCACCAGGACTTGGGACGGCGTGGAGGTCCGGTACAGCGTGGACGAGGCCGCGGACCTTGCCACGGCGTACGCCGTCTCCGTGACCGCGCCGGGCATCCCCAATTGGCGGGGGATCGAGGTCGGGTCCACCCGAGCTGCAGTCCTCGCGGCGTATCCGGAACTGGACGAAGCGGAGCAGGAGAAGCAGAACGGCACCCGCGACCTGCTCTTCTGGGGACGGCCCGTGGGCGGGACCTTTGTGGGGTTTCGGCTGGAGAACGACGTGGTGGTGCAGATGGACAGTCAGTTCGTATCCGACTGAGAAGGCGGAATACAGAGCGCGCGGCGGGAACTCCCGCCGCGCGCTCTGTATCTGTATCCATATCGGTCCTTACTGTTTTAACGCCTCCGGCATCTCATGGCCAGCCTTCTGGATCCCACGGCGCAGCCAGTTCCCCCGGGCGTAATAGATGATATAGAGGATGGAGGTGACGCTCCAGCTGATGGGATAGCTCACCAGCACGGTCTCCAGCACGTTGCGGTGCGGGAGGACCAGCAGCACCCACAGCACCCGCAGCACACACACGCCGCTGCAGGTAAGAAGCATGGGCTTGAGGGAGTCGCCTGTACCCCGGACCGCGCCGGAGAAGATCTCAATGCAGACGAAGGTGACGTAGAAGGGGACGGTGAACCACATGACATGCCGGCCCAGGGCGATGACCGCGCTGTCGGAGGTGAACATACGCAGCAGGATGGGGGCCGCGCCGCAGAAGAGGAGGCTGATGAGGGCCGTCACACCGAAGGTGACGCCCAGGCAGACCATCACGCCCTTCTTGAGCCGGTCGTACTTCCGGGCACCGAAGTTCTGGCTCACAAAGGTGGTGATGGATACGCCGAAGGCGCCGGAGACCATCCAATAAAAGCCGTCCACCTTGCCGAAAGCGGTCCAGGCGGCCACGGTGACGGTGCCGAACGAGTTGATGCAGGACTGAAGCACCATGTTGGAGATGGTGTACATATTGGACTGAATGCCCGCCGGGAGCCCGATGCGCAGGATGCTTTTGAGTTTGTCGGGGTGGAAACGGATGGCGCGGAGGTCTACGCAGTAGACCGTGCCCGGCTGGAGAAGGGAGACGGCCACCAGCACGGCGCTCACCACCTGGGACAATACGGTGGCCAGCCCCACACCGAAGACGGCCATGTCCAGCACCACCACAAAGAACAGGTCCAGCACGATGTTGGTGAGGCATGCGGCGATGAGAAAGTAGAGGGGACGCTTGGTATCGCCGATGGCGCGGAGGATGCTGGACCCCATATTGTAGATGAAAGAGGCCATGGTCCCGCAGAAGTAGACCCGCAGGTAGGTGAGCGCGTAGCCCATCACGTCCTCAGGGGTACCCATCATGCGAAGGACCGGGCCGGAAAGGGCGATGCCCACGCCTGTGATGACCACGCCCGCCGCCAGGGACAGGGCGATGCCGGTATGGACGGCCTCCCGCAGGTCTTCTCCCTGCCGGGCGCCGTAATACTGGGCGATGACCACTGTGGCCCCGGAGGAGAGGCCCACAAAGAGGTTCACCAGAAAGTTGATGAGCACCGCTGTGGGGCCGCCTACCGCGCCCAGGGCGGCGGTACCCACAAAGTTCCCCACGATGATGGCGTCCACCGTGTTGTAGAGCTGCTGGAAAAAGGTGCCCAGCAGGATGGGAAAGAAAAATGAGAGGAGGGGCTTGAGGATGGCCCCCTCGGTGATCTGATTGTGCAAAGCGGCGAACAGCTCCTTTCGGCGGCGGCAGACGGCATAAACCCGCCCCGGCTGTCCGGGGCGGGCGCGGGAAAATTCTGGCCGAGCGGCAATCATACCACAGCACTACAGTAAAGTCAATCCGTTGATGTCCAGCTTGAAGGTGAGGCCGAAGAATTCCGCCGCCTTTCTGCACAGGAGCATGCGCTGGAGGAAGATCTCAAAGTAGTCCATCACGGCGCACACCTCCGTATTGATGGAAAGGGTCAGGGTGACGGTCTTGGCCTTCTGATCCAGCCGCAGGTCGGACTGTTCCACCGCGTAATTCACCCGGTCATGGATGTCGAAGTTGATGGTATCCCGGTTACGGACCCGGCTGCGGCGCACGTCGGTCTTGTCCGCCAGCAGAAGGGCCGCGGCGATGGCGTTCACCGGAAAGGCGGTGGAATCATCATGATGGCCGATGGCTGTGATGACGGCGGCCACATCGGAGGGCTCCATGCCCATGTTGTCCAGGATCCGGAAGGCCATTACCGCTCCGGTCTGGGCGTGGTCGTTGCGGTTGACCACGTTGCCGATGTCGTGCATAAAGGCGGCGATCCGGCACAGCTCCACCGTGTGGGCGTCGTAACCCAGCTCCTGCAGCAGGTCGCCCGCCACCACGGCGCACCGGGTCACGTGGGCAAAGCTGTGCTCGGTGTACCCCAGGGCCAGCAGGGAGGCGTCCGCCTGGGTGATATAAGTCCGGATCTCCTCGGACTGCTTGACGGTCTCATAGGTGATATGCATATGCTCCATCTCCTCGCTGGTCCTATCATATAATAAAGAAATAGAGATTGCAACGGGCAAACTTGTTAAGAAAAGCTTTATGTCCTGTTCACAGCCTATTCACCAAATTCTTCCCTTGGGGGCGTATACTCTCCTCATCAGGCGAGAGCCGATTCTATATAGATCGCATCACTTCTTCCTCCTCTCTCTTTTCGACAAAGGCGCGGGCCGGCTAAAAAGCCGGCCCGCGCCTTTGCCCGCTGGAAGGAGCCGCGGCGATCTCCCTTCCCTTGCCTGGACCGCAGAAATGGGAGAAACAGCCCGCATCGCAAATTGTGACAGCAAAGAAAAGGGCGTTGCCTGCGGCTTCGAAACAGACCGACAGGCTCTGACAGACCAAGGACCTCCGCCGACCCCCAAAGGGGCTGGTGAAGGTCCTTTTTGCCGGGTCCCAATTCAATTTTATGTTCCCGGTTATGAACGGTGTATAATGGCATGAATACTACAAGTAAATACCCGGAAGCGTCCAAAAATGAATACTTCTTTTGGTCAAGCAACCTCTGCTCCGGGAATACAAAGGGGGATTGGAAGTTTGCCAAAGGGACTACGTTACACCTTGTTCAGATCGTAAGGCGTGGTCTGATAGACGTAGTAATTGAGCCAGTTGGTATAGAGAAGCTGCCCGGCGCTCCGCCAGCGGACGATGGGGGGGCGGCAGGGATCGTCGCCGGGAAAGTAATTATAGGGCACATGGATCTGCAACCCTTTTTCCCGGTCCCGGAAGTACTCCCGGGCCAAGGTGTCGGGGTCGTATTCCGGGTGACCGGTGATGAAAAACTGGCGGGAATCCTCACTCTTCACGGCAAAGACCCCGGCGTCTCCGGAGACGGCCAGCAGCTCCAGACCGGGCGTGGAACGGATATCGCTCTCCCACACCTCGGTGTACCGGGAGTGGGGGGCCTGGAAGACGTCGTCAAAGCCGCGGAACAGGGGGGAATTGGGTTTAAGTACCCGGTGGTCGAACACGCCGAAGAGCTTTTCCGGCAGAGAACGCTTCTCCACGCCGTAGTGGAAGTAGAGCCCCGCCTGTGCGCCCCAGCAGATGTGGAGGGTGGAGTGGACATGACTGCGGGTCCACTCCATGATCTCACACAGCTCGTCCCAATACTCCACCTGGGTGAAGTCCAGGTTTTCCACCGGCGCGCCGGTGATGATCATGCCGTCGTATTTCCGCCCGCGGACCTGATCGAAGGTGGTGTAAAAGGACTCCAGGTGGTCCTCGTCGATGTGCTGGGAACGATAACTGGAAGTCCGGAGCAGCTCTACCTGGACCTGGAGGGGCGTGTTGGACAGCTTGCGCAGGATCTGTGTCTCGGTGACGATCTTGGTGGGCATCAGGTTGAGGATGAGCACCTTCAGGGGCCGGATATCCTGGTGCAGAGCCCGGTATTCGGTCATGACGAAGATATTCTCCCCCTCCAGGGTGGCGCGGGCGGGGAGGGAGTCGGGAATTTTGATGGGCATGGTGTGGATTACCTCCGGTGAGAATCTGGATATACAGGTAAGGGCTAGGCTGCCGCTTCGCCGGCGGCCTGGGAGAAGAAGCGGAAAAGCATGACGGCGGCCTCTGCACGGCTAGCGCCGCCGGTGGGATTCAACCGCCCGTCGCTGCCCAGCAGGATGCCTTGCTCCACGGCCCAGGCCACTGCCTGGCTGGCCCAGGGGGAGACGGTGTCGGCATCGGAGAAGGAGGAGAGCCCGCCGCTGTGGGAGGGTTCTCCGGCATACCGGTAGAGCAGCAGGGCGAGGCTCTCGCGGGTGAGGGGGACGTCGGGAGAGAAGCCGCCGCCCGTGCCGGTGGTGATGCCGCTCTCCGCCGCCCAGGACGCCGCATCGGCATACCAGGCGTCGGCAGCCACATCGGAGAAGCTGCTCTCCGCATCAGGCTGGGGCTGGCCCTCCGCGCGGTAGAGAATGGTGCACAGGGCGGCGCGGCTGACAGGGACCGAGGGCTGGAACCCGTCCCCCGTGCCGCCTATGAGTCCGGCGGAGACCAGCGCGCCGATCTCCGGAAGCGCCCAGTGGTCCTCCAAGTCATAGAGACCGTAGAGATCGGTATAGAGGTAGCCGCTCAGCTCCCCGCCAACGCCGGACACAGTCTCCTCCTGAAACACGTCGGGGAAGCCGGCCCGCGCCATGGTCTCACGGTAGCCGCTCTCATCCGAGAGACGGATGAGATTCAGATAGGTGTCCACAGCCCCCTGATAGTCATCCTGGGAGGTCAGGAACAGGTCCAGGGCAGAGAGGGCGGAGGTGGCGTAGCTGATATAGTAGAAGGGGGACTCAAAGGTGTGGTTCACCTCCACCCAGTCGTAAGCCTCGTCCGAGTCCGTCGCATAGACATAGCCATACTCCTGCGCAAGGGTGCGGAAAAGGCGGTTGACATCCTGAAGCGTGGGGTCTTCCATGTCGAAAAACTCAACCTGAAACTCACCGTAGAGGCAGCCGTCCACCACAGCATGGAGCAGGGCGTAGAGGTCGGCGCCCCGGAAGGCGTCCCCCGCCTCGCCGAAAAGCTGGTCGGCATAGCGCAGGGAGAGGGCCTCCAGACCCTGCGAGTGGGTCTCCGCCGTGTCATAGGAGAAGTTGACGGAAGGGGCCGCGCAGTAAGCGGAGAAGTGGCCGAACTCATGGATCAGCGTGCTGATGTCGTAATAGCCGCCCTGGGGGCTGTCAAAGAGGAAAGCGGAGCGGTAGGAGGGCAGGGAAATGGTGAAGCCCACGTCCAGCTTGGTGTCGGAGCGCTCGATGTCACACAGATTGCTCTCCACCATATAGTCGAAGAGTTCTCCCAGCTCAGGCGCGATCTGTCCGATCACCGGACCCACAGCCGCCAGCTTCCCGGCCTGCCCCTGTCCGTCATAGCGGTTCAGTGCCTCCTCCCCGGCACAGACTGCGGCATAATAGGCGGCATAGGCGGAATAGACCGGTACGATATGCTCTTTCACATAGGAGAAGAGTGCCTCGGATTCCTCGCGTCCGTAATCGCGCCCGTAATACGTTTCATAATAGTAGTCAAGAACGGAGTCGTAGCCGCTGGAGCGGGCGATCTCCCGGCGCAGGGAGGAGAGCTCCAGCAGATAGGGACCCGCCGCCGCGTTCCTGGCTTGTGCCAGCGCGGAGAGGAGGGTCCAGTAATCCTCATCGCTCAAGTCGGGGTCGGATTCGGTCTCCTCACGGGTCCAGGTCCTGTCACTGCCCGGGAGCGTCGCGGTGTATTCCGCGGTGAGCGCGTTCCAGTATCCGGCCACCAGCGCACTTTCCTGGTCCATAAGGTCGAGCTGCTCATCAGTGATCGACTCGTCCAGGTAGTCATCCAGCAGTTCCTCCAGTTCCTCCAGGTCGCCGTCGGCGGCCGCATAGGCGTCGGTAAAGGAGTCGGAGCGGAACATGCCGTGGACGGCATCCTGGTAGGCCTGGCCCGCACGGGTAAAGAGGAAGGTGAAGGCCAGATAATCCGCCTCATAAGACGCCGGATCCCGGTAGTAATGGACAGAGCAGACCGAGTATTCGGTGTAAAGGGAGAGATAATCGACATAAAGCGCCATACAGGCGGTCGAAATCGTGGTGATGGAGGCGGAGGAGTCCAGCAGCGCCTGAAAATCCTCACAGTCCGAGAGAAAAGCCTGGACATGCTCTGTGTCATAAGAGAGTGAGTCGAAATCCACAGGGAGCGGCCCGGAATCTCCGGAGGACAACGCAGCGCTTTCCGGCAGAAGCGCGGGTTCCGCCGCTTGGACTGTCCCCAGCCCAGAGAGCAGAGCGCCGGTCAGCACCAGGGCGGCCAGGCGTCGAAATCGAAACATAAAAACAACCCCTTCCCATTCCTATATTATAATTAAGAGTAACACGATTAAACCAGGACCGCAACCACGAATCCTGCGGACATTCGTATGTCGAAGAAAGAAAATGAAGAAAAACGGAAAAAGGAGTTGACAATTGGGGAGGAGTTTGGTATATTAACTGAGCGCCAAACGCAGGGCAGGAAAACAGTGGCAAAGAGCGGAGGAAAAATCCGTGAGCGGCTGAAGAAAATGCTTGACAAGAGCTTGGCCATCTGCTAGAATAACAAAGTTCGCGTCAGCCGAGAGGCGGCACTGATTCAAAGGGATTTGAAAAAAGTGCTTGACAAGGGCTTGGAGATCTGGTAAGATATAAAAGTTCGCGTAAGACGCAAACGAGTCAGGTGTCGAAATGGTTTCGAAAGAAATTGAAGAAAACGCTTGACAATGAGAGTGCCATATGGTACAATCAAAATCCCGCCGCTGGAGCGGCGTGCACCTTGTAAATTAAACAACGTGAAGAAGAAACACGAAGCACCAGAAAAGGACTTAAGGTCCTTTCTAAAGTCGCAAGACTTGGAAAGGCTCTTGACAAATTTCTTTGAAGCTATGGAAAGCTTCAATAAGATGATTTAAGGAACGGAAGTTCTTTAGATACCATTTTATTGAGAGTTTGATCCTGGCTCAGGATGAACGCTGGCGGCGTGCTTAACACATGCAAGTCGAACGGAGCACCCCTGACGGAGTTTTCGGACAACGAAAGGGAATGCTTAGTGGCGGACGGGTGAGTAACGCGTGAGTAACCTGCCTTGGAGTGGGGAATAACAGCCGGAAACGGCTGCTAATACCGCATGATGTATCTGGATCGCATGGTTCTGGATACCAAAGATTTATCGCTCTGAGATGGACTCGCGTCTGATTAGCTAGTTGGTGAGGTAATGGCTCACCAAGGCGACGATCAGTAGCCGGACTGAGAGGTTGGCCGGCCACATTGGGACTGAGACACGGCCCAGACTCCTACGGGAGGCAGCAGTGGGGAATATTGGGCAATGGGCGAAAGCCTGACCCAGCAACGCCGCGT